>JAESGR010000394.1_pt1 | contig 31694 bp, 35 predicted proteins | sample 9269771 | NCBI WGS metagenome assembly JAESGR01 (sample SAMN15739572, study PRJNA653492) | algae metagenome | isolation source: Chroococcus sp. CMT-3BRIN-NPC107 and co-occurring heterotrophs from well... | place: USA: Clark Mountains Wilderness, California | collected 2010-04-18 | reverse complement strand
AGGGCAATGCGTATCGCGCGTTGGAAGACGTGATTGCTTTCGACCAAGCCGTAAAAGCGGCACTTGGGAAAATCAATCTCTCCGAAACCCTTGTCATTGTAACCGCCGATCACAGCCACGTGTTCACAATTGCAGGCTATCCGAAGCGGAACCACCCAATCCTGGAGACCGTAGTAGAGCCGAACGGAAAGCTGAAGCTCAGTAAGGACGGAAAGCCGTTTACGACACTTGGCTATGCCAACGGTCCTGGAGCAGTCAAGGAGGGAGATCCCCGGCCGGTGCCGACGAACACAACCGGACCCGACTACAACCAGCAATCACTCATCCCACTTGATAGAGAGACTCACGGTGGAGAGGACGTGGCAATCTTCGCCAGTGGTCCCTGGGCACACCTGTTCGCGGGCGTGGTCGAGCAGAACTACATTTATCATGTAATCGATCATGCGACGAAGCTTAGTAAACGCGCGGGCGTGAGCACATCAATGCAATAGCACAAGGTCAATAACCAGAAATTGCACTTAGCTGTTGACCTTAAATGGTAATGAGACAATATTGCAATCTGTATCTTAGGACACAGCTGTGCAGGGGAGGGCCGTCACCTTCCCAGCTGATACAAAGCACATGAATCCACAGAGCGCCTGGTCCGCTTGGCCCAGAAGCAGGACGGCCCTCTTCTGCACCAGCACTATGCGCGAGTGGGCAGTCTACAACTCACGGGCAGCGAAGCGAATCTGAACAGTAACGGCTTCACCTCCAGGTTCCACTTTCGGCGCAGACCAGAGGCGGGGCTCACGCCTCACACTGGGCTCGATCTGGGCTGGGAGCATCCATGGTTGACACGCCTGCGTCGTAACCACTCGCTCTGGGCCGCGGCAGGGCTGCCCTGGATCTGGTAGATTTCCGCCATAGAGATCGACACTGACAAGATCGACGACGCCGTTCTCGGGCTGTTGTGGCTGACGCGGCACGATGGACGACGGGCCTGGAAGGGCTTCGATTGGGGTGCTCTGGATCGGCTGCACGAGAAGGGCCTGATTGCCGATCCGGCCAATAAGGCAAAGTCGGTCGTGCTGACCCATGAAGGTCTCACGAGAGCCGAGGAGCTCTTCAAAGCTCTCTTTACGCGGCCGCTGCCCTGATCTCCTGGCTCGCCTTCCACTCCCAGGGCAGAAGCTCAGAAAGCCGGCTCTGCGGCGTGCCAGCAATCCGGGCGAGCACATCCGCCAGCCAGGCCTGCGGATCCACATCGTTCAGCTTCGCGGTCATGATCAACGTCGTGATCGCCGCCGCTCGAGCAGCTCCGCGCTCAGACCCAGCGAAGAGCCACGACTTGCGACCCAGCGCAAAACCGCGCAGCGCCCGCTCGGCCGCATTGTTGGTCAGGCACACCCGCCCGTCTTCCACAAACCGAGCAAAGCGGTCCCAGCGCCGGAGCATATAATCGATCGGCCCCGCCACAGTGGCCGCACGCGACAGCCGCGAGCGCTCCTCGCGCAGCCATGCCTCCAGATCCGCCAGAAGCGGCGCACTCTGCTCCTGCCGGACCTGCAGCCGCTCCTCGGCGCTCCAGCCGTTGAGGGTTCGCTCGATCTCGAACAGCACGTCGATGCGCTTCACTGCCTCCAGGGCGATGGGCGAGATCGCCGACGCCTTCTTGCCCCGGCGGGCATTTGCGGCAATGTCGGCCAGCTCGAAGAATTGGCGCCTCGCGTGAGCCCAGCACAGCGCCGGCGTGATTGCTCCATTCGGGCGTGAGGGATCAAAGACCCCATTGTAGCCGCCATAAGCATCCGCCTGCAGGATCCCAGTGAAGCCGCGAAGGTGCTGGGTGGGATGCACCTGCCGTCGATCCCGTGAGGCGTAGTAGAGCGCGGCCGGCGGTGCCCGCCCGCCAAAGGGACGATCATCGCGAACATAGGTCCAGATGTGCCCTGTGACGGTCTTGCCCCGGGCCAGGATCGGCACCGTGGTGTCGTCCCCATGAAGGCGCTCGGCTGCCAGCACATGAGCCTCGATCAGACGATGGAGAGGCTGGAGAGCCGCGGCACACGCTCCCACCTGGTCGGCCAAGGTCGAGACGCTCAGGTCGATGCCCTCGCGGGCATAGCGTTCGCTCTGCCGGTTGAGCGGCTGGTGCTGACCGAACTTCTCGAACAGGATCATGGCGAGCAGGTTCGGACCGGCAAAGCCGCGCGGCGTGACGTGGAAGGGAGCGGGCGCCTGGGTGACGGTCTCGCAGGCCCGGCACGAGAAGCGTTCCCGCACCGTCTGGATCACCTTCCACTGCCGCGGGATCACCTCAAGCGTCTCGGTGATGTCCTCCCCCAGCTTCGAGAGCTTGCTAGAGCCGCAGCACGGGCAGCTCTCAGGAGCAGCGATCACCACCCGCTCGCGCGGCAGCTGGGCGGGAAAGGGCTTGCGCAAGGGATGCCGGCGCTGGGATGTCCCCTTCGGTCCGGGTGCCGCCGTCTCCGCGGCGATCTCGTCCTGGGTTGCGTCCGCCTCCAGCTCCTCGAGCTGCAGCTCCATCTGCTCGAGCAGGCGTGTCGTGCGCTCGGAGCGGGTGCCGTAGAGCTCCCGCCTGAGCTTCTCGATCTGGAGCGTCAAATGCGCGATCAGGGCAGCCCCGCTGGAGCGATCCGCCTCAGCGGCCAGACGTGCAGCGCGCTCGGCCAAGATCATGGCATGAGCGGCGGCGAGGTCGGAGGGGAGCGATTCAGGGGTGAGGTCCACAGGCCCAGGGAATCACGGCTGTGGGCAGCGTCAACAGCAAACCCTCACCCGACCGATGTGGGGCGCCAGGTCTGTTGTGGGTTGCGCCAGTCGATGCCGGAGAGAAGATACCCGAGCTGAGCCGAGGAGATCGTCACGACCCCGTCGGCGGGGCTGGGCCAGAGGAAGCGGCCCCGCTCCAGTCTCTTGGTGAACAGGCAGGCTCCCTGACCGTCATGCCAGATGACCTTCAGGAGATCGCCTCGGCGGCCGCGGAAGCAGAACAGATGGCCGCTCAGCGGATCGCGCCGGAGCACCTCTTGGACCAGGAGCGAGAGGCCGGCGAAGCCTTTCCTCATGTCGGTGTGGCCGGTCGCGAGCCAGACCCGCACGCCTGTGGGAACGGGGATCATCGACCCACCAAGACGTCGAGAACCCGGCGCAGGGCAAGTGGGTCCACATCCGGGTCGACCCGCATGGGACAGCCGCCGATCTCGATCTCGATGGGGCTGCTCTTCCGGGGCCGTCCTGCTCGCCGAGCTGGTGCCTGGATCTGCTCATTGGTCGAGGATGCCGTCGGCAGCGGCGCGATCTCGACCAGGAGAAAGTGCGGCTCGCTCGCATCCGAGCGCTGGCAGAGCTCCTTGCGCCAGCGGAAGAGCTGGCTGGCATGCATGCCGGCGGAGCGGGCGATCTCGGACACCGTCACCCCAGGCTCGAAGGAGGCCGCCACCAGTTGCTCCTTCTCCGCTCGCGACCAGCGCTGGCGCCGCTCCGGTGCCGTGATGATCTCGCCGCGCACCATCGTCATAGGACTGCTCCTAGGATTACCCCTAGGACGTCCCCTGTTCGCTCACATCACACAAGGCGGCCCTTGGCGTAGGGATACCCTGCGTCTCCCCACACTTGCTGTCGTGTGGGGCAGTATGCGAGCATGCAGGTAAGGCCCGTGATCAGGACGCCGTAGGATGAATACCAAGCTCGCGACAACCGGCACGCCACTTGCTTGTTTAGCAGCAAGGCTCGAGAATGCTACGCTCTGCCGCTTTCCTTGGGATCACATCGAACTGCCGGGTTTCCTTTCGGAGGATATGGCAGCAACCCTCGGAGCAGCTTTCGATGCTGTTACACTGGACCGGTATGAGAAGGACCAGGCACATAAACCCTATAAACTCTATAACCGACTACTACCCTCAAACTTCGAAGCGCCTCTTACTCATTGGCAGGAAATCGCAACCTATCTCCAGGGAGCAGAGTATCGAGCCTCGATAGCGCGGCTGATCGGTCATGACCTGGATGCGTGCCGGGTGACGCTCAATATGTGGGCTTATGGGCCTGGCGACTGGCTTGGCCCTCATCTCGACCACTCAGATAAAGTAATTACCCAGATCTTCTATCTCTCGCGTGAATGGAAGCCAGAGGATGGTGGGTCACTCGCCCTCCTAACTCGGGAGGACATGGCCAGCATGGTACGCCGCATCCCGGCGCGGTTCGGCGACAGTTTTGTTTTCTTGCGCTCGGATCGGTCTTGGCACGCGGTTGAACCGATTGCAGTCGGTGGCACCATCCGGCGATCCATGACCCTGACGTATTGGAGCAACCACTGACATTCCGCATTGAGCCGTTTAACGGAGAGAAATCGATATGAGCAACGAGAGAGGCATTGACCGCCTGCTAGATGACTTGATGGTTGATCTAGAGGTACAGAAGCGTTGGGCAATGAACCCTGAGAATGTTGCAGAGGAGTATGGTCTGACGGAAGGCCAGAAGCATGCAATGGTCGTCGGCGACGTAGAGGCTTTGCTTGCCGAAGGTCTAGCCGAACGGCACGTGCAGGAAATGCGCGTCAGCTGGTAAGGTAATGGACGTCGAACTCGCATCATTCCCTGCAGGTGGCCTACGTGTCCCGCGGATCGGACTTGGCACGAGCGGCTTCTCGGCTGAAACTTCAGTCCAAGCTTCTCGTATCCTGCATGCGGCCGATGAGCGCGGACTGACCTTTCTCGACACCGCCGACACGTATGGGCACGGTGCTAGTGAGGAAATCATAGGTCGTACGATTGCAGGACGGCGTGACCGTTTCATCATCTCGACCAAATGCGGCTATCGACCGGAGTCGCAAGGCGCAAGTCGGCGCTCGCTGCGACTGGCAGTCGAAGGTAGTCTTCGGCGTTTGGATACGGATAGGATCGATATCCTCCATCTACATAGGATGGATCCTGTCACGCCAATGGAGGAGACGGTCTCGGCGCTCCAGGACCTCGTTCGTTCTGGCAAGATCCTCTACTATGGCTTTAGCAATGCAGCCGGCTGGCAGATGGTTGATGCGGCACATACCGCTCGGGCATTAGGGGGGGCATCGCCGCTCTCCCTTCAAACCCAGATCAGTGCCTTGGCGCGGGAGAACCATGCCCAACTCGTTGCGCCGGTGATGCGTGCTAAGATGGGGTTGATCGCCGTCTCACCGCTTGCTCGTGGCCTCCTAGGTCGTCCCTATTCCGCCGATACCCCACCCCCAGTGGACCATCCTCTAAGGAGCGCCAAAGGGTATCTCACTTGGACCGAGAATAATTTGCGATTGGCAGAGCGCTTACGAGCGACCGCGACAGAGAAAAGTTGCTCAAGCGCGCAGCTCGCGTTAGCTCTTGTTTTATCATTGCCCGCCGTCGTCACTGCAATCGCGCGGCCGAGATTAGTGTCAGATCTCGATGACTATATCGCGGCACCAAACATAAAGATCGATCGCTCCGATTTGACCCGAATTGGCTGGTCAGGCGACGGCGCGGCCGACGCTCCCCCCTCCCTCGAGGCACCTTAGGAGAGCAGCATGCAAGTGACAGACGGAGCGTTGGACCTTCAGGCGCTGAGTTGTGCCACAGTGCGCAGCGACCCTTGGTATCATGCAACCTATACAGGCGTATTCCGACCGGAAGTGCTCGATGCGCCCTTTCCCGACGAACATTTCTCATTCCACGCCCAAAGGCGTCTCCTCGAGGCGATGGGCAAAAAAGGTTCCGACGCCTGGTACCAGCACAATGTCCGAACTCGCCCACTCCTTGAGCTTGGAGCATCCGAGCCGTTCGAGCCCGACTCGCTCAATCCGGTCTGGCTTAAGGTAGCAAAAGATCTCACATCACCCGAGTTTCGCGATTGCATAAGCGATGTGGCGCAGCACGATGTGCGCAAACTCGAGATGCAGGCGCACTTTTGGGAATTCCGCGAGGGTTCGTTCTTTCAGGCCCATGTCGACAAACCCCATAAGGTGGTGACATTTCTTATGTATTTAACAAAGAACTGGGCTATAGAGAATGGTGGCTGCTTGCAGATTCTTTCGTCGCGAGAGCCACATTGCGCCGCGTATACTGTACCACCTATTGCTAATAATGGTGTGATCCTGAAACGGGAGCCCGCGGCCTGGCATGCTGTGACGAAGATCCCCGCCGACAGCAAACGACACCGGGTACTGCTCCAAGCCTGGTTCTGGGATAGATCGTAGGAGCCGCCTGAAAATGGACAACCTCGCCGCTCTTTTTGAGGCGTCGGAAAGGCGCGCGCAAGCAGCCGAGCGGCTCACTCAACTCGCCGATATCTATTGCGTCGGGACATGTCGCGCACCTGAAGAGCTCTGCCTTTTCGCGGCCGACGATGAGGCATTGTTCGTTGTGGAGACTGTTTTCGCCGCTTCACCCTTTTTAGTCTTCCGCTCGGGCGCGGAAGCGGCAGCCCGGCAGGCATTGGAGGCGGATGTTGCGCGACGGCTCCTGGTTGTTGCGAACGCCAGCAAGCTGCTGGTCGCCAACATAGGCACGCTCAGGGCTGCCTTCACGGGGCTTGAGGCACGTATGGGCTTCATCTCCGGGCGAAGCTCCGATGAAATCGTCTTCGCGTTGCATAAGGCGCTGGCGGAGCCGGCTGCAGGCCTCGAGGGCTGCGATGTGTTCGATGCTGTCGAGCATTCTTCCAACGTCGGCGCCGCAGATGTTGAGGATCTGCGGCGCCGACTAACGCATTCGACGCAGATAAAGATTTTTCGAACGCACGGTGAGGGCAGCCATGCGAAACTACCCGGCCTGACGGTTTGTGGACTCCTAGGTTCCGTAGAGTTCCCTGAGGCACCGGAAATAGGCTGCGAGCGTGCGAGTCTACGTTGTAAGAGGCAACCGCACCTGCCGGGCAACAGAGTAATTTTTGGCGATGAAATTCGAGCGCAAGCAGTGTTTTTTCTCTGCTGCAATGGGTTCAATTTCGCAGTAGAACTCTATCCCTCCCCTGTATCGATCTCATTATCCCTAACTGAAGGCTGCGTCGCAGCCGTCGTCGCTCCAATACGCGCCATCAGTGTGCCTGATACTCTTCTTGTATGGCTGCAAATGCGTATCGCCGCTGGCGGTCGGATTGGAGACATCGTGGCCGCCCTTAACGATCGCTGCTCCGCGTTGAACCAAGGTCGCCCCTTTGTACTCCATGGGGATCCAGGCCTTACATTTCCGGCTACTGAGACGCCCATCGAGAAAACCACGCTCGTTGATACAGAAGAAATAGAGGCGGTCCGAAGCTGGTTAGTTCGGCTACGCACACAAGTTGAGCGAACCGAGCGAATATTGGCGAGCCTTGATGCTGCCGCGCCCCAAGTCAACGCCACAGGCGTGGCGCAGATCCTTAGGTCACTCCGGAAGCTAACGCTCTTCGCTTTCAAGCGATCTGAGTCGGTGATTGGTGAATGGGACGCAGTTGGACTACGCCGTGACCTGGCGATGCTAAAGTTGTTGGTTCAGCGTGCAGATGTCGAGATCTGCCGAACTGTCATTGAGGCGCGCCCGTATGTAGATCCGTTTGACCTGTTCCACTACGATCAGCTTCTAACCGGTTCGCAGATGGGCCCGCCCTGTGACCAGTGCGGAACTCGCACGATGCAGGTTGTGTATTGCGACGAACCCTCCGAGATGCGGCATGGCCTTACTTGCGACGTCTGTGGCCCAAAGGCCGAGTGGCGCGTATGTGGGTTGCAACCAGAGCTTGATTACTGTGTCACTCGGATCGGTGGAGCCTATAGCTTGAAGTTCCGTCTCATGCCCGCGTCACTAACACCGATCGTGCCGACAGCATCTGTCGCACTGCGCTTTTTTGATAAAGCGCGAGACCACTGCATCGCAAATTTCAATGAAGTTGTGGCCATGGACACATCAGAGGCTTGGCGCGAGATTTTGCTGCCTGACGACCTGAGCCCTGATCTCCATAGCGTGCGGGTGGTGATGTGTTCAGGACTGGACCCAGCCTATCGGCGGTTCCGCGTCCTGGGAGGACCGCCGCTCTGGTCGGCATCTGAGAGGGTGAGTCATGAGTGAGGTGCTCAATGTAGCTGCAGAGGATTGGGCTGGACTAACACTGCGGCACGATCCCTACCCGCTCGCCATAATACCGCCCGGCCACTTAATCGGCTCGGCGGATGCCGTCGCCTTGGCGCGCACCTTCCCCACGGAGGGTATGGTGCGTTATGATTCGTCGTTCCGCACCACCAGCAAACGCTACCGGAACTTTTCTCTGCCCGTGCCGGAGGACCTTTCCGAGTACGCTTTCCCCGACATTTGGTGCCGCTTGTTTAATGGTCTCCGCGCTCCCGGATATCGCAAGCGCATGGCTCAGTTTCTGGGCCAAAAGCCTGCCAGACAGTTGGAACTTCGGCTAGTCCGACATGGGGTAGAGGATTGGTTGAGCCCCCACACGGACAACCCGGACAAGCTCTTCACTCATGTTTTCTACTTCAACATGCATTGGCAGGAGAGCAACGGTGGGTGGTTCGAAGCTCTATATGCTCCTGACCCTGACGCTGTTGCCCTGCGTGTACTGCCGAGGCTTGGAACCTCAATTGTGCTATGCCCATCTGACACTTCGTGGCATCAAGTTAGGCCAGTGACTGGGACGGCGCAGACTTTCCGTCACTCGCTTGTCGTGCATGCTAAACCATGAGTACTATTCCGCAACGTATTCTCGTAATGGGATGTCCCGGTGCTGGCAAAACAACGTTGGCCGTGAATTTGGCAAAACACACTGGTCTACCGCTCATACATCTCGACGATCTTTATTGGCAGGATAACTGGGCAAGACCATCGGAGGACGATTGGCATAACGTGCAGCACAGAGTCGTACGCCAAGCCGAATGGATCATTGACGGTAATTACATTGATACAGCGCCCCTGCGGCTCGCGAATGCCGATCGCGTGATCGTAGTCTGCGCGCCAGTTGCGCTCTGTGCTTTGCGCGTTGTTGCCCGCGCCGCGCATATAGCTCGAGGGGGTGTAGAGGCTCTTCCTGCCAAGCTGCGTCGGCAGGCAAATGAAGGAAAGTATGTCCCGCCAACGCACGACTTGTCTGCACTGCTAGGTAAAATCGCGCGGTTCAATCGCCGCGACTTGCCACAGCTTACGCACTTCATAGCTGCAAGAGGCGTAATGCCTAGCTTTGTATACCACGGCGGGGTGCTCGGGAAAATCCTAGTCAAACGTCACATCCCCGGCAGTATTATCAAGAGAGACCGCTGGTTGTCGATTGAGCGAGTCAGAACCGATCTCGACTGTGTCCTGCACGATCACTCAGACACTTGGGTCTTGTGAGAATGAGAAGATGGGCCGGTTCAGCAACAGCTGAGGTACTGCACACGGCTGGCGTAGTCAATTGCCGCGATCTTGGCGGCATAGTGCTCGGCTTGCGGGGGCGCCTAGCTCCAGGGCGGCTTCTCCGCAGCGCGAGCTTCGCTCACGCCAAACAGGAGACACTAATTGAGGCGCTTCGGCGGATCCCGCCCGGAATTGTCGTCGACCTACGAACCGAGCGGGAGGTCATTCGCGACGGGGGCCTTTCGCATCTTGCCGAGATAGGCTGGAGGTGGAACCGTATGCCCGTCGGCGAGGCCGCGCCGAGCCACCACGATCCCTTAGGGTGTCCAAACGCGCGAGTCCTGGCGGCTGCGCGCAACGTTACTCGCCTATCTCGGCCAGAGGGTCCTGTCATCTTAACCTGCTCCCTCGGCAAAGACAGGACGGGCCGTGTAATCGCGCAACTCCTGGTATGGCTAGGCGCGGGCAGGGACGCGATCTTGGCAGATTTTCTGGAGAGTAATACCCAGCTTGCACGGGAAGTGGCAGTGCTCCCTGCGCGCTTCAAGCCCGGTTCGCGCGGTTATAGCGAAGTCACGCCAACCACCATTGAGGCGACGCTCCGTTGTCTACCCTGGAAGGCTCTTCGGCCGCTGCCAGCCTTCCTTGACGTTGAGCCTGGGGATCATACCTGATGTCCGAAGAGTTGACGCTCCACCGGCGGCGCCATGGCAGCGTAGTGAATCTCAGCAGCAACGAACTAATTCATCCCGCACTATCTGACATTCTGCGTCGCGCCGCGCGTCACTTTGATCCGGCCGCACTGAACCGATATCCAGATTTCCATATGGCCGCAGCGCGGATTGCTGAGGCTATCGGCATCACGCCGGATCGACTGCTCCTGACGCCCGGCACAGACATGGCAATCCGCGCCATTATACGGCAATACGTTGACACTGCTTCGTCGTCCCCGCGGCTTATCCTCCAAGACCCGAATTACTACGCCTGGGAACAGGTGGCCGCTGTAATCCCGATCCCGCTGACCCGGGTTCGCTGGACATCGCCAGAGGACCAGGGCCCGTCCCTGATTGCCGCGGCGCGCGCCGAGCGTGGGGCTTTAGTGGCGCTCAGCTTCCCTAATGCACCCATCGGCGGGAGGATGCGTCTCCAGGACTTAGACGTGCTAATGGGCGTCTGTGCTACACAGGGCCATAGGCTAGTAGTTGATACCTGCTACGCCGCTTTCGATCGGGAGCTGCCACGGCTCGAGGGACACTTGACAGGTGACGTACTTCAGGTTCGATCCTTATCGAAGTCGCACGGATTGGCGGGATGCCGCCTCGGCGTGATTACTGGCGCGCCCGACAGCGTAGCAGCGTTAGCTGGTATGCGAATTGAACATGCGGTGTCGACACCCGCCATCATACTGGCGCAGGGCATGTTGGCAGAAGGGGCGGAGTTAATCTCGATTTGGGACGATATAGCAAGGATACGCGGTGGCTTCATCGCCAAGTTGTATGCTATGGGCCTCAAACCCTTACCCTCCGGCGGGAATTTCGTGACCTTTCGCGCTGGTTCTGCCGCGACGGCGTCGCGGATTGCAGCACAAATGGCTGTAGCGGGCTATAGAATCAAATTGTTCTCTGACAAGCTGGATTACGCAGACTGCCTCAGGATGACTGTCGCGCATTCACACGTGCTCGATCCCGCCTGTATTGCGCTCGCTGCCTCTATAAGATTGGGGGAGACATGAGCATCCTTATCCTCAACCGCCGCCAGATCATTGAACGCCTTCCCGCTTGGCTCGGCAGTGTGGAGGCGCAGCTACTCCTTGTCACGGCGCAGAACGTGGTGACGCCGGAGGCCCACGCCGCTATGGATTCTTTCGAAGAGGTAGTAATAGTCGAGGACTATGATGGGCCAGGAGTTGAGCAGATCGTCATAGATCTTGCCACACGTCACAAAGTCAGCCGCGTTGTATCAAGTGCGGAGATAGATGTAATTCGCTCCGCGCAGTTGCGGGAGAGGCTGGGCCTGCCCGGACAGGACGTCACCTCTGCAATAGCATATCGCGACAAATTCGTGATGAAAACTCGCCTTGCTGAGGTCGGTATTCCGGTTGCGCCCATGGCCCTAGTAAACGCTCCCAGCGTGCTCTACCACTTTGCTGCGGTCCATGGCTTCCCACTAGTAATGAAGCCGCGTTGCGGCGGTGGGTCCGTTGGCATTGCTATTCTTCGAGACGAGGCCGATGTCCGCACTGCCGCGAACCGCAATTGGACGGAACCCATGATAGTTGAGGCCTGGGTGGGAGGTCGTTTTCTAACTGTCGACGGTATGATGGCAAAGGGCCAAATCCTACAGATCTGGCCATCTTTCACAACAGCAAATCTTGAGATTGTGTCAAACAGCAGTTTACTCCAGAGTTGCATGCTAACGCCATCCGATCCTCTTATTGGTAGCGTCACCGAACTCGTCGCTAGAACCATAGACACTCTCCCGCCCGTGGACATGCCCACGGCCTTCCACGCCGAGGTATTTGCAGCTCCAAGTGGTGCCCTAACGCTCTGCGAAATTGCTTGTCGGCCTGGGGGCTGCGGCCATGTGCCCGTTTATGAGCTTGCCTTTGGCGTGAACCTGTTTGCCCAGACGCTGCTTGGTCAAGCTGGGCTTACGGCGCCAATACCAGAGCTTCGACACATTCACAACGCTGCGGCAGGTTTTGTGTGGTTTCCGCCAGAGCCCAAGCACTTGGCTCGGTTACCTAGAACCTGCCCCGTCCCAGGCGTAGTGCGATACGAAACTGTGGCGGCTGAAGGCAGCGACTACGCCGCACCACGTTCGGTTGCTGACCATGTGGCTCGCGCTTTCCTATTGGGTGCACCGGAGACGGATCTCGCCCCGATCCTAGCCGATGTAGCGGAGTGGTGGCGCAAGGCGGCACTGTGGACGTAATACGAGTGTGATTGATCGGGCGCATTGCCTCACCTGAAAGGCTCCCGGCTGTATAGCAGTTGCCTCATCCTCGATCCTGGGCCAGCGGAATGCGCCCTCCTCGAGCCTCTTGGCGACCAGAACCACACCGGTACGATCCCAGAAGACCAGCTTCACGCGGTCTGCGCGTTTGGCACGGAACACGTAGACAGCACCCGAGAACGGATCGGCGCCCATGGTGTCGCGCACGAGGGCGGCTAGACCATCGACACCTTTGCGGAAGTCTACGGGGCGCGTCGCCATCATGACCCGCACGGCTCCTGAGGGACCGAACATCAACCCGCCTTCAGGGTCTGCAGGATCGTGGAAAGGAGGCGGGCATCTGCCCCCGGCGGCACCCGGATCAGAGCACCCGCTATGGCGATCTCAATGCAGGGAGCCGATGAATCGCCACGCGGAGACGGTGGGGGATCGGTGGTGAGGACGACAGGCGTGAAGGTCAGCCCGCTCTCGGATGATCGTTGCTTGGCCTCTCGGCGCCAGGCGAACAGGTGCTGGGGCGTCATTCCATTGCGACGCGCCACCTCGGACACGACCGCACCCGGAGCTGCGGCCTCTTCCAGGATGCGGGCCTTCTCGTCGGTAGGCCAGCGGCGGCGTCCCATGCCGCCCGTGATCAGCTCAATCCGACGAACCGGCCGTGGCGGCTCAAGCATATGGTCAAGCATCAGCTCAAAACGATCCAAACAGAAGATCGTCAGACTCGCTCATCCGTCCCCGCAACAGAAGGTGGGCTCCAGACCCCGCTTACGGATTTTCCGCCTCTGGCGCGTTCGTACAGACACTCCTGCTGACCGACATTGCCACCGGCTGGACTGAGTGCGCACCGCTGTTAGTGCGCGATCAAACCTGTCAGCGGGCGTTGAATACCGCTGCCGGGGCGGGCAGTTCGTGGCTCACGTGAAGGCGCTGCCGGGCAACCCCTATGACGGGCACACGCTCGCGAGCGTCATCCCTCAGATCGAGCAGACGATCGGGGCTGAGTTGGAGCGGATTGTCATGGATGCGGGCTACCGCGGCCACCATGCCTCCGAGGAAAAGCACTTCCAGGTCTATGTGGCAGGCCAGAAGCGGGGGCTCTCTCCTGCGATCAAGCGCGCCTTCCGGCGGCGGTCTGCCGTGGAGCCCGTGATTGGGCACCTCAAGAACGAGCACCGGATGGGCCGCAATCACCTGATCGGCTCGGAAGGCGATGCCATCAACGCGGTGCTGGCAGCGGTGGGCTACAACTTCCGCCTCCTGCTCCGGTGGCTGGCCCTTTTGTGCGCCCTCGTCCGAACCCTGCTCGTGTGTCGGCTTCCGACAGATCCTCACGGCTTCAAACTGCCTGAACAGCCTTCTTCACGGACGACGGATTACTGCCGAGCTGAGGGGATCGCTCTGACCCGCTGCCGGCCTTAATAATGGCCCCTCCCGCCTGCCTGGCCGTATCCAGTGGCGGCGCTCTGCTGACCACGAACAGAAGAGAGGCCCTCGCGACGCGACAACGCCGGTCCTGTCAGACCCGATTACAGAAGATGCTCTTAGAGCGGAATCCCATCAGGCTGCATCATAGCCTGCGGCAGCGAAGTAGTTGGCGCATTCACTCGGCGTGAACACATCGACGAGGCGACCAATGGCGGTCCAGAGCCCCTCGACGGTGCGCTCTGCCGCCTTGCGCAGGAGCGCCTTGAGCTTGGCAAACGCATTCTCGATGGGGTTGAAGTCAGGACTGTATGGCGGGAGGTAGAGCAAGCTCGCGCCTGCCGCCTCGATCAGCTTGCTGATACGCGGCCCCTTGTGGCTGGACAGGTTGTCCATGACCACGGTGTCGCCTACCCGCAGTTCAGGGACGAGCACTTTTGCGACGTAAGCCTCGAAGGCATCCCGGTTGATCGGCCCGTCGAGCACGAAGGGCGCGACGATCCCGTCCCGGCGCAGGCCCGCTATGAAGGTGGTGGTTTTCCAATGATGGGGTGGACGCCCCCCGACGGCACCGACGTGCCAAAGTGATGGTGTTGCGGACCACCAGAGGGAGGCGTCTATGGAGGAAGTTAGCACAATCGGCTTGGATCTCGCCAAGCACGTGTTCCAGGCTCATGGGGCGAGCGCATCGGGCGCTGTCGTGTTCCGCAAGAAGCTCCGGCGCGAGCAGGTGCTATCTTTCTTTGCAAGTCAGCCCCGCTGCCGGGTCGCGATGGAAGCCTGCGCGAGCGCGCACTACTGGGCTAGGGCTATCGGCGATCTCGGCCACGAAGTGAGGCTGATCCCACCTGCCTACGTGAAGCCCTTCGTGAAGCGCCAGAAGAACGACATGGCCGATGCGGAGGCCATCTGTGAGGCAGCCCAGCGTCCGACCATGCGCTTCGTGGCCGTGAAGAGCGAAGCCAAGCAGGCCTCGACGGTGATCTTTCGAACCCGTGATCTGCTCGTCGGCCAGCGAACGCAAATCATCAATGCCCTTCGCGGACACATGGCCGAGTTTGGCTTCATCGCTCCCCAAGGCGCTTCCCACATGGGGCGGCTCATGGCTCAGGTGGAGGATCCCAGCTTCACCCTTCCGGAAGGCGCGCGCTCCTGTCTGATGCGGCTTGTCACGATGTTGCGTGACCTCCAGGAGGAGGTTGAAGCCCTCGATCGAGAGATTGCGGCCCGAGCCAAGAGCGACGATGTAGCTCGTCGCCTCATGACCGTTCCAGGAATAGGCCCGCTGATCGCGACAGCCATCGAGGCACTCGCACCTCCCCCCGAGACCTTCCGCTCGGGCCGGGATTTCGCCGCATGGGTCGGTCTCACGCCTGTGCAGAAGTCAACCGGCGGCAAACAGCGGCTCGGCCGCACATCCCGCATGGGCGAGCGGACCCTCCGGCGCCTGCTCATCATCGCAGCCAGTGGTGTGGTGCGCTGGGCCAAGCGCAAAGGCGCACCAGCCGGATCCTGGCTCGCTCGTATGCTTGCGCGTAAGCCGCCGATGCTGGTGATCGTGGCTCTGGCCAACAAGAACGCTCGCGTGGCCTGGGCGCTGATCGCCAAAGGAGGGATCTATCGAGCTCCAGCCGTTGCTGCATGAGCCAGCGACGGGTGTGAGGCTGTCGGCGGGGTGAGGAGGTCAAAGGACAGGTATGGCGCAACGTCGGTGAGGCGGGATCAGGAGAACCAGGCGCACGGGGAGTGCTTCGAGCACGTTCCAGTGATGTGGACCTGATCCCCGAACTTGAACTCCCATCCGGGCCCGCGGCCATGATCGTGCCGCACGAGAGGCCGAACACATGGCAGCACCCGATCACGCGCAACGCTTGCCTCGAGATTCTTCTTGCACCGAAGGGGGCGTCCACACATGCCCGTGCGGCACGCTCATCCGCAGGCGCTGCCCCTTCGGTGCGCGCCCGCGAAGCCGTGCCATGTTGGTGGAGGTCCAGGTCTCGTCGATGAAGCGAGATGTCGGCCGTCGCCTCATGGAGAGACAGGATCAGATCGCGGTGCCCCTCGATGTGCTGCGAGCGCTGGTCGCCACCCATCTGTTTGGCACGGGCGCTGCCTTGCTCGCGCTCCAGCGCCCGCCAGCGGCTCACGCTGGCCGCGCTCACCCCGAAGCGCTCTCCCGCCTCCCGGTGGCTTAGTCCAGACGCGACAGCAGCCAGAACACGAACGCACAGATCGAGTGAGAGCGGTGTCGACATGGCGGCCAGCCTCCTTGCGGCTGACCGCCTGAATCACACCTGCGCCCTACCGGGAAGCTCAAACCGATTCAAATCGCTCGGATCTTGCTCTAGCCAACCAAACTCAGAGGGTGCCTAAGGCACTGCTTCTAATGCGATCTGCTCAACCGCCGCTTCGACGTCTGACACTGTCCAATGATCGACCACAAAGCCCTTGACGATGCTGAGAGCTTCGAAAACGACGCCAGCCATGCCGGCGTTAATTTTCTCAGTAGGCCTCAGCCATTTACGCAACCCCTCTGGCAAGAAGGCGCCGCCTGCGCCTACCAGTCGATAGGCTAGGCGCTCGGGTTGGACAGCCCGTCCTGCGACTGGCCCAGGCCAATCCGGATGTGTTTGCAGCGTCGTCATGCCCCAGTTTAGGATTGCATCGTCCACAAAGGTAGCGAGATGGCCGCAAAGTCCCGTTACAACGCGAAGATGGCCTAGATCAATCAAGCAGGCTGACAAAGGCTGAAGCTTTGCCTCACGACCAATCTGTACATTCGCGAAATGGATTATCTGCGGCGGCACTAAGCCGTATTTGGCTAATTGTGCGACGCAGATTTCTTCAGTCATACTGGCAACGATCTCACCGTTTAGACGCGCCGCCCAGCGTCCGTCCTCCCGCGCAATAGAGAGTGTGCTGATAGTCCCTGTTGTAGTTAAGCCACGAGAGAGAAGGTAAGTCTCAATCTTATGATGAATCTGCTCATCGATTGAGCCAATCAGCGGCAACTCGTTATTGTTCTGAGGGCGAATCACAGCCTTTCGAACTAAGGTGGCGCACGGCAGGGGTGTCTCGGCCCAAGCGACCTTGCCTGCAATGCCAGTCGCGACTACGGCATAGAAGGGCACGGTTTCTAACGACACCCCATCTCTGGCGAAAAGGCGCTTCAAAACGGCGGCATTGATAACCTCGACGAGCGCCTCATGGAGGAACAGCACGCCTGTCTTTGTGCCGCCGACGCGGGGTGTCCTGCCGATACCAACGCCCACACCCTTGATGTCAACAAGGCCCATCCTCTCGGGCTCCTGTTTAATCGGCAGTTCGAAGATTGCAGCGCGTCCATAGCGTGGAGGGCGGTAGCCAACGCGGCGCTCGTCCCGAATCTGCGGCATAGCATGGACTGAAGTTCCGGCTAGGTGAGGCTCCGAGATGACACTGCCGAGATCGAGAAGCATCTCGCGTGCCTGTTTTAGCCCCGCCTCTACGAAGCAATCGGCCATGCCTGTATCATACAGAAAACGCGCCGAATCCTCCATGACCAGCTTAGTGTCTGCAAGACAATGAAATATCTGTGTCTCGCAAGTGTAGCCGCTCGCTGTCAGATATTGCTCGAATGCTGTCATGCTTTGACCAGGTCTTATGGGAGGATCGGCTTCTCTAATAGCCAAGCGCCTTGTTGATGATGCCTTCAATAAAGTCTGATTTGGCAGCCGCATAAGCGTTCATATCGGTCCAATCCTCAGCACTAAGTTTGCGCTTCAGTGCTTCGTACTCGCGTCGCGACTGCTCGTGTGACCGGATGTAATCGCGAAATAGAATGTACCGATCGATTTCGGCGGAGCCATCGGGAAAGATGTGTACATGCACGTCAAGCTCGGGCGTGCGGACCATACGATGCTCGTGAAAGTCAGGTTCACGAACGCGGATCTGATAGCCGAGTGCCCGAAGTGCAGGCATGTAACTGCCCTCGTCGCTTGGATCGGGGATGATTAGCAGCATGTCCACAATCGGCTTAGCCGCAAGGTTCTCGACTGCGGTTGAACCGATATGCTCAATTCGGTGCGGCAGGTCCCCAAGCGCCCCGGAGATCCGATGCGCGTGATGCTGGAATTTTGCGCGCCACGAAGCGTCGTATTCGAAAATCCTGATTGCCCTGTGTTCCACACCACCGATCAGCCCAATTTCTCGATCAGGAGAGTTATCTGCTTCCAAGATACATTTTCCTCCAATCAGCTCTAGCAACTCATATAGCGACCATCAGCCGTGTATCGCAGGCTGTCTCTGGCACAAATATAGCACCCATGTGCTTGAGCTTCTCCCATATGCCAGAGTAACCGCGCTCCAAGTGGTCAAGACCCGAAAGCTTGACAGGATGGGCAACGGATAATCCGGCAACAAGGAGAACAGCAGCTGTCCGCAGGTCCTTGGCTATAATCGGCCGTTTTGGGGCGCAGAGCTTTGATGGGTGAATTCGGACGCCACCCTCTAGCGATTCAATCTGAACGCCGAAGGCCCGCAGCTCGTTGACATACGAGAAGCGATTCTTCCAGACAAATTCGCGTATCGTGGCGGGCCGGTCGCCGCGAGTGAGGAGTAGTGCGAAAAAAGGTTGATGGTCAGAGTAGATGCCAACGCTTGTCACGTCGATATCGACTGAGCGGAGCCGGGTTGGTGCGTAGGCAGAAACACTGTCTTCGCTTGTCTTCAACACCACACCTAATCGGTCGAGGTAGCGAATCTCAGGCGAGAGGCCTTCCAAAGCGCGATGCATTCCCGATGCACGCACGGTGATGCGGCAGCCAGCTATGATTGACAGCGTCAGATACGTTATGACTTCGCTCAAATCAGGCGTAAGATCCATTTCGACTGGGCAAACAGGTCCGGTTCGTACTACTCGGATAGTATCGCGTTCCCATGATATTGACAGACCTGCGTCAGTGAGATATCGAACGAGGTCAGTGACGTCGGGCTTGGCATAAGGGTTGGCGATAGTACTGCTCTCGCCCGTCTGGACTCCCGCCGCGCATATCAAAGCTGTTTTCGTCGCACCAGAGATATGTGGGCCTGTGAGTATTGTTGGATCCTGTGAGAAGTCCTTAATGTCAATCTCGGCAGGGTGCAGCGTGCCTCCAGTCGCAACGATGCCCGCGCGGTCGGTCGAACGAGCTGCAACACCAAAGGCTTTAAGGACCTGCACCATATGCGAGGTTGGCCGGCGGCCCGCTACGCCATCGCCGATAGCGCAGCCACCACTCTCGTCGAGCTCGGCCTTGCCCAGAGCTGCCGCCAAGGCGGGCACCAAATACATCGCGCCGTGGATCCGCGCGGCCGTCCTCAAATCAAGCCGGTGGGAGGAGAGGGTGGAACAGTCAAGATGAAAATGGGTTCCTATGACTTCAGCCCTGCAGCCGACATGGCGTAGCAGTTGGACGAAGGCGGCGCGCTCGGCGATATCTGGAGCGTTGCGTACCGTTAGTCGTCCACGGCAGGCGACGCAGGCGGCGACTACTGAGACGAAGGCGTGCTTAAAGCCCAACACCTCAATCTCGGCCGCTTTTAGCTGGCTGCCATTGACTAACATGAGTAATACGAAGGTGGCGCAATAGCGAGATCGCGGAGCATGGCGCTTGGAACACGAGATTGAACGGCTGTTGGTACGTCGACGCCCTCCGCGTAAAGCGAGTGGTACAGGAGGGCGCGATCAGATGCCGACAGATGCTCGCAATGAAAGATTTGACGATTGAAGGTCACGAATTGTGCCATACTCATTTCGGGTGTCATGCGCTCATACGGCGTGTAGACTGTCGGCCGAACTCGGTGACCATCAGCGATCAACTGTTGCATTGTGTTGATCGCGTCCGTTGCACTCTCTCCCGGTAGACCAAGCATAAGAAAGCAGTTAAGTTCTATGCCAGCCTTGTTGCAGGCTTCTGCCACGCCGCCGAAGGCTGCTTTGGTTTCACGCTTCAGCTGTGGCAGAGCAGCTTGTGCATCTGAAGCGAAGCTCTCAACGCCAACGCTGATGCGTACGCAACCAGCGTCACGCATAGTTTGAATTAAATCGGCATCTAGATGAGCTACTGTTGTCACGCACTTCCACGGGACCTTTAAGCCTTCGTGACTCAGCGCCGCGCAGAAAGCCTTCACCCAATTCCGTTTCAATGTGAACGTAGGTGCGTAGAAGCTGACATATTCAAAACGGCCGGTGTAGAAATGCGTGGCAATATACTGTACCACTCGATCCACTGGAAGGCGCCGCTCCGTAAGGCCTTGCTGACGGGGCACGTCGCAGAATTTGCATCCAACTGGGCAGCCGCGCGCCACTGGCACTACAAGCTCCTTGCGGTTGGGGATACCGCAGAACTTGTTGAGATCCTGCTCGTAAAGCCGCGCATAGGCTGCATACGGAATTTCAGTTACATCGGGCAATATCCAATCCTCAGGTGAGAGCCAAGGACCGGCCGCCTGAGTTTCGTACCTATCTCCATCGATGCGAATGCGCAGATTGTGTGGTGGCGCGCCGTATGCAATGTGGTCGAGAAATGCCGCCATAGCGACCTCGTAGTCGCCGCTCGCGCCAATAGCATCGAGCCCAAAACGGTCGAAAAAGCCTGGTATGTCACGACTCGCTCGCCCGAATGTTGCCAGTTTAGTGCTGGGCGAGATTTCCCTCGCATAGGCTACGAAGCGGGGGATCCCATCTACAGCATCGTAGTCATTCAGGAGCAAGATGGCGTCGAAGGACTTTGCAAGAAGCCGACAAACATCGCGCCAAGTGCTGTTCAGCGCCGCACAATCTACTGCCTCAACCTCATGCTCCCCCCTCGCGCGGAGATATGCGGCGACTTGGAACACCGGAAGATGATGCCCAGCATTGAAGTAGCTCGGTATGTAGGGCGGTATAACACAAGCAACTCTCATGCGACGCCTTCCATAACACGCAGCGTCGCATCATCGTCGCCGCCGCGCCGCAGCGAAAGATCTTAGGCGCTCGCCTGCTCGGCCGAATGGATCACCAACCGCAATTCGCGGGGTGAAAGACCTCGCTGCGCTACGACCGCAAGAGCCAGTTCAACAGCAGCGTTGTCTACAATGGCGCGGCGTTCGCGCCAATCGAGCTTCTCGTCAAGTCCACGTTCGACCGCTTTGACGCGGGCATCGGCACCGATTGCAGCACTGAGCAGGATGGAAGGTAGATCCTCGTCTGAAACCTCGGAGGGGGCTAGATCATTTGCCGCTCGGTGAAACGCCTTGTGGGCGAGCGCCTCGGCGCACTGGATAACTAGACGCTGGCTTCGCTCATCCAGATCAGTTCCGGCCATCGCATTGAGGGCGGCTTTATCGACAGCCTCGTAAAATTCATCCGAGGCGTGCCTTTTATGGCCAAGACCCTCTAGGACCTCAGGCCTTGTGGCCTTCTGAGCCGCTTGTACTACCGCTGCCAGATGCCTCACCCCACTACTGCTCATTGACGCCTCCCTATCGCAACGTATCGGCCTCGCCATCCTAGTAAGACACTAATGGGCATTGCTGACAAGTCCCCCAGTCAATGCACCGGAAACGAATTAACTTGAACTCGCTGTATCGTCAGTCCAGGAATCCGCTTTTCAAATCGCGGGTCGAGTCCGCGAGTTGCTCGTAGCTTCGATAATCGCCAAGGCCTAAATTCTGGGCTAGAGCACCTACGAGCGGAGCCACGCAGCCACCCTCCGGGAGAGGATCTATCTCCAAGAGGTGCACTGCATCGCGCTCAACGGCCACCCGCGTCCGGAACTCACTTCCACCGAGGCGTAGAATTACTTCTCGCTGACCCTCGGGCGCCACGCCCCGGGGGAGGCGAACCGAGAATGACGGACAGGTACCGATGAATGCGCGCAAGATGCGCTCGACTGTGGCGGCATCGACAGCGTCTGCGGGAACGTAACCAGCTTGAAGAATTCGGTTAAACATGTCCAATGGCAGGCGCGGCATGGCCTTTCGCACACCAAGACCCGAGGCATGACGTGGATTCATCTCTGTAGCAATGAAGCCATCTGTGGTCGCAAGACCATCCAAGCAGAATATGCCGCGGTAGTTATAGCGCGCCGCCAGATGCGCTCCCATGGTCCGCGCCGCGTGGCGAATCTCCTCTCGAACGGGCGGCGCGGGAGACCAGTGGGTAGAACTGCCGAAGAAGGTCAAACGGCCGTCGTTCACGAGCGTCACGATCTCTATAGGATCAAAGATCGCGATGTCGTGGTTGAAGACCATACCAAGAACGCTGCAAGGTACACCTAAGCGAAACGTAGAGACGCGGGCCCGAAGCGATTGGCCATTGAGCCATCGGGCCACCTCGGCCATTTCCTCTGCCGAACGTGCCCATCTCAACCCCATAGAGTCGCCCATGTGACCAAGCGTCGAATCTCTTGAGACAACGACTCCTAAACCAGCATCAACTCGCTTCATTGCGGCAAGCAGATGCGCATGCGTAGGAAGCACGATCTCGTTGGGGGCAGATGCAATACTGAGGGCCGCAAAAACCGGCTCAATTTTAGTCTTGTCCTCGAGTCGTGCTGCCTCAGCTGGCGCGAAGCCCATTAGCTCGCGTCGAGCGATTGTTGGGCCTTGGGTGCCCGGCGGGGCAACGATGAGCCACGTCCGCCTGGGGTCTAACGCCTCGAGCCAATCCAGGAATTCAGCCGGAGGCGCATTGAGCCAGTGGTCAAGGTCAGACTTAGAGAGATCGTTATGCGGATCAGCGGCGCGGATAGGATAGGGCAGACTGCTGTCAGCAGATCTTGTGCGCTGCCCAGAAATCACGGCACCAACAGTGCCGCCCGCAGCAGCAATCTCGGCCGCGAGAGCACGCGCACGAACATCCCAGGCGCGGACTACTAGGAGAAAGCAGCGCCCACCTAGCGTGCGGCTTAAGAGGCTCCAGATTTCGTCCTCCAATATACGAGCGGCAGAGACGAGTTGGCCGTTCAGGGCAGCTATCGTCTCACAACACATAGTCCGCCTCCTTGAGCACCGAGGCGACTAGAAAGTCACGCCATGCATTAGGCGGCGTATAGGGACGCATGTAGTAAAGGGCGCGGACGTCGCGCATATTTCGCGCTAGATCATGGCTCGAATGATAGGCCGCGCCGCCACAAACCTGCATTGAGAGTTCGATAATTTTGATTGCCGCACGTTCTACAACGAGACCGGCGGCGACGGTCTGGCGCATAAGAATGCTGCCGTCACTTACGGATAACGTGCCAGGTGCCCGATTAGTCAAGTCAGCGTCCAGCGCCGCCATCAGGACAGTCAGCGCCCCACGCGCTGCCGTGAGGCAAACCTCTGCGTCGGAGGCAAGGTGAATTTCGGTACCTGTAAGTGGACGTTCCGCGGATAACCGCAGCAAAGCTCGACGACCATACTTCCAGGCACTCTCCGCCAGGCCCATTGGCACGCCAAGAAGCGGGGCAGTAGAGGCCACACGCCCCTCGAGCTTTCGCCCTTCTTCCTGTCCCCACGGTCCACCTAGCGTCATTGCCTCCGCTGGCACTCGACAGTCGTCAAACTCTACGTCGCCGCTGCCAGAGCCCCTCAAGCCGAGACCATCCCAATTTTCGAGGACTTCAACTCCCGGCGTGCTTCTCGGGATCATCACAGTGCCAAGGCGTGGGCCCTCCGTCGTGTTTACCCGGACACGGGTGTAGAAATGTGTAGCACCAGGTGAATTCGATGCCGTCGACTTCCGGCCCGAGACGACCCAGGCTCCTTGCTTCAACTCTGCACATGTCTCAGGGGTCCAAGGAAAACGACCGCGCTCGCTGACAGCCGAGCAGACGACCATCTCGCGCGCGCCGATCAGGCGGCACCAGGAGGCATGGCGCGCCGCGTTCGGGCCCTCAGCGCCTGTACGTAGAGTTCGCGCGAAATACCATGACAGGACCAGATGCATGTGCGCCGCGACGGCAGCAGAGGCATCAGCGCGTGCCAGGTGCTCCACCACTAGTGTCAAATCGTGAAGAGAGGTTAGATTGTCGCCGCCTAGTTCTACCGGTGCGCAGGTGCCCAATATACCTTCGGCACGTAGTGCTTCCATGCTCTCAGTTGCAAAGCTTCCTGAACGATCATTATGTCGCGCCCAATTGGCCAATCGCTCCGTAAGAGCCTCAACTCGAGAAATGGCCTGACGGCCAGCCTCAGTCTTCGCCTCCACGTCTGTCCTCCTGCCCCGTTTTGAGAGACAATCCAGCAAAGAAGTCATCACAGTCTCCGTCGCGACGCACATCTGCGGTGGCGCAATGGAGACCTCCTCCGAACGGATAGGCGTCGCGGAATGGGACCGGAACGACCTCAAATCCGAGCGCGTCGAGTTGCTCGGCCTGACGCGTCTCACTTGCTTCGACGCAGACAGTTTTCGGGTCAAGCATGAGAACGTTCATCGACAGCCAGATTGAGGAATAGCAGAGAGGCGGCGGTGTGTTATGCATCGGGCGCGCCGCGCGTATGATCTGCCAGCCGTGCCGTGTGAAAAATGCGTGAGACTTCTCAGGTAGTGGGCGTTCTGGGTTGGAAAGCATCAGCCCGGGCGCGAGCGGCACAAGCGAACAATCAATATGGATCGGGTAAGGATCAGTGGGGAAGTTCACAGTATGGACACGGTGCCCAGGAAAGTGGCGGCGCAGCCAGTCAATACCCTTCAAATTGGTGGTGAAGCCATGCTGGACAACTAGATCTCGGCCTAGACGCATCACGTCGGCCGCGTCGAAGAGAATTTCCGCCTCAGTAGTCACAAAACGCTTTTCGGCCGTCCAGCGTAAGCGGGTTTCCACACCAATTGAGTCTGAAAGATAGCCGTCACGGTAGGAACAGTCAGACAGGCGCGGCTTCGGTGCTGCAGTATGCCGGAAACAGGGATCCTCCTCAAAATAGCGCTCTAACAGGGGTCGATAGGCTAGATATTCGAACCAACGACAACGATAGCTCATTGTCGCCTCAACTATCTCACGACCAATTGTAAGAAGAACATCACGAGGCGGCATACAACCGAATTGATTTCGCGCTCGAAAATCAGGAGTTTCGACTGGGGAAGCAAAGTCTATCGGAACGGGCCTATCAACGCGGATGCCGCGCTTTATCAGGAGAGCCGCGAAATCATCAAGCTGCAAATTGGCACGTTCTATGCTCTCTTGCGGTCGCGCCCCCGAGCGGCCGCGCATATCAGAGGTATTGGGGACCTTCGCGTTAACGGCAGGCTCTGGGGATGGGATTTGAGCGCCGTCAGCCCGCCCCACAATGACATGACGAAGGGTGCCCCACTCCGTCCAACTGCAGACTTCGGTACCAGCGATATGCTCCTGCGACACAGTCTTACCCCGACAAATTCGACCACCGCTCTTATAGAGCTTAAGGTGTTTTCAGTTCTTTCACAAAGTCAAGGTTGGCCGTAGTCCCGAAGCGCACGGGCAACGCGCATCCCAACATCGTGCTCTACCAGGCCTTCCCCGTCTCGGACGGCCACGTGATCATCGCGGTTGGCAACGACGGCCAGTTCGCAAGTTCGTGCGGGTGCCTGGGCCGCCCGGAGCTCGCCGCGGACGAGCGCTACCGCACCAACACCGACCGGGTGCGGAACCGCGCCGTTCTGGTGCCGTTCTTGACCGGGATCCTGATGCGGCGCTGATCAGTCAGTCGGCTGTCTCCCGACCGTGGTGTGGGCTTGGGTGATGGCATAGCACGCTCCCTCTTGGGTGACCCATAAAACCACGATCACTCTTGGTCCCGCACTGGCCGGGCGGCGCAAGAGGCTCCCTGTGACTTGCTGCCCCTTGGGGTGCGAGGAAGCCTCAGCCAGCTGGTCCAAACGGGGGCAGTGGTCTCCAAACTCTCTGCTTACCTGTCGTTAGGAGCAATGGTGGCAACTCTCCCCTAGGAGCTACTTGGGTCGCGGCGGTTTGGGGGACTGGTATGACGAATGGTGTGCTTCTGCTGGCCCGGCTGATGATCGCCGCTTGCTTTGTGCCTGCGGCCATCGCCCATGCAACCAACGTCTCTGGCTTGGCCTTCCAACTCACTGGCAAAGGCGTGCCTTACGCCAGCATCATCGCGTCTGTCATTGCCGTGACTGAGGTCTTTGGACCATTGCTGCTCGTGCTGGGTATCGCTCCACGTGTGACTGCGGTGGTGCTGGCCCTGGTCACGATGATCACGACAGGTGCCTTACACCGCTTTTGGGAGATGGCGGGGCCGCTCAGGGAGGCGGAGCAGGCCATCTTTGTCGCACAAAGCGGTCTGATGGCGGGCCTCCTGCTATACGCGGTCAGCGGTCCAGGCGTGTGGAGCTGGCAGGCACTCTGGCGGTCTCACGCTTCCAGCGCCAGACCCGCACGAAAACCGGCTTCAGGTAAGAAGACAAAGTCGCGTCCAATTCCAGCCCGAGCTAACGTGTCCGCTACGGCCTGAGCCGGTATCGGTCATCGGCTCGAGAGATCAATCCCAAAGCGTATGACGCGCCAGTGGTCTTCCAGCAGATCCACAGGCCCGCCGCGGATCACGACGCGACCGCCATAGGGCACCAGGGTGGCATCGATCTGCTGCAGAGCTGTCCCGCTCAGGCCCGCGGCCGCTCAGCCGGCAAGACGCAGGCCAGCCATAGGCGGGCCCAGTCGCCGCCATCTCACCGAGCCTTCGCCTAAACCGAAGGTTCGGTTCACGACTCACGCATTGTGTGCCCGCGGTGAATCCGCAACCTTAGGCAATGCTCGATGCAGCGCCCCACCTCTCGGTCACACTCCTGACCTTCCTCCTGGGCGGATTCGTCAAGGGGGTCACAGGGCTCGGACTGCCGACGGTCGCGATGGGGTTGCTGAGCCTCGTCATGCCGCCTGCGCAGGCCGCGGCACTGCTCATCGTGCCCTCCTTCGTCACCAACATCTGGCAACTCGCGGCCGGGCCGCGCTTCGGAGACCTGGCGCGCCGCCTCTGGCCGATGATGGTTGGCGTAGTCCTGGGCACTCTCGCCGGCGCCGGCGTACTCCAGGGTGACAACGCGAGGCAGGCCACGATCGGCCTCGGGATGGCGCTGATAGCCTATGCTGCGCTCGGTCTATCCTTGGTGCGATTCGCCGTTGCACCCGCGACTGAGCGATGGCTCGGACCGATCATCGGAGCCGCCACGGGGCTGGTCACGGGGATGACTGGCGTGTTCGTGATCCCGGCCGTGCCCTACCTCGCGGCGCTGGGTCTCGCGAAGAATGAGCTCGTCCAGGCGCTCGGGCTCTCCTTCACGGTATCGACCGTCGCGCTCGCCGTCGTCCTGATCAGAGGCGGCGTCTTCGAGGGCGGAACAGCGATTGAATCTACCCTCGCGCTCGCGCCGGCCCTCCTCGGCATGGCGCTCGGCGGGTGGGTACGCGGCCGGGTCAGCGAGGCGGTGTTTCGACGTTGCTTCTTTGCCGGGCTGCTCGCGCTGGGCGCACACCTTGCCTCACGCGTGCTGGGGTGAGGAGGGAATGGTCCCTACATCTTGCCCCGGCATGACTCACCGCTTCGGCAGACTCGGCTGGCTCAAGCTCCGCACCCTCTCGGCGAATTCCAAGCCCCACACCTGAGCCATCGTCTCGGCATGGCTCGGACCCGCCGCTTCCTTCAACGTCTGCGCCGTGCTCGGCCCAACTGCCTGAAGGATCGTGGTACGACGCGGCTCGCGCTCCTCAAGGAGGGCAGCCCTTGTGCTACCACTGAGCGATCTCTCGCCTTCTGGAACGGCCGCCTAGGACAGTGAGGGCACAAACGAGAAAATCTTACCTGGGTTCATGATGTTGAGAGGGTCCAAAGCGGCCTTGATGGTCCGCATGGTCTCCAAATTGGCACCGTGCTCCTGGAGCAGAAACTCCTGCTTGCCCTCGCCGATGCCGTGCTCGCCCGTGCAGGTCCCGTCCATGTCGATCGCGCGCTGGTTCAGGCGATCGATGAAAGCCTTGATCCGGCTCATCTCACCGGCGTCGTCGATCATGCCCATCACGGAGACATGAAAGTTCCCGTCGCCAACATGCCCGACGATCGGCGCCACAAGCCCCGTCTCTTCGATATCTGCCTTCGTCCGAACCATGCACTCCGCGAGCCGCGAGATGGGGACGCGCACATCGGTTGCGATGAACTTCGAGCCCGGCCTGAGCTCCAGACAGGCCCAGTACACGTTGTGCCGCGCTTCCCAAAGCCTCGTGCGGTCCTCCGCCTGGACAGCCCAGTCGAACGGGCCACCGCCAAACTCTCGGGCGATTTCCGCAACCGTTTCGGATTGCTCCCGGACGCCTGCTTCGGTGCCGTGAAACTCCAGGAAGAGCGTCGGTGTCTCCGGCAGGGTCAGCTTGGAATGGAGGTTGCAGGCACGCACCTGGACCTCATCGAGAAGCTCGATCCGCGCGATCGGAATGCCATACCGGATCGTGGCGATCACTGCGTTGCAGGCTGATTCGAGGTCCGGAAAGGGACAGACCGCGGCGGCAATGGATTGAGGGATGCCGTGCAGCTTCATCGTCAGTTCGGTGATGACGCCAAGGGTGCCCTCCGCTCCGACGAAGAGGCGTGTGATGTCGTAGCCTGCCGCGGACTTGCGGGCGCGCGTACCGGTCCTGCGGATCGCCCCATCGGGCATCACGACCGTCAGCGCCAGCACATTGTCCTTCATGGTGCCGTACCGCACCGCATTGGTGCCCGACGCTCGCGTGGACGCCATGCCGCCGATGCTCGCGTCCGCCCCAGGGTCGATCGGGAAGAACAAGCCCTGGGAGCGCAGGTGAGCGTTGAGCTGCTTGCGCGTCACGCCCGCCTCGACGATGCAGTCCATGTCATCTTCGTGCACGGCAACGATCCGGGACATGTGGCCCATGTCGATCGAGATGCCGCCGAACGGGGCATTCACGCCTGCTTCGAGCGATGTTCCCACGCCGAACGGGATGATGGGGACGCGACGCTCGGCGCAGATCGAAACGATCTCGCTCACCTCCGCGGTGGATGAGGGGTACACGACCCCATCCGGGACTTTGACGGGGTGCCAGCTTGTGATGTTGGCATGCTGCTCACGAACCGTTCGGTTAGCGCTGAACCGATCGTCGAAGCGGCGCGCGAGAGCCTCCACGGCCGATGCGATCGCATCTCTGTCGAAGGGGCTTGGCGGCGTCAGGTGATGCAGATCCATGGGCGCGCCCTCCTAGTTCGGCTGCCCCGCCCCGGAGTCGGAACCCGGGCGGTCGTGTTGCAGCTCGGCAAAGTTCATCCAGTGAGACGTTGCGAGCCAGCCCGCATCAACTGGGATGCTGGCACCCGTGATGGCGCTGGCGTCGTCGGACATCAGGAAGCTCGCGAGTGCAGCAACCTCCTCAGGCTCCACGAGCCGACCGAGAGCGGTGTGGGCCTCGATCGTCCTCACGTCCCGTTTGCCCGCCACGATCTTGGATTTGAGGATCGGGGTGAGGGTGAAGCCCGGCGCGATGGCATTGACGCGGATGCCCGCTGGCCCGAGCTCGCCTGCCGTGAGTGTTGTGAGCGCGCCGAGCGCCACTTTCGTGGGAGCGTAGGCGTGCAGCGGCAGCGGGCGGTGCTCGTTGATCGAGGTGATATTCACAATCGACCCGCCACCGGCGCCGGCCATTGCGGCACTAAAGACCTGAGTGCAGGTGACGGCGCCAAAATAGCTCACGTTCCAGATGGCGCGCTGCTGCTCATAGCCCATCGACAGGAAGGGTGTTACGTCCTGAAGCAGGCCTGCTGCATTGACGAGCCCGGCGACAGCTTGCCTCTCAGTGCTCAAGACGGACGCGACCGCCTCGACGCTGGAGCGGTCGGTCACATCCATCCGGAGCAACCGCAGACGCGGGCCAGCACTCACGGCCATGGCAGCTGCATTGAGGGCCTCCTGGCTCACATCGGTCGCCACGACAATCCAGCCGTCGTGAAACAGCCGGCGCGTAATCGCCATCCCAATACCACCAGCGGCGCCGGTGATCACGATGCAGTGGCCGGCTTGTCGATGAGCCTCCATGCGCCAGGGCCGTCTCACCTCACGAGGGGACACAATGGAACTCCTTCGACGTAGCCAGGTCTCGCTCGACGCCCCTTCTGGATTGGTACCTGGGCAAAGACAAGGCTAGGCCGAGAGCAGAGGGAGTTCCTATCGGGCTGCCAGCTGCTCCATCCGGCAGACTGAACTACGGCCAACTGGCTGCCTCATTGCCGGATCTTCAAGATGTCTTGCTCCGCAAGAAGCCACAGCTACATCAGTGGCAATTACCGCCCTAAGGTTGCGGACCTGATGTTATGACTTCTCACCACGTGGTGCATCTGCAGCCCACAAAGTATCTCTGCTTGCCGAATAGTAAGCAAATATTTCGATACAGGATCCAAGCGCTCTTGCGTTTCTGGCCGCATATGCATAGCTGGGCCCTGCTCCTCCGGTCGCTAAGCGAGATCGAGCACCGGCGGACAAACAACCTCCTACCAGGATGCCCTAACGTGACCGACCAACTATCCTCCACCAGCACGTCTGCGGACTATATCGGCCTTGCAGCTGACATTGTGTCCGCTTTCGTGAGCAATAACTCCGTTCCAGCCGCGGAACTTCCGTCTCTCATCGGCAGCGTGCATGCCGCCCTCCAGAATGTCTCCAACCCCATTCAGGTGAAGGCACCGGAAAAGCCCACGCCTGCCGTCTCGGTAAAGAAGTCGGTGACGCCCGACGCGATCATCTCCCTGATCGATGGCAAGCCGTACAAGTCCATGAAGCGTCACCTGGCCCGTCATGGCCTCACTCCGGCCGAATACCGTCAGCGTTTTGATCTCCCGCGTGACTACCCGATGGTGGCGGCGAGCTACGCGGCCAAGCGCTCTGAGCTCGCCAAGAGCCTCGGTCTTGGTCAGCAACGCCGTAAGGCTGCCCCCAAGATCGCTGACACTGCTGAAACCGTTAGCGCTCCCGCAAAGAGCGCGTCTGCCAAGAAGAAGAGCAGCCGCAAGAAGACGTCTTAACGCCGGATCGGGTGCTGCAGCTATCCAGTTGGCCGCAGCACCCTTACCTTAAGCACATCGTGCTCGCTGGCGGTGAGATGACCTTGATCGCGCAGACGAGCGAGCTGTTCGATCTGGGCAACCGTCTTCAAGAGGTCAGCCCCACCCGACAACGCCATAGGCCCTGACCCGCTCTCGACCCGCACGATTTGCGGGTCGTTGACGAAGATGTTGAGCCCCGACTCGCCCCCAGCGCACTGGGCAGGGTCGCTCGGCCAGTGGACGGCATGGCAGGCCCTGACAAGCGCCCCAACCCACCCGAACCCGGTGCTCCCGAAGGCAACGTTGACGGCGAGAATGGCCCAGCGGTTCGGATGGCGGCGCAAGAAGGCGACGAAGGTCGGGACAATGTAGATGAGCCCAACTGTCAGCCACATGAGGGAATAGATCAGCACTGGGCCGCTCAGGCTCGGCCGGCCTGGGACAGCGCCTGAGCCTTCAGGACCTCGAACTCGGCGTCCGACAGGCTGCCACTCGACTTGAGCTGCGCTAAACGCTCCAGTTCATTCACGAGGTCACGTGGGGCTGCGGCCTGTGGCGTCGTAGTTGACGTCGGTGCCGCGTACCCTGGCATCTTCGCGCTGGTCGCAGTTGATGCCGAAGGAGCCGCCCCGAACCGGTTGGGGCCAGGGGTGCTCCTCAGGCATGCGAACACGATCAGCACGATGAGCCCGACCCCGGTCAGCATCAGCAGGAGCCCCCACGCGGTCCTATCGGTGTCGTGCAGCCGCCGGGCCAGAGCAGCGAGTTGCGGGATGAAGTGCACGAGCTGCGAAATTGCGAGCAGCACGCCCGAGTCTTCCGTGGTTGTGCCGAGAGCCTGGTCTACGGCCTGTTAGCTCTTGATCCAGTCGAGGGCGGCTGCGAGGTGAAGGATGCCCATGAAGGATGAGGCGGTCTTCTCATAGCGAGTGGCAACGGCCCTCCACTCCTTGAGCCTCGACCAGAGCC
>JAESGR010000455.1_pt1 | contig 31817 bp, 32 predicted proteins | sample 9269771 | NCBI WGS metagenome assembly JAESGR01 (sample SAMN15739572, study PRJNA653492) | algae metagenome | isolation source: Chroococcus sp. CMT-3BRIN-NPC107 and co-occurring heterotrophs from well... | place: USA: Clark Mountains Wilderness, California | collected 2010-04-18 | reverse complement strand
TGTTTGAGGTCTTTCTCTAACTTTTCTTGGCTTTCAACTATCTCTACTTGGAACGGACGACCCATCACTCTTACCTTCCGCACACGTTTACCTACTTTAGCGCAGCTTTATAAAGAATTGGTATGAGGAGAATATTATAGAAATATATCCTAACGGCAATTGGATCTACACAAGATGAGCAAGCCCAATTTTCAGTCAATGAGCCAAAAAGATTTGCACGATTACGTTATGGCGCATCGAGACGAGCAAGAAGCTTTTTATGCGTATGTAGATAAACTCCATGCCGAAGCCACCTGGGTTAAGATGCCAGCAATAGAATTTTTGCAAGACTTAGAAAATTATCCTGAGTTTACCAAACGTTTTCGTAATGGTTCAGAGCCTCAAGATAACGCAAGTTAAACTTTTGTTGGCTCTAGCATTAACTTGGAACGCTTGACAGTTTCAGGAATTGCGATCGGATAATTGCCATTAAAGCAGGCTGAACAAAAATTAATTGGGTCTTCTTTTGTTGTTTGTAGCATCCCTTCTTGACTTAGATAAGCTAAAGAATCTACCTCTAACAACTTAGCTATTTCTTCTACAGATTTAGTAGCAGCAATTAGTTGATCTTGGCTGTCTGTATCAATACCGTAAAAACAAGGATGAGTTACAGGGGGAGAAGATACGCGCATATGTACTTCCGTTGCGCCAGCATCGCGGAGAGCTTTTACTAATTTGCGGCTAGTTGTTCCCCGCACGATGGAATCGTCGACAATAATTACTCGCTTACCTGCTAAAACATCTTTAAGGGGGTTAAGTTTCATGCGAATACCAGACTCGCGCATGGTTTGCGTAGGTTGAATAAAGGTTCTACCTACATAACGATTTTTGATTAATCCTTCGGCGTAAGTAATGCCCGATTCTTGAGAAAACCCAATGGCGGCGGGGATACCCGAATCTGGTACGCCAATTACAATATCCGCATCTACAAAAGATTCTTTGGCTAGTTGTCGTCCGATTCGCATTCGATAGCTGTATAAGCTTTCTTCATTCATAATGCTATCGGGCCTTGCAAAGTAAATCATTTCAAATATACATAGCTTTCTTTGAGTTTGTTTTGCCCAGTAAAAGGAAGCTAATCCTTTCTCTGTAATCCAAACCAATTCTCCCGGTTCGACATCGCGCAGGTAAGTAGCGCCAATAATGTCTAAACCACAGGTTTCCGAAGCTAGAACATAATGCGGTTCTTTAGTGTCTAAAACACCAATTACTAAAGGACGAATGCCGTTAGGATCGCGTACTCCCATCATCCCTACAGGTGTACCAATAACTAGGCTAAAAGCTCCTTGGCAGCGTTGAAAGGCAGTAATTGCCCCATCTAACCATTCTTTACCTGCATCGATTTCTTCGGCGATCGCAAAAGCAATTACTTCCGAGTCTGTGGTAGTTAATAAATTATGCTGGTTTTGTAATAACTCCTCTCTTAAAGCTGGAGTATTGACTAAATTACCATTATGTGCTAGTGCTAACGAACCTCGGTTAGTTTTGACAACGGCGGGTTGAGCATTAACAACCCGACTAGAACCAGTAGTAGAGTAGCGAGTGTGACCTACGGCTAAATCGCCAGGTAGCTTGTTTAAGATTTTTTCGTTAAAAACTTGGGATACTAAGCCCATTTCTTTATGTAAGTGAACTTCATCGCCGTCAAAAGTAGCAATTCCCGCAGATTCTTGACCCCGATGCTGCAAGGCATACAAACCAAAGTAGGTAAGTTTTGCCACATCTTCCCCTGGTGCAAATACACCAAACACGCCACAGGCTTCCTCTGGCTTGTCCACAGAACGATCTTGTTCGTGGGTATTTAGCTCGTCTTTAATAGTTTCTAGGGGGGAATATTTGGGGTTCATGCTTTGGCTTTACTCCTGAAAAATAGAAGAAGTGATGAGGTTCGCTTATTTGTTTAAAAAGATTATTTTATAAATTTTAATTAGGCTTAATAAAACGTTAATAAGTCTTACCTACAAGATTAACGTAATTATGCTCATTGATAACAAAATCGATTTAGGTGTTTAGGCGGTGTTCCACAGCATTGTAGAAAGCATTGCCCATTTCTTTGATACTAGCGTCAATTAAAGTGCGACGATGGTCTGTAGTAGAAACCCGCAAAGAACTGTTACTAATAACCACACCAATTTTTTGCCAATTATTTTCTAGTTGGGTTTGTAGATAAGCTTCCCATTCTGATGCTTGAGCGGGAGAAACAGAAACTAAAATGCGTCCGGTAGCTTCTCCAAACAATACTTCATCGGTGCGATAAGTAGATGATTGTAGTTGGACTTGCGCCCCTAAGTTTCCCGCAATGCAAGATTCCGCAAGAGAAATTGCAATTCCTCCCTCCGCGCTATCGTGAGCCGAGTGTATCCAGCCTTTACTAATCCCTTCACGACAAGCCTTTTGGACGCGGCGCTCTAAATCAAAATTTACTTGGGGTGGTTTTCCGGCAACAAGTCCGTGAATTGTGGCTAAATACTCCGAACAACCGAGAGTCAAACTCTCATCGCCTCCTATTAAATAGATAAAATCGCCCTCATTTTGCCAACCTTGTCCACAAATATGAGTTAAATCGGCAATTAAACCTACCATTCCCACAACGGGAGTTGGATAAATCGGCTGCGGTGTGCCATTAGCGTCAAGGGTTTCATTATAAAGAGAAACATTACCGCCTGTAACAGGCGTTGCCAATTCTCTACAAGCTTCCGCAAGGCCTCTACAAGCTTCGGATAATTGCCAGTATCCAATCGGGTTTTCGGGGCTGCCAAAGTTTAAGTTATCGGTAACAGCAATAGGTTCTGCGCCCACACAACTGAGATTTCGGGCGGCTTCGGCGACTACAGCTTTTGCGCCTTCGTAAGGGTCTATGTATATGTAGCGAGGATTGCAATCTACAGTAGCGGCAACTCCTTTATTATGCGATCGCAAGCGAATTACTGCCGCATCAGCGCCCCCCGGTAGTAACACCGTATTATTTTGAACTTGGTGGTCGTATTGGCGGTAAATCCAGCGCTTAGAGGCAATATTTGGGGTATCGAGGAGGGTAATTAAAATATCTTGCCAAGAGTGGAAACTGCCTTTTATTTCGATGCCCTCTAAGGTACAAGTTGGTAAGGCTTCGCTTGTCCATTCGGCAGCTTTACGGGCATATTCTGGCGGTTGGCTCAATAGCTTGTGATGATAAAGCGGTGTATTTTCTGCTAAAGCGGCGGCGGGAACAAGGGCGGCGACTTCACCTTTAAACAGAATTTTGACAATTGGCTCGGCAATTACTGTACCTGCAACTACTGCTTGCAATCCCCAACGGTGGAATATCTCAATTAGTTCTTGTTCTCGTCCTTTATGCGCTACAAATAGCATTCGCTCTTGAGATTCCGATAGCAAGTATTCGTAGGGAATCATCCCGCTTTCGCGCACGGGAATTAGGTCTAAATCTAACTCAATTCCCACTCCACCTTTTGCCGCCATTTCTGAAGTTGAGCAAGTAATTCCCGCCGCTCCCATATCTTGCGCTGCTACTACTGCGCCAGTTTTAAAAGCTTCTAAACAAGCTTCAATTAAAGACTTTTCTAAAAAAGGGTCGCCCACTTGCACGGCGGGGCGGTCTTTTTCTGATTCCTCAGTTAGTTCTGCGCTTGCAAAACTCGCTCCTCCCATGCCATCGCGTCCGGTGGTAGAACCTACATATAAAACTGGGTTTCCTATTCCGGCGGCTCCAGACTTAACGATTTCGGAAGTTTCCATTAAGCCTAATGCCATGACATTTACTAACGGATTGCCAGAATAAGCCGCATCAAAGTAAACTTCACCGCCTACGGTGGGAACTCCTACACTGTTGCCATAGTGAGAAATACCTGAAACTACGCCATTAAACAAGCGGCGAACTCGCGTATCGTCTAAAGAGCCAAAACGCAAGGAGTTTAGTAAGGCAATGGGACGCGCCCCCATAGTAAATATATCTCTAAGAATGCCGCCTACACCTGTAGCTGCGCCCTGGAAGGGTTCTATTGCTGAGGGGTGGTTGTGAGATTCAATTTTAAAAGCTAGTTGCAATCCGTCGCCTAAGTCTACTACACCAGCATTTTCGCCAGGCCCAACTAAAATTCGTTCTCCAGTGGTGGGAAATTGTTTGAGTAAAGGGCGGGAGTTCTTGTAACAGCAGTGTTCTGACCACATTACCCCAAACATCCCTAATTCTGCTTTGTTGGGTTCGCGCCCTAGTCTATTGACTATTTCGGTGTATTCTTCAGGTTTTAAACCTTCATTGGCAATTTCTTCGGGAGTGAAGGACATGGCGGCTATGGCAAAAACGGCACAGGCTCAATTTTATCTACAATTGCCAACATTGGGGGAGTTTAATAGGATATATGTGCGATCGCATTTGCAACCATAATTATGCTATTCGACAAAATCATAATTTTTGACACGACCATGCGTGACGGCGAACTTACGCCAGGAGTGTCTATGAATCTTCAAGAAAAGATGAGCATCGCCACTCTTTTAGAAGCTATAGGAGTAGATGTTGTTGAGGTAGGTTATCCGGGACGGTACGAAAAAGACTTTCAAGAAATATTTGCTATCTCTAAAATCATTAAAAACTCTGTTATTTGTGGACTTGCAAGCTCAAATAGAGCAGAGATAACTAGCGTAGCAGAAGCAATTAAGCCAGCGCCGAGGGGAAGAATTAATATTTTTACTCCGGTAAACTTAAATAGTAAGTTATACAAGCAAACACTATCAGAAATAACTGCTAGTATTTCTCTAGCAAAAAATTACTGTGAAGATGTAGAATGGAATGCTTTTGACGCTACTAGAAGCGAACCAGCTTTTTTGTGCGAAGCAGTTGAAGTTGCTATCAGTAGTGGAGCTACAACTATTACTATCCCTGATAGTTTAGGCTTGGCAAAGCCAGAGGAATTTTTACAGTTACTTAAAACTATCTTTCATCGCGTTTCTAATATTGATAAAGCTATAGTTGCCGTGCATTGTCATGACGATTTGGGAATGGCGTTAGAAAATTCAATGGTCGGCTTAAGTTGTGGAGTTAGACAAATTGAATGTTCTATTAACGGTTTGGGTGCTAGAAAAGGTAATGCAGATTTAAAGGAACTTGTCAGGCGAATTTCTGAAACTTATCAAGTTAATATGGATACATCTTTAATTAGCCAAGCTTCAGAATTAGTTACACAAATTACTGGAATTACCCATTAAAAAACATATCGTAGGTAAGTTTAATAATTAAAAGAGTTACCACAGATATAAATAAAACTCTAACAAAAGCACTACCTTTAGCAATTGCTAGTTTAGCGCCAAGAATTGCCTCAAGAACATTACACGCTGCCATTGGTATCGCAATATTATAAATAATACTATTACTATTAGTAGAAGCAAAATAAATAGTTGCAGCTAAATTTGTAGATAAATTAACAACTTTAGCTGATGCCGAAGCTCTTAAAAAATCAAGTTCTAAAAGTCCAATGAATGCGAAAATTAAAAAGCTACCTGTTCCGGGTCCAAAAAAACCATCATAAAATCCGAGAGATGAGCCAATAAGCGCCGCATAGATACTTTGTTTTACTCCTTGAACTTTAACAATATGCTGAGAACCAAAATCTTTTTTAAACCAAGTATAAATAGCAGCTATTACTAGAAGTAATAGTACGATAGGACGCATTAAATCGGGATTAATAATACTTATAGTGCTTGCGCCAATAAATGAAAAAATAAATGCAGCTATAGTAGATATTAAAACTATTGACCAATCGATTGTAACTTTTAGAGAAAAACGAATTGCTGCGGCTAATGTACCAGCAATTGAAGATAATTTATTAGTACCAAAAATTAGCGGTATAGCTGTATTAGGAAGAAAAATCAACAGTGCTGGAAGCTGAATTAAACCACCGCCACCAACAATTGAATCAATAAAGCCTGCTAAAAATGCAAAGATACAAAGAAAGATTAATTCAGACACATCTAACAGTATTTATATCCTCAAATAGCTGGCATTGGGACTAATCGGTAAAACAATCAGCTTTTGATTTTGCAAATCTAGCTCAATACCCAAAGCTTCCAGAGGAATTACACCTAATAAAGCATCAGTTCCGCCAGGGAGTTCTAAACATTCAAAAGTACCTTCTCTTTCGCACAGAGAAATTTTAGCATCTTCAAAAATTCGAGCTTTACTAAAACCTGTAGCCGTAGCAACATCTACCTCTTTAAGTAAGGCTAATCCCAATTGAGAAATTACATTAGCAGGGAGACACAAAGTAGTAGCACCAGTATCGACTAATACATTTTTTAAAGTAATTGTGCGTACTTCCTGCGCAGGCATTAATCCCCGTTCTACTAAAACTTGATCGCCTCGGTTCGTAATAACCAAGGTTGTAGTAATTCTTCCCATTTGCTCGGTGCTAGTGAATTGCATAATTATATTTCTCCAAGTACCAACCTAGACTATATTGAGGATGTGAAGCGAGAAAGAGATTTACACAGCTTTTAATTAGCTTATTGTTTTATTTTAAGTTAGATAGAAAAGTATGAATTGCCAAATGCCACCGCCACTAAGATCGGGAGATTTATTAAAAGTAATTGCTCCCAGTGGTGCATTAAGAGAAATTGAGGCTTTTGAAACAGGGGTGGAAATATGGCGATCGCATGGTTATAAAGTAGAAATAAGTGAAAGCATAAGAAATCGCTTTGGGTATTTAGCGGGAACAGATAGCGATCGCACAAAACAATTATCGGAAGCTTGGAACGACCCAAACTGTAAAGGGATTTTATGTGCTAGAGGTGGTTATGGTAGCGCCAGAATCTTAGAAAATTGGACTTGGGGAAACCCCCATAAATGGTTAATTGGTTTTTCTGATATTACTTGTTTGTTGTGGAGCTTGTACCATCAAGGCAAATCGAGCGTACATGGTGCGGTATTAACAACTTTAGCAACAGAACCCGATTGGTCGATAGAGCGCTTATTTGACCTCGTAGAAGGTCGTCCTCTAGCATCACTTCAAGGTATAGGATGGGGAGGAGGAATTGCTACAGGCAGACTCTTACCAGCCAATCTCACCGTAGCTACTCATTTACTTGGTACATCTATTCAAACCAATTTAGACGGCGTAATATTAGCCTTAGAAGATGTAACCGAAGCACCCTATCGGATAGATAGATTGTTAACTCAATGGCGTTTAAGCGGAGTTTTAGCAAAAGTTAGTGGGATTGCATTAGGAAGATTTAGCCGTTGCGAAGCTCCGCCAAATATCCCCAGCATGACTATAGAAGAAGTATTGCGCGATCGCTTATCAGACCTCAGTATTCCTATTGTATTCAATTTACCTTTCGGACACGATGGCTGCAACGCCGCTCTCCCTGTGGGAATTTTTGCAACCCTAGATGCAGAAAAAGGAACTTTAACTGTATAAAATCATACTTGCTTTAACTTATTTTTAAATAGGTAATGAGCAGCTTTTATATACTGGTATGTCATTGTAAAAGTAATAAAGATTTAGCGCTGCGTTTTTTCTCAAAACATTAAGAAGTTATGATTTTGCTCGACCGCCTCAGCGTGACTTATAAAGGCGAAGTTATAGGACTGCACCCAACTTCTCTAAATTTCCTTAAAGGTCAATTTACTGTGATTTTGGGAGCTTCGGGGTCGGGTAAATCAACGCTGTTGCGATGTCTTAATTTTCTCAATCGACCGACGGCGGGTACGGTGATTGTGGAAGGTTTAGGTGACTTGCGCGATCCTAGTGTATTGCACCGCCATCGTCAGCGCACAGGGGCAATCTTTCAGCAGCACCAGCTTATCGGTCGCCAAACGGCGTTGCAGAACGTCTTAGTCGGTCGTTTAGGCTATCATTCGGCACTACGGAGCTTGTTTCCTTTGCCGAAAGGCGACTTCTATATAGCTTTAGAATGCTTAGAAAGAGTCGGACTGTTAGAAAAAGCGTTGACAAGAGTTGATGCTCTTAGTGGCGGTCAGCAACAGCGAGTAGGTATCGCTCGCGCCTTAGCACAGCAACCGCAGATAGTTTTAGCAGACGAACCTGTAGCCAGTCTCGATCCTGCCAGCGCGCATAAAATATTATCTTTTCTCCGGCAAATTTGCCGAGAAGATGGCATTACAGCAATCGTTAGCTTGCATCAAGTGGATTTGGCTCAAACTTATAGCGATCGCATTATCGGATTGTCTCAAGGGACTGTAATACTTGATGGTAGCCCAACGGAGATTGATAGTAATAAATTGAACGGACTCTATGGTGATAACAATGCTCAAAACTATGACGGTTTCACAGAAATCGCCCCGCTTTAGAATTTTTTGCCAATTCGAGCTTGCGTATTCATCTGTATAATCAATCCAAAATTTAAAAAACCATGACTACTTTATTTAATAGGCGATCGCTCGTTTGTTTGACCCTGTCTGCTTTTACTTTGGTCGGTTGTCAAACAAATACCAACACTACTACTGCACCAACTGGAAGCAACCCGATCGCTAATGTTGCCGCAAAAACCGTCGATCCTGACACTTTAAAAGTAGCTCTTTTGCCGGACGAATCGCCTTCTAGCGTGATCAAAAACAACGAAGGATTAAAGCAATATTTGCAAACCAAGCTCAATAAAAAGATTGAACTATTCGTGACCACAGATTATTCTTCTATGATTGAAGCTGTAAGTAATAAGCGAATCGATTTGGCTTATTTTGGACCTCTTTCTTACGTTTTGGCAAAGACAAAAAGTGATATTGAACCCTTTGCGGCGCTGAAAAAGCACGGAAAAACAACCTATCAATCGGTCGTCATTGCTAATATTAGTAGCGGCGTTAATACCCTGCAAGCAGCGCAGGGAAAAACTGTAGCCTTTGGCGATCAAGCCTCAACCTCCAGTCATTTAATTCCTAAATCAATGCTAAAAGCGGTTGGTTTGGAACCTAAAAAAGACTACCAAGAAGCCTTTACAGGTTCTCATGACGCGGTAGCGATCGCTGTTCAAAATGGCAATGCTCAAATCGGTGGCTTGAGCAAACCCATCTATGAAACTTTGATTGAAAAGAAAACGATCTCCCTAGATAAAGTTAAAGTCATTGCCGAATCAAAAGAATATCCTCAGTATCCTTGGACAATGAGAGCGGATCTCACACCAGAACTAAAAGCAAAGATTCGGGCGGCATTTATTGAAATAGATGATAAAAAAGTGCTTGAACCTTTCAAAGCCGATGGGTTTGGGGCGATCGCGGACAAAGATTACGACTCAATTCGCGAATTAGCCAAAATTCTCAAGCTCGATTTGGCAAAAGTTAAATAATAGTTTGTCATGAGTGAAATCGAGATTCGCCAGCAATACGATCGCCTTGCAAATATTTACGATCGGCGATGGCATTCGTATATCACCAATACTCTGTCGTTTTTAAACACCTGGGCAAAAATTTCGCCCCAGGCGAAGGTGCTTGATGTAGCTTGTGGAACGGGAGAGTTTGAGCGGGTGATTTTGGCAGAAAATCCTCATCAATCGATAATTGGGGTGGATATTTCCGAACAAATGCTGGAAGCTCAACCCAAATGCCGCAATCATAGCAACGCCGTGTTTCAAACTGCTTCGGCGGCGTTGCTTCCCTTTGAAAATTGCACTTTTGATGTTGTTTCTGCCAATGCTTTTCATTACTTCGATTGCCCCAAAACTGCCTTAGCAGAAATAAACCGAGTTCTTAAACGCAATGGTCAAGTTATTATTCTTGATTGGTGCAAAGATTATTTTTTGTGCCGATGCGATCGCCTTTTGCCACTATTTGACCCCGCTTACCAGCAATGTTATACCCAAGTAGAGTTTCACAGGTTGTTAATTGATGGAGGTTTTAAGATTCAGCGCGATCGCCGGGTTCGTTTTGGGCTTTTATGGGGATTAATGGTAGCTACGGCAACTAAGGTATTTTGATAAAAAAAATCATCTCACCCACTCCTCAACCTCAATTTGAGCGATTGCTGAAAAAACAGCGTCGTAAATGGCAGCGCTCAATGACGATTTACGCGATTATTTTGCTTGTCATTGGCGCTTGCTTTTATTTTGTTGGACTATTAGATAGTACTCGCCTCGCTGAAGGAGTTCCGAGCGGTATCAGCTTAGTAAGCCAAATGTTGCCTCCCGATTTTAGCGATGCGGTTAATTGGATTAGTCCTTTGCTTGATACATTAGCGATGAGTGTAGCGGGAACTGCGATCGCAATTTTCTTTTCCTTGCCGCTATCTTTACTGGCAGCAAGAAATACAACTCCTCATCCCGTGTTGTTTCATCTCTCTGGTTTGATTCTTAATGGCTTGCGAGCGATTCCAGAATTGTTTATGGGGATTCTATTTGTAGCCGCCGTAGGCTTTGGAGCATTACCAGGAACTTTAGCTGTAGGGTTTCACTCCGTTGGCATGGTGGGCAAGTTTCTTTCTGAATATATTGAACTTGTCAATCCCGCGCCCGTAGAAGCTGCACAAGCGGCGGGAGCAAACAAAATTCAAGCAATTTATCACGGAATTTTCCCGCAAGTTTTTCCGCAATTTATGAATCTTACTCTCTATCGCTGGGAGTACAATTTTCGCGCCTCTACAATTATGGGTGCGGTGGGGGCGGGGGGCATTGGTTTCGAGCTAATTGGAGCGCTTCGCATTCTTCAATACCAGCAAGTTTCAGCGCTGCTGCTCGTAATTTTGTTAATGGTCATCTTGGTAGATGGTTTTAGCAACTATTTACGAAAACATCTTAAATAATATTTTTATCGGGCAAAAATGAAACCTAAAGTTGTTATTACTCATTGGGTTCACCCAGAAGTTATCGAGTATTTGAGCAAGTATTGCTTTGTTGTGGCTAATCCCACTAAAGAAACTCTACCGCGCGATCGCCTTCTCGAACTAGCTCAAGACGCGGAAGCACTAAATATCGTTCAAGCATTGCAAGGATGCTTACCTCAAGGCGCTGTCAGAGATCGAACATAAAAATTCTTAAATCTAAAACTTGTGCAAACTAAAGTAGATTTCCATCGAATCTAGCATATTAGCTAGGCGGTAGTTGGTGCGGTTTATGCTAAATGATAAGCTAACAAAAGCATAAAACAAGCTTAAGGTAAAATTTTAAATGGTCGTCTCCACTCAAGTTCCCCATCTTTTGCGCGCTGCACGTGGTGAGAAAGTAGATCGCCCCCCGGTGTGGATGATGCGCCAAGCAGGACGCTATATGAAAGTCTATAGGGAACTACGGGACAAATACCCATCATTTCGCGATCGATCGGAAATTCCGGAAGTAGCGGTAGAAGTTTCTTTGCAACCTTGGAAAGCCTTTCAACCCGACGGCGTCATCTTATTTTCTGATATTGTGACTCCTCTACCGGGCTTAGGTATCGAAATGGATATCGCCGAAGGCAAAGGGCCCATTATTGAGTCGCCCATTCGTACCTCTGCTCAAGTTGATAATTTGCGTCCCTTACAACCAGAAGAATCGCTGCCATTTATCAAAACAATTTTGCAAGCATTAAGTAACGAAGTAGGAGACAAATCAACCGTACTCGGCTTTGTGGGCGCTCCTTGGACTTTAGCCGCTTACGCGGTAGAAGGTAAAGGTTCTAAAACCTACGCAGCAATTAAAGGCATGGCATTTTCCGATCCTACGGTGTTGCACCAACTATTATCAAAATTAGCTGATGCGATCGCAATTTACGCCCGTTATCAAATTGACTGCGGCGCTCAAGTTGTGCAAATGTTTGATTCGTGGGCGGGTCAACTTAGCCCTCAAGATTACGATACCTTTGCTTTACCTTACCAACAGCGTGTTTTTGAGCAAGTTAAACGAACTCACCCCGATACACCGTTAATATTGCTTGTTAGTGGTAGCGCTGGGGTATTAGAAAGAATGGCTTCTTCGGGCGCTGATATCGTTACAGTAGATTGGGTGGTAGATATGGCGGATGCGCGGGCTAGATTGGGACAAGATATGAAAGTACAGGGAAATTTAGATCCCGGCGTGTTATTTGGTTCTAAAGAGTTTATTCGCGATCGCATTTACGATACTGTGCAAAAAGCTGGCAACTACGGACATATCCTTAATCTTGGTCATGGTGTATTACCCACCACGCCAGAGGAAAATGTTGCTTTCTTTTTTGAAACCGCCAAGCAGTTGAAATACTAAACTATGACCCCCAAGCGGATTTTAGTGACTGGTGCGAGTGGTTGCATCGGTCACTACATTACAGAAACTTTAATAAAGCAGACCGATTACGAGTTGTATTTGCTCGTCAGAAATCCTCATAAGCTAAAAGTAGATACAAAATCTCGCCCAGGAATTACTGTTTTGCAGGGCGACATGAGTAGAATTGAGGATTTTACAGATTTACTTAAATTTATCAACACGGCGGTACTCACGGCTACTGTATGGGGCGGTGAGGACATCTTTAATATCAACGTTACCAAAACTGTTGAATTGATTAATTTATTAGATCCCCAAGTTTGTCAGCAAGTTATTTACTTTTCTACAGCAAGTATTTTAAATAGTCACAACCAATTGCTAAAGGAAGCGGGAGAAATCGGTACAGATTACATACGTTCTAAGTACGAGTGTTTTCAGAAATTAGCTAATAGCGCGCTTTTACCTAAAATTACGAAAGTTTTTCCTACTTTAGTTTTGGGAGGAGATGATACCAAACCTTACTCTCATTTATCGGCGGGAATACCAGAAATCACCAAGTTAATTAATTTAATTCGTTTTTTTAAAGCTGATGGTAGTTTTCACTTTATTCATGGTAAGGATGTCGCTCAAGTTGTAAGTTATTTAATCGATAATCCACCAAAACCTAACGAGCTTCGTCAATTAGTATTAGGACAAAAGCGCATAACTGCCGATGAAGCGATTGAATCAGCTTGTGACTATTTTAATAAAAAGATTTATTTTCGCATTCCTATATCTTTAGGTTTAGCTAACATTTTGATTCCTATATTTCGGATTCAGATGGCAGATTGGGACAGATTTTGTTTAACTTACAGACATTTTAGCTACGAAAACCCCGTCAACCCTGAAAGCTTAGGATTACCGAACTATTGCGCTACTTTTAGCGATGTTTTGCGAGTACATGGCGTTCCTCGTAGATAAAATCTGCTTTAGGGAAAACCACAAATTGGGCTTTGATCTCTTAAATGTAGCGATCGCGTTCTATTTATGATTTTTACCTTATAAAGGCGCAATACCTCTGACTCCATAACAGATTGGCAATTGCTCCAAAATTGCTATGTTTGAAATAGAGTTTTTAGCCAGTCTAAAAACTCTATTTTGGCTAAGAGTTTTGCAACAATACAACTCTTAATCTTCGTCGCGTCCGTGAACTTGAGCGGGGGGGCTTGTTGCTTCAACGGCGGTAAAGGATTCTAAGATTTTGTAGGTATGGGAAGAACCTTTAGGGACAACCCAAGAATTGCCAGGTTCTAACAAAATCATTTGTCCCTCAATATGTAGCTCAGCTTTGCCTTTAATTACATAACCTACTGTTTCGTACTCTCTGGTAGCCGGGGGTTTTGTTTCAGAAGTTGGTTCTTCGTCTTCCCACAGGCGCATAGATACAGACTTACCCGAAGCGAGATATTTCTGTCCTAGTTGTCCCTTGGGGGAAGTAGTGGAATCTACTTTTTTTACACTTGTATCGCTCATAAAAATCTCCAACGTTATTTGAATAAAACTATTTTCCTGGGTCAAGTTCTACCTTAATCCAGCCTGGTTGTCTTTTATCGAAAGCTTTGTAAGCTTCAATTACAGAGGTAAGCGGTTCGCGCTGCGTTAATATTTGTTCGGGATCGACTGCGCCAGTTTCTACCAAATTTACCAGCGTGGGAATATAGTAAAGTCTCCTGAGTTTGGTTATTTCAGTAAAACTGGTTGGGCATTAACGCGAATGCGAAATAAGCTATAAGGCTTTTGGCGCAAGTCTTTGCCGTTTTGATATTGGGCTTGACGGTGGAGTTGATTGGCAGTGAAATAAAGGTAGCCGTTACGAGCCAAAGATAGAGTATCGGGCCAAAGTACGCGATCGTCGTTGACTAGAGTTTCGTAAGCACCATTAGGCGATCGCCTTTGAATGGCGTTTTGCTCGTAATTGGTTAAATACACCCGATTTTGAGAGTCGGACTCTAACCCATCAGAAGCGCCACCTTTTTCTCCCAAATCTACAACCGTTGCTGCTACTTGTTCGTCAGTTATTTGCTCGTTTGCTAAAGCATCGGTACTGACGCTGTATAGTCGCCGCCCAGCTAAGGGACAGTAATATAGCGTTTTGCCATCGGCACTAATTGCGATGCCATCAGAGCCGATAGTAATGGGCGTAGAAGGCTGCTTTGGCGATGGACGATTGCGGACTACTTGACCTTCTACGCTAGGTAGAAAGTTGTTTACAGCTTTAGTTGACGGATGATCGTTTAATCGCCGCCAACTTTTGCCTGAATCTAAATCCACCACAATAATCCCATTAGAACCATTACCCGAAGAATCGGTAATGTAAGCAATTCCAGCTTTACCGCGTTGCAAATCAAAACGAATATCGTTGAGATAGGTAGTAGGCAAAGCGACTTCTTGAGGAAACAAGATAGTTTTAAAGACGAGGTTTTGCTTAAGGTCAACTCCTACCAATTTCGGGCCGCCGTAGGAAGTCGGCCCAAACTTAATACTTCCGGTATCTAATAGCCACAAACGATCTTGAGGATCTACAACTACACTTTGGACTGAAACTAACGAATCAGCTTGTTTGCCCGGATTTAAGCGATTAATTTGAGCGTTGGGATAAGCTACAGTACGACCGTTTTTGACTTCAGCTACGGTATAGTCTACTTTGTCACCCCAACGCGGGAAGTTGACAAATATGCGACCGTTAGCGGAAACTGTAACGCCCGTAGGCATAGGGCCGCTAAAAGAAGCAACTTGTTCAATATTGCCTACCTTTTTTTCTTGGGGTAGGGCGATCGCGGTAGAGGCAAAAGCTACAGTAGATAGAAGACACGCAACAGACAGACTTAGATATTTCACGGCTTGAGTACAACTTTGATGCAGTTATCTTTTTTGTGCTTAAAGATTTCGTAGGCGTGGGGTGCGTCTTCTAATTTCAATCGGTGAGTGATGATGTAAGAAGGATCGATTTCGCCATTTTGGATGCGTTCAATTAACGGTTTAAAGTACCTATGTATGTGGGTTTGTCCTGTTTTCATAGTCAAACCTTTGTTCATAAAAGCACCCATTGGTACTTTGTCCACAAAGCCAGTGTAAACACCAGGTACGGAAACCGTGCCACCTTTACGACAGGCAACGATCGCTTGACGCAAAGCCGTAGGTCTATCGGTTTCCAAACGCAGCGCTTGCTTTACTTCGTCGTAAAATCCTTCTAAACCCGTACCGTGGGCTTCCATACCCACCGCATCCATACAAGAATCAGGTCCCCGTCCTCCGGTCATTTCTTTAAGGGCTTCCCCTGCATCTACTTCCTCGTAGTTAATTATTTCTGCCCCACTTTGTTCCTTTGCCATTTTCAAGCGTTCGGGAACTCGGTCAATAGCAATAACTCTTTCCGCACCTAGCATATAGGCACTTTTGATCCCAAACTGTCCCACAGGTCCGCAACCCCAAACGGCTACCGTATCCCCTGGCTTGATATCGCAGTTTTCCGCCGCCATGTATCCGGTGGGAAAAATATCGGTAAGAAATAAAACTTGCTCGTCGGTGAGTCCGTCAGGGATTTTAAATAAACCCGTATCGGCAAAGGGAACGCGGGCGTATTCTGCTTGGCCACCAGCGTAGCCACCCGTCATATGGGAGTAGCCAAATAAACCAGAGGGGGAATAACCCATGATTTTTTCCACCATCCAAGCGTTGGGATTGGAGTTATCGCACAGCGACCATAAATCGCGGTTGCAGAAGAAGCACGAACCGCAGGAAATAGTAAAAGGGACAACAACGCGATCGCCTATATTGACATTTTTAACGCTACTACCGAGTTCGACTACTTCCCCCATAAACTCATGTCCGAGGATGTCGCCAGACTTCATTGTTGGGTTGTAACCGTCATATAGATGCAAGTCAGAACCACAAATCGCGGTGGATGTAATCTTAATAATTGCATCGCGTGGATTGATAATTTTGGGATCGGGTACGGTTTCAACTCGTACATCATTAGTGCCGTACCAGCAAACTGCTTTCATAAAAATGTTTTTGTGAGTTGTGAACTAGCTTTAGACCTGCTTACGGTTTGAGGACAACTTTGATACAGTTATCTTCTTTTTGTTGAAAAATTTTGTAACCGTGCGCGGCTCGATCTAGGGGTAGTTGATGAGTAACCACAAAAGAGGGATCGAGTTTTTCAGTTAAAACTAAATCTAGTAATTTGTGCATATACTTTTGACCGTGCATTTGACCCGCCCTCATGGTCAGTCCTTTATTCATAACTGCACCCATAGGCAATTTGTCTACAAAGCCGCCGTAAACGCCCATAACTGAAAGCGTGCCGCCTTTACGACAAGCAACCATCATTTCCCGTAAAACGTGAGGGCGGTCTGTTTCTAGCTTTAACTTTTGTTTGGTTTGGTCGTAAAAGTCTTCAAAGCCTACGCCATGCGCTTCTAAACCAACCGCATCAATGCAACAATCAGGGCCGCGTCCGCCCGTCATTTCCTTGAGGGCATCCCCTGTACTAATCTCTTCGTAGTTAATAACATCAGCTTTGCCATACTTTCTTGCCATTTCTAAGCGTTCGGGAAGACGGTCAATAGCAATAACGCGCTCTGCGCCCATCATGTAGGCGCTAATCATGGCAAAGATACCAACCGCACCACAACCCCAAACAGCCACCGTATCCCCTGGTTGAATGTTACATAACTCTGCGCCCATGTAACCCGTAGGAATAGCATCAGAAATAAATAACAACTTCTCGTCGGGGATGTCTTTGGGAACTTTAACGACACCTACATCTGCAAACGGAACGCGAATATACTCCGCTTGAGCGCCTGCATAACCGCCTAATAAGTGAGAGTAGCCATAAATTGCTGAAGTAATATTCCCCCAAAGCTTTTCCTGCATCCAGGCTTTGGGGTTTGAGTTATCGCACAATGACCACTGATCTTTTTGACAATAAAAACAGTTACCGCAGCCGATAGTAGAAGGAACGACAACGCGATCGCCTATTTTTAAATTAGTTACTTTACTCCCAACTTCGACAATTTCGCCCATAAACTCGTGACCGATAATGTCACCTTTTTGGACTGTGGGAATATAGCCGCCGTAGATATGCAGATCGGAACCACAAATTGCTGTGGAAGTAATTTTAACGATCGCATCGCGGGGGTTAATAATCGTTGGATCTGGTACTGTTTGTACTTGTACCTTATTAGCGCCTTGCCAGCAAACAGCTTTCATTTATTATTCCTAATTTAGGGTTAACTACCTTTTGGTTGTCCTTCTGTTGTGGCAATTTCTCCTGTTTCCATCAGCATTTTGAAGCGGCGCAAGTCGTCGCCAATTTGCTGTTCGGGTTCTTCGCCAAAGAGTTTAGCGAGCGCTGCTGTTACTGCACCTCCTGGGGGCGCGTATTCCATCACTACTTTTACTTCCGTACCGCGACTTCCTGGGGCTTCTTTAAATCTAATAAAGCCAGAGTTATCAATGTCCGCATCTTCTACCGATGCCCAAGAAATAAACTCATTTTCCCGATCTTCAATGATGTCTGCGTCCCATTCTACACTTGCGCCTAAAGGTGCAGTTGCTACCCAGTGCGAGCGCTTTTCATCAATTACCGTTACTGACTTAACGTGCTTCATAAAGGTGGATAAATTACCAAAGTCGTGCCAATAACGGTAAAGTTCGTCCGCAGGCTTATTGATGGTGACTGTTTTCTCGACTTTAATCGATTTTTCCATGCCCAAAGCTTCAGTAATGCCGCCTTGAGACTTTGCTGCCCCGTACGCCAAACCACCGCCAGCGATCGCCATTAATGCCCCACGCAACGATTTTTGACGCAATCCCATCAATACCATTGCGCCGCCGCCAATAAGTGAAGCCCATTTCCCAGCGTCGCCGCCACCTTCGTTTTGATTGCTTTTATCTTCAATTGTGGAACTCATGATTTACTCCTTTGTTAAAAATCGATCTCTTTTTAGCAGAGATTAGATTACGCTGTTACTGATGCGCTTGTTGTGGGCTTGGCGGGTTTTGTGCCTAAGCGATCGCGGTACAAATGAACTAGATTCTTTTCGTACAGTGCTAAATCTTTTTCAATGGCGGCAAACAAGTCTGTTGTTACCGGATCTGTAAACTTAACTCGCAAGTTGTTGATATCAACTACACCTGTTTGCAAATCTCCCAAAGCGCGACGCAATAGGGAATTGTCATCGCTACCTTGCACTGAAGCTTTTAACTTAGCGTAAGTATCGGCAACATTTGCAGTCAAAGAAGGCTTTTCGCCCATTTGAGCTAATCTTTGTTCCAACTTTTTGATGTGGAATTGCTTATTAGCAATAATTTCTTTTAGCAGATTTCGCAATGCTTCATCGCTGGTTCTTTGGGCGTATTGGTCGAAAGCTTCTTGGGCGTAACGTTCCCCCGCTAAAGCTGTATCCAAGCCTTGGGTAATTTCTCCTCTACTCGAACCGCCCCAAGAGTCTGCTAATTTCCACCAGTCTGCGTTAGTATCGGTTTCGCTAGGAAGGGCTGCTTCTTTGCCACCGTAACCAAGGCGGCTGAGAATCGCTGTAGTAAATATTGCCAAATCTCCCGGCTGACGAGAGGTAATTAAATTACCATCAATTACTAAAGGTTCATCTGTGTAATTTGCACCAGCGTTAATCATGTCGGTTTTGATGGCAACAAAACCCGTTGCTTGCTTACCTTTAAGTAAATCAGCTTCAATTAAGACTTGCGGCCCATGACAAACGGCTGCTACAAGTAAATTTTGCTCCATCGCATCTTTGACAAACTGCACGGTGTTGGGATTAGTCCGCATTTTGTCGGGAGCCATACCGCCAGGAATTACCACCGCGTCAAATTCTGATGCGACAGATTCGGTTGTTGTACCATCGGGTTGCATGGAAAGCTTACCTTGCTTGCCTTTGTAGGTTTCGTTCATCCGCGAACCAAGAACCGTTACATCCATTCCCACCATTTTTAGGGCTTTGTAAGGAATTTGAAACTCTGCATCTTCTACGCCGTTTTCAATTAAAATTGCAACTTTTTTTGATTTTATACTGTTATCTACCATAAAAATTTCCCCAATTTTAAGGTGTTGGCAATAAGCCTTGATAGTCGTCTGATAGATTCACGCGCACGTCGTCAAATTCTCCTGGCGATACGGCATTTTTCAATACTGCAAACACTGCTTTAACGTGGGTTGTGGCAGTATCCGTATCTACACCAGCTTTTTGACCAACGCGGGTTAGAAATTCATTCACACCAAAAGTTCCGCCGTTTTCACCTTCTCGCCCGTGTAGGTATTGCCCTAATTCTTTAGGTAGTTGGGCGGCTAGTTGGCTTGCTTCATCGCCCACAATGCGCTCTTTGAGGGTTTCCAACGTGGCGCTAGTTGCCTGTTTTGCGGCTTGTTTGGAATCTAGTTGAGCAATAGTTTGAACGTGCTTGATGAACTCGTCGTATTTCATAAATTGAACTGTTAGCGTTCCCCGTGTTTCAATTTTAAGGTTATGTATGAAGCTAATAAGTTCTCGTCAATCCAAAGAAATAGATTGTTTCTACCGCAAGGGATAAGTTACAAAGCTTATGAAAGCGTTATTGTAGGCAAAAGTAATCTCATTGAGACAAAATTTATGGCTAAAAATTCAGAAGTTCCTCAAGAAATTACCGAATCTTACGGTACGGGCGTACATGAAGCTTCTGCGGCAAATATTGGCGATGCAACTCTAACAGGTGGCGATATTGATGCAAATTTGCTTGAAGCCGATGCTGTAGGTGATGAAGCAGTGGGCGGTACTGTGCCAACCCCTGACCAAGATATAGTTGATGACCTTGGTAAGGCAGTAGGATTAGAAATGAGCGATCGCGCTTTTTTGAGAACAACAGAGATTTTGGAAGAACGGGACGATCGCCGTTGGGAATTAGATCCCATGTCTTCAGAAGATTACGAACAACATCAACCCTAGCTTAAAACATTGCGCGAATATCCCCTAGTGAGATGTATAAGTTGTACGCTAAAGATTAAAGTAATCTAAATAACAATTTATGTCCAAAAAGTGGGATTCGCACCTCCCTGAGCAAGGTTTTGATTTTCTTAGCCATCAAAATACCGCAGAAAGCGCTCAAGCGATAGTAGGGCAAGTAGCGAAGCGTTTTGACAAACAGTATCGGGGCGAAGGCTTCGATTTACCTCCAGAAGTCGAAGCCATGCCAATTTTTTTAGAGTGGACGGCAGGTACACTAGCTTCTAGAATTAATTCTCCTTTTTGGGAAATTGCCAAACCACAAAAAAATCAGCGTTGTTTAGATATTGGCTGCGGTGTCAGCTTTTTGATTTATCCCTGGCGAGATTGGGAAGCATACTTTTATGGGCAAGAAATCAGCACCGTAGCAACAGATGCCTTAAATAGTCGCGGTTCTCAACTCAATTCAAAGTTATACAAGGGTGTGAAGTTAGCACCCGCCGACCAGTTACAATACGAAGCATCGCAGTTTGATAGCGCGATCGCTGTAGGATGGAGTCAGTATTATCCGCTTACTTACTGGAGTTTAGTTTTAGCAGAAGTTAAGCGGGTACTAAAACCTGGCGGTCAATTTGTTTTTGATATCTTAAATATTGAACAGCCCTTGGTAGAAGATTGGGCAATTTTAGAAACCTATTTAGGTACAGAAGTATTTTTAGAATCGATCTCTGCATGGGAAGAAATAATTAAAGCCGCTAATTTCAAAATAGTTTCGCAAAAGTCGGGTGAATTGTTTGATTTGTACAAGGTACAGGTGTAGAGACGTTGCGTTGCAACGTCTCATTAAACTAAACGATCGCCTTCTCCTGTTTGCGTTTAACCATTACAGCTAAAGAAATCGCCCCTACAATTATCAGCATCCATTCGGCGGGTTCGGGAACGGCGGTAACTTCTAGAGGATTTTTAAACTTTGGCGCTACTTGTTTGTCTTCAATTTCGCGCTTAAAGCGATCGCTTTGTTTCTCAGCTTGCTTTAAATCGTCTCTCTGTTGGTCGTTTACCAGTACGATCATCGAAGAATAAGGACTAACAATTTGCGAGGCTTTGGCTACTTGATGAATCCCATCCAGGTTGGCAATTTCTTTTAAATCCCGATCTTGACCTAGATAATTAATTAACTGTCTAGCTGCAAAAGGGTTAAATTCATTATTTGGGTCGGCGGGGATGTTATTTTTTTCTCCAAACCAAGCATAACCATCCTCAACTCCAATTACTGATGGTGCTAACGCCGATTGAGTGGCAAAACGCTGAACAACTTCCTGTACTTGAGTTCCAACTCCGCCGCCACTAGCTTGTAGTGTCTCAAAAATAGCATCATCATAAGCACTCTGCACTCCACCTAAATGTACTATCCACAAAGGTGCGGGTAACTTTATTGCTTCAGCTTTATCGTCTCCCAATTCGTAACTACCGCGATCGCCGATCAGCAAAATAGCATCGTAATTACTATCGGCGCGCAACTTTTCAAATTGCTGCAACATCTCCAAGGGTTGCATTGTGCCGTAAAACGTTACTCTTTCAACATCAAATTCTGCCAAATCATCGAGCTTTTTGGGTGCAACTCCTGGCGCTGAAGTTACGTAAATATCAAAGTCGTTGCTAGAAACCGCTTGCTTTTTTAACCATTTAAAGGTTTTAACGGCTTCTTTGGTGTGTTTCCCCATACTATAGGAAGTAGCTAAAACGATAGCAATGCGATTGCCTTCTGGTAAGCGGTAATCTTGGTTAGATAAAGGTTTTCCTGTAATCTGATAGCCGTTTAAGTTGATTTGGTGCAGCAATGGTGTAGTAGGAGTTGCGGCAATCAAAGGTGCAAACCAACTATTTTGAGAACCTATAGTTTTGCCATTATGCAAGCGTTTTGTGTAGTTACTCCAAAAAATATTCCGTTTTTCGCTCAGTTGCGGTAAAGGTATACCATCTTTTGTTTGCAAAACTTGGTACGTCATCCACAGATGCAAAGGAGTTTTTTTGTCTGGTAAGACGGGAAAAGCTCTTAAACGGTAGTTATTTGGGCCAATTTGTTCTAACAAAGCTGGATCTACATTGCGTCTAACTTGCGCGTTATAAACTTGTTGGGCTGCGCCACGAGTAGAGATAGTAAAGGGAAAGCGCGTTGATAAGTCGCTGCTATTTCCTAACCAAACTCCAGTAATTACCGCGCTGGGAGGCAAAGAAAAGGAGTAAACTATCTCTTGACTTTCAAAGGTTTGATTTTCGTAGATTTCATACAATTCTACCTCTGCCCAATCTCCTTGAGGCGTGACTTTTACTTGTTGTTCGGCTAACCAAACTTTTTTTTGATTAATATTTAATAATCCCGCTTTAGCTTCGCTGCGATTAAAGGTAGCTTGTACGGCGCTTTGAATTGCTTTTTGTTCTCCCCGCAAAATGGGAGTGTCAAAAAAGTCTGAGTATAGTTTGGTTGCAGTATCTCTATCTGTGCGTTTGCCATTGTATAAAAATGGTGAAATCAACACGTTGTAAGTATCTTGCAATGATTGACTAAAATCCGCTTTCAAATGAAAAACACTGTTGTACAAGTCGTGGATATTAGTATTTTCTTGTCCGTAATCTTGGTAACGGTAAGATGCTAAGTAAGCATTTAGCAAGCCTTTACGGATTTGTTCGGACTTTTGCAATAGTAAAGAGCGAGCGCTTTCAGTAGTTATTGGCTTTTGCAACGCGGCAAAAACTTCAATTTGCGGCTGTTTTTGGACGGAGATAACGGCAATTAATCCTGCCATGATGACAGCTATTGTGCCTATCCAAGCTTTAGTCCAACCGTAACTTAAACCAAAATCATTTAAGCTCGACTTCCAAGAACGAATATAAATCCAAGCCATCCCAAAAGGAATAGTAGCACTCATGACAATAATTAAAACTATCGGAGATGCTAGTATTGCCCAGCCAATAACTAAAAAGAAAACTTTTAAGGGTGTATGGAATACTCCGTAGGAAATAGCGGCGCTGATCGGGATTGCATAGAATAATGCCAGGGTTAAAACATAAAGAGCGATCGCAAATATTAAACTATTACACGCTAGTTTGATCCACGCGCCTCTAATTGTCGTGGGATTGGCATAAATTAGTTGCTGCAAGTAAGCACCAATACTTACACAACTAGCTAATAAAATAATCGTGCTGCTAGGCGTAAGTTCTTTCAACCAAAAAAACCGCACCATACAGATTACAAGCAACGGTGCTTCTACACCATAAAATACCTCAACGGTAGATAATGTCCGAAAACTAAACTTGCGTTCCCTAGTCTGCAAGTTCTCTAAAGCTTGGGGTTTAGCTTTAGTCATACTCAAAAGGCTAGTCGTAGTGGGTACACCGATCAAACCAACCAATGGTACAAGCAAATCAATTGGTACTTGTCCATTTATCGCATCGGTAATAATTGCTGTACCAAGAAAAGGTAAGATCCCCACATAACCAATTAGCAGCAAAGTTAGGTTAAATAACCAAAAGAAAGCACTAAATAAAGTTTCCCCAACAGATTTTATTTGCATAGTTATACTCCAGTGATGACAGATGCAATCGCATCGTGAATATTAGTTGTAAAAGCAATAATTTCTGGGGTATCGGGATTTTGGGGACGCTCGAAAAGCACTGAAACCATTACCCATGAACGATCTTGGCGTGTAACACTTCCCCAAAGGTGCGTTAATAAGTCATCCGTTGTCCGTTTGGGTGATTGAAACCAATAAGTCGCCGCCATTGTGCCATTATTAATCGAAAGCCAACGCCCTAAAACCTTAGTTGATAGCTGTTTTTGTTGCATTGAATCTACTTTGAAGCCATTACCTGCAAAGCACAATTCGGGCGCATGATAAGCTTGCACTGAGTTACTGCTCACAAATAGAATCGAACCGGGGATATTTTGCCACTCAAAGCTATATTTTTGGGCGATCGCACCTTCGTAATTAGCAAAAAACTCTTTCTCCACCTTTGTAAGCTGCAAAGGCTCAGAGTGCATCTCTAGGGGCAATTGGATAGATGCGATCGCGCTGGTGGTGGCTTTTTGAGGATGGGGAATTAAAGCTAGTCCCAAAATACAAGAAATTACAATAATTTGCCCTGTTAAAGGCTGCAAGTTTCCCAATGGACGAGTTTTAGATTCTTCTTTTCTGCAAGTAGTAGTTGTATCTTTGTGTCGAGGTACAGTTTGCAACAACAGCCAAGTTATTAAACCTGCGGTGATAAAACCAATTAAACCCAAGGGTACGTGGAGTATAGGCGCTAAATCTGGGCGATCGCCTACATTAGTAATTAAAACTAAAAGCAGTATCCTACCTATATTCGCCGCTAATAGTAGCACAATATTTGCAATGCAAACTAGCAACCATCTAAACTTAAGCAGCCGACGATTTTCTAACCAAGTAGCCGCCAGTAAAAATAAAGTACCAGTCCATAAACTTCTTAATCCACTACAAGGTAAATCTATTTGAGCATTGCTATTTTCTAAAACAATAATGTCGTGAGAAGAAATTGCCGCAATCTGCCAAACAACTAGGATTTGTTCGACAATTCGGGCGCTAATTACTCGGAGAGGAAACCCCAAACCCGTACCAAACTGGACGCTAAAAGGCAAAATACAAGCAGCGAGAATTGCCGCCGGAAGTCCTTTGCGCCAAACCTTGGGAGATATAAATAAGCCGATTAAGCCATAGGTTGCGGTCGCAAACAACAATACACCAACTTGGGGCATATCTAATAGCCATTGCCAACCAATCGCGCAGACTTCCCCTGCAAACATCAGCGCTAGAGGTGCTGGGTGCAAAATAGGTACAGAAGACAAGCCTAGTTTGCGATGATTGCAGATAACTTGAATAAATAAAAACGTTGCTACCACGCTAATAATTATCAAATTAAAGATGGAAATATCTTTAAAAGACTCAAATAGCCACTGCAACGAAGAATAGTTAAGAATTAACCAAGAAACCGCAATTAAGCTAGTAACAATCTTAACAAGCCAACTAGCCATACGAGGAGGCGCATCAATGTGAGTTAAAGTCATAGTTTCATTAAAAATCTATACCTCTAGACTGACTGATAGGGTTTAATGTTGCCAAGCTCATTTTTTAGCTACATTAGCAGCGATTCAGGTTAAAACTGATTGTAAACCGATCTAAAGGCTCAAACTTAAAGTAAAAATCATCAGTGCTGACTTTCAAAGCTTCCAAAGCAGGACTTAGTAAGATTAAACAAGCTAGAATTTTATCAGGCTGGGCGATCGCCGATTCGCGCTGGCTAGTTGCTGCAAGTCAAATTATAGATTCAACTACTGATTGGCAGCAAACAGACTATTACGCTGTGGGTATTTCTCCGGGTACTTGGGGACGTTTTTTAGGCGGAAAAGAACCTATCAAAGCCCCAGCTTTTAAAGCTTACTGTCAAGTTTTGGGTTTAAGTTGGCAAGAAGTTTGCGAACAAAATCCTAACACTTCTAAATCATTTTGTATAGAACGCCAACCCTACGAAAATCAATGTTTTCAAGAAATAGTTAAGCCCGGTGCTTTAATCCGGATTAAAGCGCCGCAAGAAATGGGTAAAACCTATTTTATGCAAAACATTTTAGCCTATGCCAAAACGAAAACCTATCAAACGCAAGTTTTTAGTTTTGAGCTATCCGATAGTACAATATTTACCGATTTGGCAAAGTTTTCTAAATGGTTTTGTGCGGGAATTGGTCAAAGTTTAGGTTTAGAAAATAAACTAACCGATTATTGGGACGATATTTTTGGTTGTAACTACAACACTACAATCTATTTTGAAAAATATTTATTAGCAAAGCTAAATAACCCTTTAGTAATTGTTTTAGATCGAGTTGATATAGTTTTTGAGCATCTCCAAATTGCCAATGATTTTTGTGCATTACTAAGAGCGTGGAATCAACGAGCAAGTCAAGGTGATGATATCGGCATTTGGCAAAAAATCCGACTAATTATCGTACATTCTACCGAAGTATACGGATCTCTTGATATTAATCATTCACCTCTAGGCGGTGTTGGATTAGTTGTAAAGTTGTCAGAATTTAGTTTTGAGCAAGTCAAAAAATTAGCTAGTAAATATCAATTATTTTGGAGTGACTTGGAAATTAAATAATTAATGGCGTTAGTAGGAGGACATCCAGCATTAATAGCGAGAAGTCTAGAACAAATCACCCGCAATAATATTACTATTAGTCAAATATTACAAACCGCCGCTACTGAATCAGGCTTTTACAGCGATTATTTGCGCCGTCATTTAGTAACACTGCAACAGCAACCAATATTAGCGCAAGCTTTCGCAAAAGTTATTGCTTCAAAGCAGCCAATTCAATTAGAATCTATCCCTGCTTTTAAACTAGAAAGTATGGGTTTAATCTGTTTAGAAGGAGACTATGCAGCCCCTCGGTGTGAATTGTATCGCCAATATTTTGGCGATCGCTTGTAATTGTTATTTTAGAGATAATTAAATGAGTATTCGACAGTCGGTAACAGTAGTGTTAGATTCGGAGTGTAAGTTTTTTGACAAAAGCAAACCAGATGGTGTCTGAAAATTTGATTGATAAGAGCAGCCAAGCAATGAATGCACAACAAGCAGCTTTGTACGAGCAAATTCAAGCATTTTCCTTTGACCAATCGGACGCTCAATTGTCATTTAGCAAACGACTAGCAAGAGATAATGGCTGGTCGTTGGAGTATGCCCAGCAAGTTATTGAAGAATACAAAAAATTTGCGTTTTTGGCTGTAGTCGCAGAACATCCAGTCACTCCCTCAGACCAAGTAGACCAAGTTTGGCATTTGCATTTGACTTATACGCGATCGTATTGGTTAGAATTTTGCGGACAGGTTTTACAAGTACCATTACATCACGATCCGACCCTTGAAGGAGAAGTTGAGAACCAGAAATTTAATGATTGGTATAGCAAAACTTTAGAAAGTTACGAACAATTTTTTGGACAAATTCCCCCAACAGAAATTTGGTCTCCACCAAAGGTTCGCTTCGGACGTGATTTGAATTTTGTGCGAGTGAATAATCAGCAAAATTGGGTGCTATCAAAGTTGCAAGTTCAAAGAGCAGTAATAGCAAGCATAGCCATTCTTTTTACTTGGATGCTAAGTAATTATTATGTAAGCCACTCTAAAACTAATATTGATTCCTTTACCGGAATACTAGCTATTATTTCCGTTGCCGCAGGATTTGGGGGTGTAAGGATTTTTATAGGAATTGTAAATTTTATCAAAAATCCATCACCTCCTAAAATTAAAGGTGGTTGGGGTGATGGAGGCTGGGGGTGGTTGTGGTGGTTGGGGGGATTCTAGTAGTGACGGCGGAGGCTGTAGTTAGCTTAGGTAAAATTAGCACCTTCATTTTGAATAATTAAATTACAGTGATGTAGCCATAAAAACAGAACTTAGCGTTTCTGTTGCCAAAAAAGAATTAAGACTTCAGCAACTTTGGGATAGAATTATAGTTCAATTCTTTGACTAGCAATAGTGTTAGACCCACACAAAACACCCCTTGTAGACGCTCTGAAAAAGTACGCCAGTAGCAATCATGCGGCTTTCTATACGCCAGGACACAAGCGGGGACAAGGTATTTTACCTAAATTAACTGATTGCTTTGGTTCTCAAGTTTTTAAAGCCGATTTGCCAGAATTGCCAGAACTAGGCAGTTTATTCGCCTCTGTTGGTGTAATTCAATCAGCGCAAGAGTTAGCCGCCGCAGCCTTTGGAGCATCACATACTTGGTTTTTGATCAATGGCTCTACTTGCGGAATTGTAGCGGCAATTATGGCTACTTGCGGTACGGGGGATAAAATTATTTTGCCGCGAAACGTACATCAATCGGCGATCGCTGGGTTGATTTTTTCCGGTGCTACTCCCATTTTTATTGATCCCGAATACGATCCGGTACTAGATATTGCTCACAGCATCACTTTTGAAAGCGTAGAAGCGGCTTTAAAGCAACATTCTGATATCAAAGCAGTGATGATGGTTTACCCGACTTATTTCGGCGTTTGTGGAGATATAGAAAAAATTGCCCGTCTCACCCATCAATACAATATTCCGCTACTTGTAGACGAAGCGCACGGAGCGCATTTTGCATTTCATCCCAACTTTCCTATCTCCGCCTTAAAAACAGGTGCAGACTTAAGCATTCAATCTATTCATAAAACTTTAGGATCGCTAACTCAAGCCTCTATGCTACACGTCCAAGGTGACAGGATCGATACTAATAGATTAGCCAAATCTTTAGAGTTAGTTCAATCTAGTAGCCCTAGCTACTTACTATTAGCTTCTTTAGATGCGGCGCGTCAGCAAATGGCTACCGAAGGAAAACAATTAATGTCTCGCACCTTGCAACTAGCCGCAAATGCTAGAACTCAGATTAGCCAAATTCCCGACTTATCAGTTTTAGAACTATCGCTTCCTACTCCTGGATTTATGGCTTTAGACAAAACTCGTCTAACTGTAAACGTTTCCGGCTTAGGACTTACTGGATTTGCCGCCGATGAAATTTTAGTTGATTATGATGTAATTGCTGAATTGCCATCTCTGCAAAATCTGACCTTTATTATTAGTTTAGGAAATACCAACGCAGACATAGAAACATTAGTGCAAGCTTTGAAAACTCTTGCTACTGACCATAAACAAGTTTTTGATCGGGAAAAGGCGATCGCGCCTTTCAATTTAGAATCAAAATTAGCACTCACACCGCGTCAGGCATTTTACGCAGATACAGAAACTTTACCCATAGAACAAACGCGCGATCGCTTTTGCGGTGAATTAGTTTGTCCTTATCCCCCAGGAATCCCGGTTTTAATTCCTGGAGAAATAGTTACAACCCAAGCTATTGCTTATCTGCAAAAAGTTCAAAGTTTGGGTGGATATATTAGCGGGTGTAGCGATCCTAACCTTAGTACGTTAAAAGTAATTTTAGACAAAAGCTAACAAGTCTTCGTCAATTAAAACGCTTTCTTTGGCTAAATTTGCGATCGCCCGATCGATTATATCCAATCCCTGTGTCACCGTATTAATCACACTTAGTTGTCCCCGCAAGTCTGACGCACCGCTAAAACCTTTGGCGTACCAAGTCATGTGTTTACGAGCTTGACGTACACCGCGATCGCCTTTATATTCCCACAAAGCTTGTAAGTGTTCTCTAGCGCATTCCAATCTCTGCACGGGGTTAGGCGCAGCCAGCATTTCACCAGTTTTAAGAAAATGGTCAACTTCTCCTACTAAAAAAGGATATCCCAAAGTTCCCCGCGAACACATTACCCCATCCGCGCCAGTTTCTTCTAAACACCTTACCGCCGCTTCTACTGTAAAAATATCACCATTCCCAATTACCGGAATCGAAAGTATTTCTTTAACTTTGCGTATCCACTCCCATTTTGCCGAACCATTATAGCCTTGAGCGCGGGTACGTCCGTGAACGGTAATCATTTGCGCCCCCGCATCTTCCATCCGTTTAGCAAAGTCTAAAATATTAATTTCATTGTCACTCCAACCAATGCGAGTTTTAACTGTAACAGGGACATCTACAGCTTTGACTACCTGTCGCACAATTTCCTCGGCTATTTCTGGCTGGCGCAGTAGAGAAGAACCACCACCATTTTTAGTAATTTTATTAACGGGACAACCCATATTAATATCTACAGTATCCGCCCCTTCAGCTACCGCCATTTGCGCCGCTTCTGCCAAAAAATCAGGGCGACAGTCAAATAGTTGAATGCTAATTGGTCTTTCACCCTCGTCAATCTCCATGATTTTGGGCAATTCTTTGACGTAGTGCAACCCGGTAGCATTAACCATTTCGGTATACATCATCGAACTTGGAGCATAGCGCCGGACTAAACGCCGAAATACCAAATCAGTCACCCCCGACAATGGCGACTGAAGGACGCGGCTATTAACTTCTACTGAGCCAATTTTAAGTGGGGTAGAAAGTCGAGACTGAAGTAGGGGAGACAGAGCAATCATAAAAACTTACTGATTTTATCCTTCTCTCATCCTACCTCAGACTAACTATTGAGCCTTAAGGGTTTCCGCTACCGCCGGACGCGCCGTTCACTTGCCCAGTAGCGTAACTAGACTCCTAGGAAGCCAGAAATCCGCCCCTTCACGCCCAAAGGCGATCGCCGTCACCCGACCAATACCGGACGAGAACTTGACAAAGTTACGTTTTTAAGCAGGTTGAGTAGCCTTAACTAAAGTAGTAGAAATAATGCGATCGCCTAAATTTATCGCTCTTCTAATGCAAAGACAGTTATTGTTGCAACCATACAGATACCGAGCCGCCTTGACAAGGAAATTGACCCCAGCCATCGCTATTAGTGTATGTCAAGTCTTGAAAGTGGTTCGTACAGTCGTAAAAAGCCGTCTCAGGTCGAAATACATTCATCCATTTGTAGCCTGCTTCGCCATTACTGATAACTACCGCCATTGCGCCGGGATGCTCTTGGTTTCCTAACCGCGTCTATCCAATAGTATTTGAGTGGTCAAAATAATCGTGCTGTTCGCCAAAACCGTAAGCAATCCGAGCAAACAAAAATTTGTCAATTAAAAAGCGATGAGAGTAAAGAATTACTAGAGTATTTCCTCTACAGTTGGGATACTCGGCTCCATAGTAATCAGCGTAAAAAATACAAGGATAGCCTTCCTTTCGCAATAAAATTAGAGCATAAGCTAGAGGCTTAAACCAAGGCTCTACCGTAGATTCTAGCGATTGACAAGGCTGGGTATCGTGGTTTTCAACAAAAGTAACAGCTTTAGCGGGTTGCTCTTTAACTAAGGTTCTCTCGAAAATATGGCGCAAATCGAAATTACTACCCGCTAAACTTGCTTGATAAAATTTGTAGTGGAGAGGAACATCTACAAGTGATAGCGTATTGGCGCTTGCAGAGATATAGCCATGCAAATCGTCAACATTTCCCGACCAATATTCTGCCACACTAAAAAGTTCGCGATCGCCAAAATGTACTCGCAGGTGATTGAGCCAATCGCGAAAAAAGTCTGAGCGAATATGTTTTACCGCATCAAGTCGAAAACCATCTACTTTTGTAGTGTCTACAAACCATCGTCCCCAATACTTCAACTCCTCGCGGACGTATTCGTTGGCTGAATCTAAATCGTTAGCCAACAAGTAGTCATAATTGCCGTGTTCGTAGTGAACATCGGTCTCAAAACCTTTCTCTTTGAGGCGATAAAGCTGATCAGAATTGCCTGTAGTAGCATTGTAAGCAAGAGCGTCAAAACACCACCAAAACCACTTCATACTAGAGTAATTATCAGAGCGACCGGGAAAAGTAAACTTTGTATAAGCAGTGATTTTGTGCCAATCGCCAATGGTGCGGTTGCGATTTTTCCAATCCACCTCTTGCGCCCAAATTTCCTCAGTTTCGTCGCCACCGTCTTTGTGGTTTAACACCACATCTGCATAAACTTGGATATTTTGGGCGTGTAAAGCAATACTTCTTGGTTAAGGGTTAAGCAGTATTAGTAATAGAAAAAACTGGCGGTGTTCGGATGAATCCTGCACCTCTGTGAACCGACTTTTTGGATGAAAACTTCGAGCGTGGCTTTTTGACAA
>JAESGR010000454.1_pt1 | contig 31889 bp, 22 predicted proteins | sample 9269771 | NCBI WGS metagenome assembly JAESGR01 (sample SAMN15739572, study PRJNA653492) | algae metagenome | isolation source: Chroococcus sp. CMT-3BRIN-NPC107 and co-occurring heterotrophs from well... | place: USA: Clark Mountains Wilderness, California | collected 2010-04-18 | reverse complement strand
CCTTGGCAAGCATGTCGGCAACGGTCGCAACGTTCAGATCCCGCTCGTCAAAGTGAACGGAATCAGCAGCATCGCCGGGGCGAAAATCCAGTCCAGAGTAGACATTCCAGTCAAGCTTAGGATTGCCAGTGAAATGGAACTGCGCGTCAATGGCTGTACCGATTGCGGAGCCTGAGTCGTTCGCGACCGGAGGGACGAACACTTCGGAGAAAAGCCCCGACTCTGTCCATTTGGTGTTCCAATCGCAGTTAAGGCCGCACCCTCCCGCTATTAATAGGGGCATTCCCCTCTTCATTCTCGCGGAAGCGAACTGATGAAAGCGGTTGAACAGACGGTCGCTGAAAATGCCGGCGAAGTTGCGGAACTCCGCATCGTCCACCCCCACGTTGTAATGTCGTAACTCCTTCAACGCTTCACATTCGCTTGGCTTGAGGTGCTGACAATCCTGCAATAGAAAAGCAATGATCTTCTCCTCCTCCTCACATGGCTGCCTTCCGTTCGAGAACGAAGCGAGCGCCATCAGTTTCCCGGCATCAGAGAGCCGGGAGAATCCGGCGACACTTTTGTCGAACGTTGGATCTGCCAATGCATAGAGCAGCGCATAGCGATGGCCAGGTTCTGGCATGACATCGCCAATCTTCGTCACATCGAACTTTGCATCGATCTCGTAGAACGCTCCAATGACTCCCTCCCAAAGCAGCACGTAGCAGGGAGTTCCCCTCGGCAGACTTGACATCCCGAACGTGCTTACGAGGTGCGAGCGTTCGTGGGAGGAGGAGAAGAAGTCAACGGCTTTTCCCAGAAATTGCTTCTTGGCAACAACAATGTGGTCTTGATGACTGCCTCGATAATCTGCCAAGGCTTCGTGCCCGCTCAAAGCGTCGCCGGGCCACCAACCTCCTCTGCACAGCACGTCGGGGACCGTGTCCAGTTCCTCGAGTACGTCAAATGCATCATTGACGGATAGCGGAGAATGCCTGTACCGCGAGCTCTTCTCCGCCTCGATAGAAAACACCAACCGACCGTCCTCCACATAAGCAAACGCGCCGTCGTGACTTGGGTTGTAGGCGAGGATCTTCACGATGCAACTCCGCTAATAACTGGCGCGTCAGAGTCAGATTGAACTTCTCGCAACTCCTTCACTGATGGTGTGAAGGCCGCAACGCGGACGGCCTGCACGCGGGTAGTGGCCGGAAGCCGACGGGTGTTCAGGCGCCCAGCCAGTTGAGTTGATCGCGAGGGCCAGGTGTTGACATGCAAGTTCATCGGCAAATTTGGGATCGGTGTTGGGTCCCAAATAAAACGTTGATGTACAAGCCGGTCATCCACCCACCATCGGATCTCACATGGGGTCCATTCGATGGCATACCGGTGCATACCCTTAGAAGCGTCGAACTCCAACTCAATGTGGTTTGGTGCCCCTCTGTAGCCGTAGTCGAACTGAGCGCCCTCATCACCGGGGTTGTAGAAGACGTTGACGAGTAGGCGGTTTGGCGCGTTGCCGGCGATTTCGATGTCGATTTCCTGATGCGGTGAGTTACGGTGGAGGAAGAATCCAGTGATTACGCCCGGTACGCTAGACGCCTGCAAGGTCGCTTCGAAGCGCCCGAAAAGATGCTGGTCACGGCTGCTCAGAGCGCCCGCGCTGTACTTTCGAACACCTAGCGATTCACGTCTTACGCGAAGCGTCGCCACCGTGCCGCCATGGAACTCGACGTTCGATGGACGGAATAGCGCCAAATTATCGGTGAAGGTATCGCTCCTTGTAGACCAGCGGGTCGTGTCTAGCCGCTCGAGTCGATCATGGACACCTGAAGTTTCCGGAGACCAGCGAGCGGCTGGTAAAACACGAATGCCCTTCCAATCGCTTTGATGAGACGGAACAACCCACGGCGACGGATCTCGCTTCAGCGGTGTAGGGTTGCGAATGCGATTCGGCTCAGGAACTGTCTCGATGATCTGCCGCTGGCCGAGGTCTGCTATCTTGGGGTACGTGCACGGGGGCGGTGCACACTTGAGGTGCTCGCAGAGTACTCGCCAAGCTTTTTCCCTGCCAGGATGGAGCACGACAACGTCAGCTCCCTCTAAACCCACTGGTACCTTCCAACCGCATTCCGTAGCATCTAGATCCCGAGAGGGGGCGGTAGTGATGATGAATTTCGCCTGAGGGTAGGCCCGTCGAAGTTCCTCGGTAATTGACTCGAGACATCCTATGTTGACATAAGCGTCGAAAACCCGATCAGCGATGCCTCTGCGGAGCTTGGTTAGCTCGAGCAACGGCAGCGAGGTCAGATCGCTGCAGCATCGATAGCCCAGCATCATCAACGCCATCGCAAGAGAAGACTGGCCAGAGTCGGCTGGCCCAAAGGCGAAAACAGGTGCCTGCGTCGGGCGGAAGTTAAATAAGGCAGCCCCCTCGCTATTAATTGCGCCGATGGTGGATAGCGCAGGAAGAATCGAGTAGGAGTTAGTCGATAAGGTGTCTGTTCTCTGAAATATCAGCGGGCGTCTAGTCGCTCGCACCTCAAGCGCGCTAAATTGGTGGTTGATCCAAAGATCGATAGGGCCGCGACAGGGTAGTAGGCGAAGGAGCTTCACAGCGCCTTGCCGTGAGAGCACATAACCTGATAAGTACCAGAGACCGCGCACGGGCTGAAACACATGGGTTGAGAGCGCACGTTTGGGTGCACCATGCTTCGCCTCCATGTACGACACATAGAGGATATCGAACTCTTGTCCGCCTTGGCTCTCTGCCGCGAGGTCCTTCCAAGCGCGGTCTAGAAGCCGGGCGAAACCAGGATGGAACCACACATCGTCTTCAAGTATGAGAGCGTTTTCTTCAGGACCTTGGGCAATACGCCTCCAGACTTGGATGTGTGACTTGGCGACTGCCACCTCAGCCCTGCTCATCCTGATCGGCGCTTCAAGCTCGAACTGGGTCGGTAGTGTCTGAGGTTGAGGCTCGACAAATAGTTGATCTCCGAGCGTGTAATACGGAACGAGGTCACTGTCGATCTCCGGATCTACCAAAAAACCCCTTGCATCGACCGCTGAATGCCGAACTGCGAGGCTGAGTAGATCACTGCAAAGACGCGTCCGTAGGCGGCTAAGCTCCTGCTTAATGCGAGACCACCTCGTTGGCTCGCGATCCAGGTTGATGACGTAGATCTTCCCGATCGTCGAGCTGGTTGAGTCTCCTTGCCCCCCGAATGTGCTCGACGTCTGCACGGGGAGCATTTTGCGGATGCAGTGCCCCAAGCGGGACGCCAGGCGCAGAGCGGCCAGAGTTGGGCGTGCCGGGTTCACTGAACGTCCGGGATCGAAGATGCACCGTACGCTTGCTGATTGGACAGTCTCCAGTTCCTGGCGTCGTTTCGGTAGCTAAGGGGCCACTGACTCGTGGATGCCAATTCCCAATCGTGCGCAATCGTCAGCGCACCGATCGGGCATTCTTCTCTGAGCACTTCGTAAACTGACCGAGTGAGATTACCCGGGCCAGTGGTGGCCTGGACCTCGGGTAGCCCGCCCGAGAAATCCGCCTCGAGGGATAAAGTGGCGTTCAACAACGCTCTTTCGACGATAGGGTGGTGAGCGCCGGCGATCAGTGGCGTAGTGTTGAAGTAAAAGATCCACCCGGGCTGATTAGCGCCGGGCTCGGAGAACACCGAAGGTGCCACCATTTGAGACGTTGCAATGTCGTAGCAAAACGGCTGAAGCTTCAGCTCACCGTCCACAAAGAACTTCTCAATGGAAATACCGTGGTAGACGTCGTCAGCATCGATGTAGAAGCCTCCTTCTGCGAAGATGTACGAGTATCGGAAGTAGTCCGACATCATCGATGGGTGGTAGCACCTGTTAAACGCCTGCTCGTGACGGACACCTAGTCGGTCCTTAATAAATTTTCTCGCAGAATTCTCGTCAAACACCTCGAACTCAAAACCATCTTTTTCAAGTCGTCTCCACGATTCCATGCAGACCTTTACGTCTTCGGGAAGGCGCTTTAGGTCATTCCAGAACTGCACAATGCGCCGCGGAGCCGGACGGGACCATTCTGGCGAGGATAGCGTCGGTTCGGGGTGGCGTTGTACCAAGTCGCGGACGAAGTTCGATCGTGCGCGTTCAGCAGGCGTCAACGGATCGGTTTCGACAGTTTGCTCTGAATCTTTCGCTTGGCTCATTCTTCTCGCTTGCTCCTCGACGCGGCAAACCATTGAGCGCAATCCCGCGTGCATCTGAAGGTAGGAGGTTTATCCCAGAAATGCCTACCCCAAGAAACCTCCATGTGGGGGGTGGAAGGGGTACTCAGCTACCCACGGCCGGATCAATCTTTCGGATGAACACTCCGTACAGATGTGCCGCAGCCGCAGGCTTTTTGCGGACCTTATTTGACATAAGGCACATCGCCTCACTGTGCCAGTGACGCCCGAGCAGCCAGCGCGTGTGGCGCCCAGCTGCCGGCGCAATCCTGGATCATGGCGCTGGGATGCACCTCGAATCGTTTGAGGCACAGGCCGGTGAAACGGCCGCTGCTACTGCGCACGGCCCGGCTGCCCAGGTGAGTCATCCTCTCTTGGAAACCAGCGTGTGCGGAATGCGTGGAAGATCCTTGGCAGCAGCATCCCGATGCCCGCGACTGTGAGTGCAGTCAGGACGAATTTGAGGGCCGTCAGGCGTGCGATGTCTCCGATGGCTGCCGCGCCTTCCGACAGGCCCGCACCCACCGCATCCGCAAACAGGAAATTCTCGCTGTAGTCGACCACCAGCAGGGCGGCCGCGAGCGGGACCAGCACTGCCCGCGCCAACTTGCGGCCCCGCACAAGTGCATGGGAACCCACAGCAATGCCCAGGAAAAAGGTTGCTGCGTACACGATGATGAATAGGTTGTCCAAGATGGTTCGGGCGCGCAGGTAGTCGCCTGCATCGCGCGCTGCGCCCACGAGGCGCTGCGTGCTTTCAAGGCAGGCCTCGGTGGTCCAGCAGGCCGAAGAACGCCAACCCAGAAAGTGGCTGTCCAGAAGGGCAAAGGCAAGCGTGTACAGCACTGTGAGCACTGCGCCGCAGGCGAGGAAATCCACCAGTGAACCGTCGCGCCCCGGAGGCGCGGTCCGCGTGCCGTCCCGGCGCATCAGCCAGAACAGGATCCTGCTTGCCACCGTCGGTTGCTCGTTCGTCAGGGCACGAATGCCGCCGCCGTCCGGCTCCACCACGGGCAGTAGATCCTGGTGCTCGTTCAAGCAGTGCTCCGCCACGTGGACCCCCAGGCGCCGGTAGCTCTCGAACTGGCTTTCGTCGAAGAACTGGTCCGCCGTCGTCTGCTGCGGAAAAGGAGGGTTGCGGGCGGCGTAGTGCTGAAGGTCCGCCGGTTCGTCGCGTGCGCGGCGCATCGTGGGCTTGATCAAGACGATGTGACCGTCGCGCGAAGGGTCCTGGGGGTCATAGCAGATGCTCCCGCGGCAGTGGCCGGTCTCGGCACGCTGGTGCTCGTCGCCGAACAGCGTCTTCAGATCCGGAAAGCGGATCTCCACGCCCAGGTCGATGCGGCACTTGCGAATGCTCTCGGCGAGGTCCCCAAGGGCACGGTCCGGATCGGCGCCGGCGTCGACCACGAAGATGACCTGGCAGCGCCGACGGACCAACTCGTACACGCCCAGGTTGTCGAAGTGGCCACCGTCAGACAGGTGCACGTAGTTGCGCTCCTCGTTACTGTGGCCCATGAGTTCCTGGAGCAGGGGCACCAGTCCGAGGCGGGGACTCGCCGAGTGCCATTTGTGCCGCGCCGGGTTGGCGCTCCAGCGTCCAAGCCTGACGTTGAACAGAGTCAGCACAAAAGCACGCGCAGGTCGGCTGGCGTGCCCCATGTTCGGGCTCACTGCGGCACCTGAGGTGGCCAGCGCCATTCCCAGCTGGAACCCCCGGTCTTCCTTGTCCCGGGTCGCGTAAGTTGCCGTGGGCCGGTAGCCGCAGGTCTCCCACCCTGAGTGTTCGATCGAGCGCGTGTCGCCCTGGGTGCGCGCCAGCGAGTAGCCGCAGTGGAGCGCGGAAAAGGTGAAGGAGGCCGCCCTGCGCTCCTGCCAGGCCAGGTTGCTTCCCTGGGTGATGTTCAGGGCAGTGCAGATCAACTGCAGGGGCCGCTGCGCTCCCAAGCGTTCCACGCCGCCCTGCTCCAGGCGTGAGTGGGCAAGCTCGCGCAGCGGAAGGTCGTCCCCGTCGTCCAGACCGGTGAAGGGCTGCTCGTTGCGATTGCCGCGGTTGGATGCACCTAGGTAGCAGCGCACCAGCCGGTTCTTGTACATGTTGTGGAGCGAGAACTTGTTGATGTCCACGCGCCAGCCGAACAGGAGCACGAGCAGCAGCAAGGAGAACAGGGCGAGTTCCGGCAGGTGCCACGTGGCCTTGGATGCGGGCGGATGCAGCGCATCCAAAGCCTTGAAATGCGCGGCCAGCGTGTCCGGCAGCGATGCTTCTGGCTGCGGCGCGGCGTGTACCCGCAGCGCCAGTTGCCCTTGAGGCGCGCGCAGCTCGTAGCTGGCAGCGGCATCGGGGCTGCGCCGCTGCACTTGCAGCGGCGTGCCGGCTGCGGTGAGCAGCGCCCACTGGGTGGCGGCGGCAAGCACGAACAGCAATCCCGCGATGAACACGATCGCTGCCGTGTTGAGCACACGTTCGACGCGCAGTTCCGTATTGCGCGAAGCGCCCGGTGGGCTGCGCAAGAAGATGGCGGCCAGTACGCTGCCCACCCACCCGGTGCCAAGCAAGGAAATCCAGCTGCCCATCTGAGCGCCGATCCACAGCAGCAGCGGCAGCGAGAAGAAGGCGAGCAGTCCCCAGACAGTCCAGCACACGCTGAGGGTGAGCAGCCAGGCGTTCAGCCGGCTCCACCACTCACGGCTGCGCTCGAAAAAGACGCGGCCCACCAGGCCGGTGAAGATGGTGGTCCCGAATCCGAGCGCGAGCAGGAAAGCAGGTGGCCCGAAAGCCACGAGGCCAATCAGCTTGCCCTCACCGCCAAATGGGGTCCACAGGCCCCACAGCGCGTATAGGCCGATCAAGGCGGCCATGCACGCGGCCAGACCGCCAGCGGCGGCCATGGCATAAAGCGGCAGCTGGCGGAACGCCCCGAACGAGCGCCGCTTGACACATTCAGCGGCGGTCCAGATCGCCAGCAGCCCCCCGAGCAGCCATGCCACGTGCTGCAGCCCGGAACGGGCGTCTGCCAGGGTCTTGGCGGGCTCGCCGAACAACCAGATGGCGCCGAAGCAGGCGGACAGCACTCCGGGAATGATCACGGTGCTGCCCACCCCACGCGCGGAGATCAGCCAGTTGCGACGGCGCTGTACCGGCAAGCCTTGCTGCCACAGGTTGTAGGCCACGCCCAAGAGGAACAGCGCACCGGCCCACGCGGCGGCGAACCCGAACGCGCCGTTGTAGGGAGCGGCCCACCTGGTCAGCCGCGCCAGCAGCAGTGGCAACAGGAAGGCAGATCCGAGGAAGCCGACCAGCACGATCAGGTTGAGCAGGAAGTTGCGTCCCCAGGTGGTGATCAGCGTCAACGAGTCGAGCGACAGCAGCCCGACGCGGGGAGCCAGGTAGCTGGAATAGCGGCGCAGCCACGCCACTTCGGCAGCTTCGGGGGACGCCGGCGCTCCGGTGGTGCCGGTGCTGCCTTGGGCGGCAAGCCTGTCCTGCACTTCGCGCAGCCCGCTGCGGTGGATCCAGGCACTGAGCCAGCTGCCGATGTAGCCGCCGCCCGAGACCGTCGAGAGATAGTCGAAGGAAGCAAGCCGTCGGCGCGCCGCCAGCGCTTGCAGCACGCCAAGCGAAAACGTTGCACTGCGGATGCCGCCGCCGGACAGCGCCAGTCCGATTGGCGCCCGCTCACCCAGTTCCAGTGCTTGGTGCTCCTGGGCGAGCACCTCCTGTAAGCCGAAAGCTCCTGAGTCCTCCATTCGATGGATCCCTCCCTCATCAGAAGGGGCGAATACTGCTTCAATCGCCGCAAGTGCGAAAGCGGTATTCCCCCTCAGCCTGGCCAGGGCGTCGCAACGGAGGACGAAAGCATGGATGGTGACAGCCGCGCGGCCCAGGAAGTGGTGGTCACGGTACACGGCATCCGCACCTTCGGTTCTTGGCAGACCCGCTTGGCCGCCCTGCTGCGGGCGCAGTCACCGCAGTTGCGCATTGCCAACTACGGCTACGGGTACTTCAGTGTCCTGGCTTTCGCCATCCCGTTTTTCCGCTGGATCGAGGTTCGCCGCTTTCGTGCGCGCTTGCTCGCGCTGGCGCGTGCGCATCCCGACGCGACCTTTTCGATCGTGGCCCATTCGTTCGGAACGCACCTGGTGGCGTGGGCGCTGCGGGGCATGCCTGCCAAGCAGCTGCCGCGCATCCGCTGCCTGTTGCTCAGTGGCAGCGTCCTCAAGTCAGACTTCGACTGGTCCGATCTGCTTACCTCGCAGAAGGTGCAGACCGTCGTCAACGACTGCGGGGTCGATGACCACGTGCTGCTTCTAAGCCAAGTGTTCATCCTGTTTACCGGCATGGCCGGCCGCGTCGGCTTCCACGGATTTAGTGACGACCGGCTGGTGCAGCGCTTCTTCGCCGGAGGCCACAGCCACTACTTTCGCCCGCTCGACCCGGATCCGGATGCATTCATGGCGCGCTGGTGGGTGCCGGTGCTGCTCGGGCAGGAGAAGCCGCAGTCGCTCGACCGGCGGCCGCCGTTGAATGCAGTGGCCGGTGCCGCACACGCGCTGATGCGGTTTGCGGACCCGCTGAAGCTCGCGCTGTATGTTGGCGTGGGTGGGATCGTGGTGTACCACACGGCCATCGTGCCGCGAGAGCAGCTCGTGCTTGCGGAGTCGCAGCGCCGTTACGTGGAAGCGCGGTCATTGCTGGCCTCGGAACTTGGAGTGGCGGACGCGATTGGCTCGTTCGTCGCCATCGCGCAGGACGAGCGTACAAGAGGCAGCGATATTGGCCGTCGTGCCGCCTTGCTGGCTCGCTACGGTTTGCAGCGCCTGGTCAATCCGCAGCCCCGGCTGGATGCGATTCCGCAGGGCTCGGTCTTCCGCTGGAATGGCGATGCCTTCCTGCGCTCGCCGGGCAACCGGCAGCTGGAACTGGATCCGCGAGCGGTCTTCCCGCTGCCAGACTTTGGTGCCACCTTGCTGGTCAGCGAGGACTTGCGGCGCGATGTGCGCAAGACCGAGCTTCGCGTGGTGGAGGTGGCCTCGGGTCGGCAACGGCTGCGCATCACGGATGATCATGATCAGCACCGCCTGACCGACCACATCCACGTGCAGCGTCTGAGCACCCACCCGCAGCAGTTGGTCGTGAGCTTCCGCATCTCGGTGATCGAGGACGATCCTCGGGTTCAAACGCGGCGCTGGGCCATTGATCTGCACTCCGGACGGAATCGGGAGCTCCCCGCCGATTACGACTTGTCCACTCAGGATTGCGCCCTAGGCTTGTTTGATACACGAGTGACCCACAAGACTCGGGCACCAGCGGAGACAGCAAGCAGCGCTTCGAGCTCCGCCGCATGCATGCAGCCGGTACCTGCGTCAGTGATCGATACGGTGACATTCCCGCTGGTGGTGCCCGAAGCCAGCCTGTACCAGCGGCACCCAGCCGCGCCGCCGAAAGCGGCGACGGACGAAGGCCTGTGCAGCCCGGAACGGCCGCTGGGATCTCGACCCGTTTTGTTGCCGCTGCAGGTGCCAGCCCGACTATCTGGCGCCGAGGCACTGCAAAGGCAATTGGACGATGGCCTCTGTGTGCGGGTGCTGCCTGGCGCGGCAGGCAAGCAATACGTTGCGAGTCTGAGCACACCCGGGCAGTGGATCGGTGCCTGGACGGTATGCGAACAGCGCGGCGCCAGCGGCGCTGAGAGTTGCCACACCACTTCCTTCCCGTCGGAAGAACAGGGCGGACTGATCTGGCACCGTCCCGGCAGCTCCTGGGCAGGGCTGCGCATGGGACGGACCGGCACCTTCAGCAAGGCTTTCCTGGTGGTGCATCTCGCGGACGGCGCCACGCTCGAACCGGACATTTCACCGCGCGGAAGTCCGCTTGATCTGATGGTGGACGCGCAGCGGCGGCTGGTCCTGGTTGCAGCCAACGTGCCAGGCAGCGAGCGCAGCGTGGAGGTGGTGGTCTACCGCATGGGCGCGCGACAGCTGATCGCGCTGGGAAGCCGGCGCTTTGACAGCGTCTCCTTTCCCGAAGGTGCAGAACCGGCTCAGCGCATTGATCGCGTGCAGTTGCACGCTGCCGGTGAACTGGTGCTGCTGGCGATGCCTGGCGAAGCCATCCTGGGCTTGCAGCCGTTGAATGCCCTTGCCGCCGCCGGGCCGCAGGTACGGGGAGCCGCGCCGGCAGGGCCGCTGCGGGTCGCGTGGAGCTTGCGGTCGCTGGGCCTGGGCACCCGAGGCACGCCACGGGTGTGGTCGTCGCCCGATGGCGAAACGGCCGTCGTGAGCTCCAGCGGTTCCCTGCGTTTGCTGCTGCTCCGCGAAGGCACGCTGTTCACGCCTGCCGTTCACCTGGCCCAAGCGCCGTGGGACTGCAAGGAACCAATCCACAGCGTGGTGTTCGATGCGACCGGTGCGATCGACGTTGGCGCGGGCTCCTGCCATGTGCGGCGCCGCGCGCCTCCCCCGGCTGTGTCGCAGTCGGAGTATGCGCGGGCCGCCACTCCGCTGGTGACCTACCGCAATCGCTAGGTCTGTTGTGCTGGTCTGCAAGGGGCAAGGCACGAGGCACTACCCGCACAGCGGATTGACCGCGTCACGCCTGCATGTTGTCATGGCCCCGAGATGGATGCGGTCCCTTCTGTCCCGCTTGCCAGCGTTGCAGTTTCCGGCGGCTTGCCAAACGAGAACAGGCGCGCGCGGCGGAGGCGCCATTGCGACCCGGTGCTGGCAGCCTGCCAAGGCACCGCGCAGATCTGGTGGGCAGCCGGTCGGATCGACCGCGTATTGGCGAGTAACGGTGTGTCACGTGCGGAGGTGAGATGAGGCGAGAACGGCTGGTCCTGGTGCACGGAACGGGAGCCACGGCGGCCTCGCATGTCGGCACGGCATGGTGGCAAGACGGAGGCGTACTCTGGCAGCGCGTACAGCAACTTGGCGCTGGTGCGATGGAGGTCGAAGCGTTCATCTGGTCGGGCGCCAACGACGAGGGCGAGCGTCGCGCCGCCGGGCGCCGACTGGCAGCGCATATCGCCCAGCATGCAGCCGCCGGCGAGAGCTTCCATCTGGTGGGGCACAGCCACGGCGGCTCAGTCATCTGGCACGCCCTGCAGCAACTTGATGCGGTGCAGCCCGCGGCGCTGGCGCGGGTGCGCTCGTGGGCAAGCATCGGAACGCCTTTCCTGCACTACGGGGTGCGCAGCTTCCGCCTGATCCTCGGCGCGCTGGCAGTGTTGCTGTCAGGTGCAGCCGTCGCGGCGGCAGTGTGGTCTCTCCGAGGAGTGGAGCTCTCCTACGCGTGGCGGGACGAAGCGCTGATCACCGCCTTGTGGGCGGCGGCTTTTGCGGTGCCAGCCTCGCTGCTGGTGTGGGGCGCGCTTGCCGCAACACCTGCCTTCCGTGCGGCACTGGCGCCGCCGCCTGGGTCCGAGCGCCTGACCAGCGGGCCCCAGGCGCGCCGCTACCTCGGTCTCTGGTCGGAACAGGACGAGCCGATCCTCGGGCTGGGCGCGTCAACGTCGTTCCAGCTGAAGGTGCTGCCCGAGGCGACCCGGAACGTAGCAAATCCCTTGCAGCGGCTGCTGCATCCCATCGCTGCAGCGACCAACCAACTGGTGAACAACCTGGTGTCGCGCCGAGTTCAGGGCAGCTCGCTGCTCCACCTGGAGTTGCGCGCCACGACTCCGTACCCTCACGCTCTGTTGGCGCAACACCCGCTACCGCCCGAGGTCGATGGGCCTTTGGTGGCCGAGGCCGACACGCACTCTGCGGACCTGGGGCGGCGCGTGCGCTCCCTGCTGCGCTCCGGGCGGGATCCGGTGTCCGGGTTCAATGACCTGCAATCGGCGGCGGCGCAGGCCGTGACCTTGAAGGAGCTGGTGCATACGACCTACTTCCAGCAGCAGCCTTGCATCGACCTGCTCCTTTGGCACATCCGAGAACACAGCGCGCTTGGGTTGCCCGACCCGATCCGCTCACGGCTGCCGCTCGCCGAGCGTTACACGAACCGCTCCCTGCCAACGCCGGCGCCGCTTCCCTCGGAGCGGCGGCTTCCAAGCAATCGTATGGGCTACTTCATCGCGGCGGCGACGACGATCCTGGCGATCGTCATCGGGAGTGCGGCGAGCTCCTTGGCGACCATGCACCGTGTGGCCTTCGCGCCCACGACACCCGAGTTCCACCTGCAGGCGGGCATCACCAGCGAAGTACTGGCAACCGCCCTGGCGACCACCAGGCGGCGCGACGCAGAAACGGATCCCCGTCTGAAGGACTTCGCTCGCGTCATCCAGGAGACGGACGCGACCGCGCAACTGGTGCGGGCAGCAGGGCAGCTGGAGAATCCGCAGCTGAAAAGGCTGTATGCGCTTCTCGTGATCGAACTCTCGCGCAACGGGGCCCAGAGGCAGCTGCAGGCACTGGCACAGGACGCGCGCAGCATTGCGCAGCTCGTTCTGCCCGTGTTTTCCCAGCATGAGGATCTCACCGAGGGCGATCCAGGGTATTTGCCGCTGGCGGGATACCTTGCTGAAGGGCTGGCCCGCAGCGGTGAGATCGCCGATGCCGACGTCGCGGCCCTGACTGGGGCCTGTGCCGCCGAACCGATCTGCAAGGACCGCGTCCGCTTGGAATTCATCCTGGCAGCCTTGCGTCACAAACGCCAGGTGCCCCCGTCTGCCCTGCCCCTGCCGCCCGCGCGCGTGAAGTACGCCCTTAGCGAAGCACGCACAAAGGAAGGACCGTTGTGGGTTCCAGAGGCCTACGACTTCGTCAAAGCCACACCTTCGTCGATGCTGCTGTGGTTTGTCCAACAGCAGGCGTGGGATTACTTGCCCGAGCTGATCAATCCAGGGTCCGAGCCGCTGAATTGGGAGCAGTTTGCTGCGGTCATCGACGCCACCCTGTCTGCCGGCAAGCCGAGCCTCCAGGGCCTCAGCGCGCTCCTGGTCGGCGCCTCATGGTCGCGCCCGCCTGCTGCGGCGACTGTGGCGAAGCTGCTTGCCGCTGTCGAGGCCGCTCCTGCGGATGCGCCCACGGCTCGCTGGAAGGGCAGGACCTCGGCCGCCTTGCGGCAGCTGCTCGCGCAGGCGCAGTGCGCCGAACGGGCTGGTGCGGCGGACTCTTGCGGCACCGCACCCGTAAAGCGCACGCAGGAGGTGAAGGCGCCGCCTCCCCGCATCGAGGACGTGCTGGGTGAGGTCGCTGCGGAAGTCTGCTCCCCCAAGCCCGAGCAGCGGCTGTCCGATCGCCTCGAAGGCTGGCGCCAGCAGATCGCCGGCAAGCTGGCCGCACTGGGGCCGGCACCGACCCGCCTGCCCGAGGAGGTGCTTACCTGGGTGCGCCGGATGGAGGAAGCGACGCGGGCAGGACCCGAGAACCCATTTTGCGCCCAGGGAGAGGATGCAGTGGGCGCAGGCGGCTGGGTCGAAGGCATGCGCGCCTTCAACCTTGCACTGGCGACTTGGCTCACGCCGCAGCATGTGGAGCTGGCCCGCACCTTGCTGTTGACCCTTCCGCGCTCGATCACTCTTACGCCCAAGGACGCGCAGGGACCGCGCATGGTGGTCATGCCTCACTGGGCGGAGAAGGTGGCGGCTTGGGGGGTGGCCAATGGAGAGCACCTGATGGCGCTGCACATGAGTGAGACCCTGGAGCCCGGCGCATTGCTGCTACGGCGCGCAGCCCTGTTCCGCGTGGCTGCGTGCTTGCATGTGCGTGGGTTTTCGGAAGAGGCCGCGCGACTGGCTCGTTTGGGCGAACAGACCGATGAGGCCTCGCGGTTTTTCGGCGTGGAGTCGTTCGCGTCCGGGTATCTGGTGCACGCGCGCGTGGGCGAGGCGCTCTATGCTGCCTCTCGGCGTGACTGGCGCAAGGCTGGCGGGGCGTGCGAAGGGTGCGACGCCGATGGGCGCCTGGCCTTTACGACGTCCATGTTGCCGGTGTTTCGCTCGGGCCAGATCGGCGCGAGGGACCGCGCCAGTTGTGAGAAGCTGGATGGCGAGGATGTGCAGCACTTCGTTCGCATGACGGAGGCGAGGCAGCGAGAGGAGTCTGGACGGCGCGGCATGAACTAGGCGGCTGCCTCTTTGTTTCCCGCCCAGGGCGGCGGCCTGTGGACACCCCCGCCTATCCGTCTTGTTCTCGTGGCGGCGCATGGCACCGGCTGGTGGGCTGGCAGCTTCCAGTGCTGGCGCCCCCGTCATGGCGCACTGTGATGCCACCGATCGCGATGGGGCGAACTAGGAGATGGCTTTGGGCACGATCGCGTGTCGCTTCAGGATGTATGCGTCCAGCGGATAACGGTAGATCGCCGATGTCAGTACCTGCAAGTCCCTGATCGCCAGGTCCATGGAGACGTTGGTCTCTCGGGCTTCTCGGACCTGGTTGCGCGGTGTGCCGCGCCGGCGAGTGGCAGCAGGAGGTACCCCCTCCCCCCCTTCGACGTGCCTGCGCAACGACTCGATGCCTGCCGTGAGAACACCCAGCACCTGCCCTCCAATCTGGTCGTACCAATAGCCGTGGAAATGCCAGAACGCGGATCGAAGAAGGGGATCTTCGAGGCCGTCCAGGAAGGCCTTCAACTCCCTGGAAAAGGACAGGAACTCCAGAAAGCCGATGACGGCCAGGTCGCCCGAAGAACTTTCCTCCGGATCGCGGGCGATGGTTTGAGCCAGGCGGCGCCCATTCTTGACCACCTCGAAGACATCGGCCAGCCCGTAGCCGTTTTCGTAGCCGTCGTCCAGGAACCACAGGAACAGTTCGACTTCGCGGGTTTGCCGCAAGCTGTCAATGACGATGAATTTCGAGAGAGAGCCCTCGTCCGTGCCTTGCGCGCGCCAAGGGCGACCTTTGAGCCGATTCAGGAAAAGCTGCGGAAGCAGCAAGGGGTAGTAGTGCTGGTAGTACCTCTGCACGGAAGGCTGTTGAAGCACGGCGAGCGCTTGCTGCTTGACCGGCGCTGGCAGCCGCGGGACGAGTCCGGTCGCGGCCGCCAGTTCCAGGATGCTGTAGTAGCGCAGGAGATAGTCCAGCTCGTCCCGGCGCCGCATGGCGCTGGCGCTGGGTTCGCGCAAGAGGTGGCTGTCCAGGGTTCGGGCAATGGCCTGCTCGCCAGAGCGGGCCAGAAACCTGGTCGCCGCAACACACCTCTTGTCCAAGAACTGGCGCTGCAGTGACTCCAGGTTGGCCTCGTTCAACTGCGGAGAAGTCACAGGGCCTCCCAGACTGCCTGCAGGGCCCGGTGCTTCAGATCCGTGGGCTTGCAGATGCCCTTGTGGTCCGTGTCGACCTGCTCTGGGTCCTCGTCTTCCAGGAAACGTGCATTGCGCACGATGTGCTCGTCTTTTGCCCAAAGCACCGTGTGCGCCCGTACAAAGGGTGGGACAGGCGCCTTGGCAGCCTTGGATCTCTTGATGACGGACGCAGAGTCCCTGCGCAGGTCCTTCATGAGGTCGGAGTTGGACTGGAGTTCAGTGAGCAGAGGCATCTTCCAGAGCACAAGGTTTCCGAGCAGCTTGCCTGGGGCCCAGCCGAAATCGCTCAACAAGGCGTACGCGATCTTCGCGGCATGGGCACCGTTGTGTGCGGGCGCGAGAAGGACGAGCCGCAGCCGCTGCAGCCAATCGGCCTGGATCTTGCCGCTCTGGGCGCGCCGATCTGCGTCCAGCAACGCGATGCGCACGACCACTGCCCCCAAGGAATGGGCGACGATCACAATGCGCTCGTAGCTGAATGGGGCCCTCTCGTACGTCTTGGGGATGCTCTTGTTGATGTATGCCGCAGGTTCCTTCAGAAACATCCGCAGCCACTCAGACAGTTCCAGTCCACTGTTACTGGCCTGCTGCGTCCGCGCATCGTAGCCGTAGAAGAAGTAGTCGAAACTCGGGAGCGACGGGTTTTCCGCGAGAAGCAGGGGGAAGTCTGGCCAGGTGTTGATCGCACCGCCCCCGAATCCGTGCACAAAGATCACCAGGTGGGTTGCCGGTGACAGCGACCAGTGAGCCAAGCTTTTCATGTCGCGCGCAGGCGTGACGGATACGGGCAGGTGGTGGCGTTGAGGCATGAGGAGTGGTCAATCGGCCGGAAGTACGAACGGGCATTTTCCCGGGGCTGCACAGGGTGTCAACCTGCGATTGAACGAGCCTCTACCCTATGAGAGAGGGTGCGACGGTGTCAGCCTGTTCTCGGCAGCACTCCGCCATGCGCCCCTGCTCAGGCGGCGACCGGCGCGGGCGGCGCGACCGCGTAGACACAGGATCGTTCGGCGGTGTGCGTCGCAACGGGCTGCTCGCGTACTCCAGGTACGCGCTGTGATGGAGCTTGGAGATGCTACAGGACTCGAGTCACGTTGCAGCGCGTGATGCGGAAACGAAGGCCCCCGTCCCGGACCGCCTCGTCTACGCGAGCGACATCGATTAGGCGCCGTGCAGCGAACACTGCTCGAAGTCGGAGCGGGCGCACGAGCGGGCTCTTGTGCAACGCGAGGATCACCGTGTCGGCGCCAGCCCGCAGTCCGGGGACGGATCGAGAACGGCAGCCCCGCAAACGCGGAACGCCTCGGGTTTGACGCCACGAGCTGTCCGGAATCGCGCAAAGCACGCTTGGCTGCGCTCGAAATACGCGCGACGCAGGCGGCAGTCCTCTGGACCCGATTCAGGCGGCAAGTGGCCGTACGCGGGCTCGGGCACCGTGGCCTTTTCAGGTGGCCACTGTGCGTGGTCCGCCAGCGTGCCACGCGCGAATGCGTTGCACACCGCGAACGCGAGCATCGCCGCCACGGCAATGTAGGTTGTCATCTGCTGCTCCGCGCATCGACGAGGATCAGATCATCGTGCTGCCGCCGCCCGCCTCTTCTCCCCACTGTTGCGGGTCAGGCGCTCGTCCTTCCGACGGATGCTAGGTTTTGGGGCGGAAAGCGCGCTCGGCGCGGGCCGGTAGGAGAGCGGCTCTCCTCGGCGGCGCTCGTGCATCGCCCGTTCAGGATGGCTGCCGCCGCGTAACAAGAGGCTGAACCAACGCGGGCGAAGCCTGCGTGCGCATGGACATCCTTGTGGCAAGGAGGCCGAAGTGCAACGCGTCTGATCGCGTCCAAGGACCGGCTCCCGCGCAGCTCGGATGTGAGCTTCGCATTGCACCTTCGACAGAGCGCGCTGGCAGCCACCCGTCGGTGTGCGGGGGGGCCGACAGCGCTTAAGGTCGTAGCGAATCTGCTGCCTGCCTTCAACCTTCACTCGCGAGTCATCACCATGAGCAACTCTCTCCTCCAGCGCATGCTGGCCACCGAGTCCGTCTGGGGCCCTGTGGTCCTGCGCATCATCCCCGGCATCGTCATCGCTGTACACGGAGCACAGAAGCTGTTCGGGTGTTTTGGAGGCCCGGGCTTGGCCGGCACGGCCCAGTGGATGGAATCCATCGGTCTCGCGCCCGGATACCTGGCAGCCCTTCTCGCCGGCGGTGCCGAGTTCTTCGGTGGTGTCGCCCTGGTTTTCGGCATCCTGGTGCGGCCCGCCTCGGCGCTCCTCGCGATCACGATGCTCGTGGCGATTTTCGGCGTGCATTGGCAGCACGGATTGTTCGTACAGAAGAACGGCTACGAGTACGCCCTGGCCTTGCTGGTCATCTCCCTGTCCCTGCTGGTGAGTGGCGGAGGTCGAGCGGCCCTGGACACCCTGCTCCAGCACTCGCTCCGGCAACACAGCAAGCCGTAACCGGATTTCTTTCGTCCCCCAACAGGAGAGTCCTATGAGAACCGTTTTTGCTGCCCTTGGCGCATTCGCCCTGACCCTGGCCACCGGACAGGCGGGTGCGCAGGCCGTGCAGGTCCAGGTGCCTTCGAATGTGGAGCCTGTCCGCTCCCAACTCACAAAGGCGGAGGTCCTTGCGGACCTGCACCTCTACCGAGCGGCAGGCGTCTACGAATACGCACGGACGGTGCACGTCTTCGACGTTTACACCTACGCCTACAAGAAGAGAAACGCCACCTACCTGCACCTGAGGCAATCGCCCCAGTACGCGCAACTCGTCTCCGAACTCGAGCGCAACCCGCGCGCGCGAGTCGTGGCGAATCCGGTCGCAGCATCGCACTGAGTTGACCGGTACGTCCGGTGGGACTAGAAGGAGGCCGGTCCGGGTCACGGCTGCTCCCCGGGCTGCGGCTCGTGCTCGCTGGAAGACCCCGCGCGAGGATCCTCAGCTGAACCACCTCTCCTCCTAGCCGGGCAACTCCTTTCGCGAAAACGGCGGCGGTTCACGCGTGCGACCGGTGCAGTTCATGGCCTGCCTGGCAGGTCAGATTCCGCTGGCGCGGTGTCCCAACGCTCCTCCAGGGGCGTTGACCGCACCGCGTCCAACGTGTGTGCTTTATGGTCCCGACGCTGAAGGTATGCGTCTCTGACGAACAGATACTTGTCGAGCGATGCCTCCTCGAGCAGCTTGGTGGCTGGAATGGCGTCGGCTCGCTTCGCAAGGGCCTCCGTCCCCAAGAGAACATTCCGGTCTGCAACCGGAGAGACCTGGCGAACCGGCGCTCCCCAGAAATCCAACGGCAGCGCGAGCGAGCCCCTGAGCTCGGAAGGACCGAAAAAAGGCAGCACCAGGTAAGGCCCGGGAGGAACCGACCAGCGGGCCAGCGTGCCCCCGAAGCTCTCCGGGTGCCGCTCCACCCCGAGCGAGGTCGCCACGTCTAGGACCCCACCAAGACCGACGGTCGTGTTCAGCACCACGCGCATCACGTTCTGCGCGGCGTCGCCGACTTTCAACTGCAGCATGCTGTTGACAGCAGACCAGACGTCGTCGAGGTTGGCGAACACATTGCGTACGCCGGTTCTCACGGGAGCAGGCACGGCGGCCGTGTATGCCGTGGCAGCCGGGCGGAGCACGGCCCGGTCAAGACCTTCGTTGAACTCGAAGGCTGTGCGGTTCCACGGCTCCAGCGGGTCGACCCGCGAGGCGGGCCCGCTGGCGCAGCCCGTGGCCGATACCGAGGCGCAAAGAAGAAGGGCGAGCAGTGGAAGTGGGCACAGTGGGCAAGCATCGCGATCGCGTACGTGCAGGGGGGTGCGTCTGCTGTTCATTTCAGCCTTGTACCCCGCGGCTCGCGGAACGTACCAGCCTTCATGGCACAGAGGACGCTCTGTCCAAAGTGCGGAACTTTGGCGGCTACCAGCCAAAGCGTGGCCGCGCAGCCGACGACTCCTACCCGTGCGACCTCGACATGTCCAACTGCCACCACCGGCGCGCCCGATTCTTTCATCAACATCGCAGCTTGCTGGAACCGCACTGACAGCTTGGGTGCGCCCGAGGGCTCCGGGTGTCGAGGGGTGCCACCGTCGCAACCAAAGACGACTTGCCGGATTGCCGGACGCGACGTTGTGGCCCCCCTTTATCGGCCGCCTTCCGTGCCCAACCGTACCGTACCCGTGGGACGTTGGGTCAATGAGCGAAACTTCGCAGCCACCTGGTCTTCTGAGGTCATCCACTCAGATGCGCCGGGCACCGTGTCGGGCAGCCAGCGAGGGTGCCGGAAGTAGGCATCCGCGGACAGCAGGATCGAATCGAACACGGATCCACCCGGGTGCATGCGCACCAGCAGGACATGGTCGAAGTGCTCGCGGTAGATCTTCGGCAGGAACCAAGTCGGGCTGCCGTGCCTGTACCGCTGCCAGACCAGCTGCACCCTCAAGCGCACACGCTCGCGGATGCACAGCGAGTGGCAGCCATTGGCTGCCTTGTATCGTGCGCAGGCGATGCCCACGCGCTGCAGAACCACCAGCAGCTCGGCACACAGGCGGCTGCCCACGGCGCGCTTGTCGACGCTGGCACGGCACGCCTCGCCCACCGACGTGTAGGGCGTCCGGCCCAGCTGCGCGAGGGCGGCTGCAAACGACCCGAAGGCCTTGACGTAGGTCGCACGGCAGGCCAGGTTGCCGCCGACCAGGTCGGACGCCGTCAGTCGCGGGTTCTGTTGCAGCGCACTGGAGAGCTCGTCCAGGAGTTGCTGCCTGCTGCGTGTCGCTCCGCCGCGCTGCATCCGCTTTTGCTGCGTTTGCTGCCAAGTCGGTGCGGGCACGATGGGGGCAATGGTGCCTTCACTGCGCTGGAAGCGGGCATGCGTCTCTGCCCGCCTGCGCTTGTCGCCGTCGCGCCGGCCCCAGACGAAATTGCCCGCGTACGCCTCGCAGGCGAGCATGCGGTACAGCATGTTGGCCGTGAAGGGCCGCCCCGTCCTCGCGACATGGCCTTCGGTGTTCAGCAGGCGCACGATCTGCGGCACGCTGAGGGCAGCGTCGGTGTACAGCCGAAAGATCCTTTGCACCAGTTGCACTTGCGGTAGCGGACCGGGCACCCACTGCAGGTGCTCGCTGCGGCCTGACTTGTGGTCCTCCGCGGCCAGCGGCCGCCGTGCGCCGCTTTGCTTCGACACTGCCATGCGGCTGATGCCGAGCGCCGGCAGCGAGCCCATGTGAAAGCCGCGCTGCAGCGCAATGCCCTGCCCTGCGCGCGTCTTGACGCCCAGCTCCCGGCTGTATTCGGCGGCCATCACGCGCTTGAGGCCCTTCAGGAGCGAAGCAAGGGGCGAGTCCAGGTCGCCAAAGGGTTCCTGGACGTAGCGCACCTGCACGCCGTGCATCCGGCAGTGGTACTCGTGGTAGGCCGAGGCGTCCGTGTCCTGGAAGCGGCCCCAGCGGCTGATGTCGTACACCAGGACCACGCCAAAAGCGCAATCCTTCTGGGCAACGTCGCGCAGCAGCCCCTGCATGGCCGGCCGCTTGTGCAGCGTGAGCCCACTGCGGCCGGCATCCGTGTACGTCGCGGCGATCGTGAGGCCCTGCCGCTGCGCGTAGCTCGCAATGGCCGCGGTCTGGATCTCGATCGACAGGTCCTGCGCGTCCGTGGACATCCTGAGGTACTGCGCGGCGACCGAGGCCCGATGGGACATGGAGTCTCCTGGGAAGGTATACAGGCGACAACGCAGGCTGAGTGCGCGGAGAGGTGTAGCGCGGCTATTTGGCCCCGTTCACCGCACCCTTGAGTGCCGCACCAGGCACGAACTTCACCGTGCTGGACGCTGCAATCGTCATGGACTCTCCCGTCCGCGGATTGCGGCCCGTGCGCTCGACGCGTTTCGACGTCTTGAAGCTGCCGAAGCCAGTGACGGCGACCTCTCCGCCTTTGGCCAGTTCGTCGGTGATGATGCGGATGAACGCGTCGAGCGAGCGGTTCGCTGCAGCCTGGGAAGTTTCGGTGGCGGCGGCCAGTGCTTGCACGAGTTCGGATTTGTTCATGGGTCCTCTGCGGCATTGAAAGCCCGCGAGTGTAGGTCAGTGAACTGCCGCCGATCGGCTCCGTTGCAGTGTGTTTCTGTCCTCCTGCGGGTCCACAGATTGGAGGATGACAGCGGGTTTGCGCGAAGTTCCAAGGTCTGATTCTGGTTGGATGATTCACCTCATCCGCTCCCGTGCGCACAGGCCAGTGAGGCGACCGGCGCAAGCCTTGTGCGACGAATCCGTCGCTTTCAGCCGGTCAGCGGGGCGTTGCAGCGCGATGCTGCTGTCGGAACGCGTCACCATCAAGGCGTGCATGCAAGGCTGGGAGAAGTCCGCCCGGTCGCTCGGTTCAGGACCAGAGGTCCATGCTTCCAAGGAGGTGGTCTCCCATGACCAGCAGGGCCCGCGTCGCGGCCGAGGATGACTACAGTGAAATGGCGCACTGGCATTCGCTGCTGTGGGAATTCCGTGCCAAGGCCGTGCTGGTACTGGGACCCGCCGTGTTCGCAGCCAATGATCACCGCGAACTGGTCGCCGCCTATCCCGGTGAATACCGGCTCGAGGCGGCTGCCTTGGCGCGCTCGGACGCGTACGGTCCCCCATGGCGCTTGCGCGCCGCACCGCTGGCGGCGTGGCGTAACCTGGTGGGCGCTCACGGGGCGGACGAACGCTGGATGCTGGCCTGGCAGTCGCGCGGTGCGCGCGCACTGGTGCGCGTGGACTTTCCGACGGCGCTCGGCCACGGCTACGAATGCTTCACCATGTGCGGTCGCGCGCTCGCCGGTGAGCACGAAGCCATGCGCATTGCCTACTCAGTCATGAAGCTGTGGCCGGCCGTGAAGGCGCAGGTGGTCCCTGGCCGTCATGACGTCACTGCGCGCGAGCTGGAAGTGCTGCGTGCGCTCGCCGACGGCCTCACCGTGAAGGACGCGGCGGATTGCATCGGGATTGCCGAGCGCACGGTCGCTTTCCACCTGGGCAACCTGCAGATCAAGCTGCACGCGGGTAATCGAGCATCGGTGGTCCAGCGCGCCTGCTGCCTCGGCCTGCTTTAGGGGACGCTGGCGAGATCGAAGGTCAGGCTCGCCATTGGATGCGCGCAGGCACCCGGGCACCCTCACCCGCGCTTGCCTGCTCCCAATCTCGGCTACCGGAGCCTCACCTGCTGGTCGAATTCGCCCTTGCGGACCTCCAGCATTTCCTCGCACGCTTTGAGCAAGGCGGAAAAGGATGCGTAGCCATGTTCGGCAAGATCGAATGTGGCATCCAGCCTCTTGATCATGGGCCCGATCTCTGCCTTGTTCACCCACGGCTCTTTTTTCTTGTCTGCTAGCAGCCGCAAGGCGCGCCGCAAGAGGTCTCGGGGTGCCTCTGGGGCAGCCGCGACCACGACCTCGTGGGCATCAGCTCCTGCTACTGTCTTGTCTTCTGCCGCAACGACTTCCGCGGCAGCTGCGGGAGGGGCTTCCAAGGGAGCCGCGGCTTCTTGCGCGACCTCCACCAGCGTTTCGTAGTAGCGAAACTCGTGGCAACTTTTCGCCCAGTGCCGGTTCGTTGATCGCCGCGTGCCCACGCCCACGAGCACCCGGCCGGCCGCCTTGATCTTCTGCGACACAGGCATGAAGTCACTGTCGCCGCCGACGATGATGACCGTGCCGACGTGCGCAAAGCGGCTGATGTCTTCCGTCGCGTCCAGACACAGCTTGATGTCAGCGCCGTTCTTGGCGGCTCCGCCCGGCGGAAACAGCTGAATGAGCTCCACGGCATTTTGCAGCAGCTGGTCGCGGTAGCGTCCGAAGAACTGCCAGTTGCAGTAGGCGCGGTTGATGGCGATCGGCCCGAACGAGGCGGCCAGGTCGACCACCGCCTGCACGTTCACGAGCGGCTCCTGCGGTTTGAAGCGATAGTCCCCGCGCGCGTAGGCACCGGGCTCCTTCTGTTCGCATAGCCCGGCGTGGATGTTCTCGAAATCCCAGTACAAGGCTACGGTGCGTCCTTCGGGCGCCATATCGCTCAACATCCTGTTTCCTCCGCTGCGAGGCATCTTAGCTGGCGCCTGCAGGAGCGTCGCGGAAGGCGCGTCCTTGCGAATTGCGCAGCGTCGCGGGTGCCTATCGGGCTGTGAAGGCGTGCTTGATGAGGCGCTCGCGAGCGCGGTGAGGCGCTATGGTGCTGGCCTTGGGTGACGCTTGCGTCATTCGCGGTCGTCCGCGGCCGCCCACAACCTGATCACCAGCACGGCGGCGCTTTGCCACCGCACTCGCACCAGAGCAGGCAGCGCTGTCACCGGCCCGGGGCCTTCCGTCGCTGGGACTCTCCACATCGCCGCGCTGCCTGCCTGGCATACCTCGGACCCGACGGTCGGGCCGGGTCGCATCGTCCTGTGTGCGCTTTCTTGTATTGAGAGCGCAGACCGGGCGATGTGCCCGGTTTCGATTTGGAGAGTCCCATGCATGCCATCCACCAGACCTGCCCCAAGGGGCCTGCCCTGCTCGCACGCGCCGGCGTCTCGCTGGCCGATGCGCAGTGGTTCTACCGACTGCAGGGCAACAGCGCATCCGAAGCGGATGCCGCTCGCCTGGAGTCGATCCGCCGCAAGGTGTGTTCGTTCCTGGTGCAGTAGCCGCTTCGGCGGCGGTGCCGGATGGAGCCGCGCCCACCGGCACGCATCTGGAGCAACGTGAAAAGGCGGACCTTTCGGTCCGCCTTTTCCTTTTTGATTGTTTCGTAGAGCACCGGGTCAGCTCGGGCCGCCGCTGTTCCCGAAGGCGCCTGATGGCAGCACCCACGCCGGTCACCACCAGGGTGCGGGTGCCGATGAAGCGCGGATGCTTGCGCAGGTAGGCGTCCAGGGAGGAGATCTTGGCGCTGGCGCTGCACCAGCGCAGCGACAGGTCGGCGGACACCTGCGGAAACTTCCTGCGGGTGCCCAGCGGGCCCTTGCCGCCGAGCGTCTGCCAGGCACCGTCGATGGGGATCCACACGGGGGCGGTGGGAGATTGCTCGCGCAGCGCCTCGCGCTCGATGCCGGCTTCGCGCCAGCTGAAGGTCAGCGTGACGCCAAGCGCCTGGCACGCGGCGGTGCAGTAGGCCTCGGTGACCGGCCAGTCCATGAGCGTGGAGCCTTCGCGGCCGTCCACCAGGTGGTGCTGGCACTCGATCTTGTGGCGCGGAACGCCCAGCTCCAGCAGGTGCAGCACGCAGGCCTGCGAGTCCTTGCCGCCGCTGTAGGCGACCAGCACGTGGTCGTAGCTGTCCAGGTCGGGGATGAAGCCTTCGCTGGGTGGACGAAGGGCGAGGGCAGCGAGGTCGAAGCCTTCGTTGGCCAGCCAAGATCGCGCGGAGTCGTCTGGTGCGCTGGAATCGCCGCTCATGTGCGCTCCCTTTGCTGCAGAACACGGTGAGCCAAGGCTTGCGCAAAACGAAGGCGAGCGCGTGGATCCGTGGGCAGTGAAGCTTCGTTGCTGGGCGCCGGCTGATGGCATGCCGGCCCGGTGCCGAGTACGGGCACCTCGGTGAACAGGAGTGGCCCGCGCCAGTGGCAGCCGGGCGCCGGCTGTGGCAGCAGCGCATGCCGCTGTGTGCGTATCAGGGCATGCAGCATGGCCACGCTCTGGCCGAAATAGATGCTGGGTTGCAGGGCAGCTGCGTGCTGCGGGCCAGCCGCTCCGACGCGGTCCAGGCGATACAGGGTCTGCAGGTGCAGCTCGCCGGCGAAGGCGTCCTGCCGGTACGCCAGCCAGGCGAACACCACGGGAGCGCGCTCGGTATCCAGCGGCGGCACCGCAGCTGGTGCACGCCGTGGGTGTCTCGCCGCGGAAGCGCAGATCAGGGGTGGGCGATTCATTGGGGGACTCCGATGCAGGTGCGGTACGGAGCTCCCCGCGGGCAGCTTCGGCCCGCAGCGGGAAGGTGTAAGAAAGAGGTCTCTGGTGCAGGCAACTGCAGCAAAGAGGTGTGGGCTGGTGCACCGGGCCTGTCCGCGAGGGACAGGCCCGTGCCGGCTCGCATCAGTGCAGCGCGCGCACCAGCAGCGCCGCCACCGGGCGGCTATTGCCGTACAGGAAGGCGTCCAGCCGCTGGCGCACCCAGTTCGGCATCGCCGGTGAGTTCAGCGCCTGCACCAACACGCGGCGGTGGCCGAGGTCCAGCACGGCGTCGAAGATCGCCTGCACCGCATCCTCGCCGCCGCGCTCGACGGCGAGTTGGATGGCGCGGCTCGGACGCTCGGTGAGCGACTGCACCAGGTAGTCCATGCGTTCGCAGGCGGCGCTGTAGTGGGTTGCATAGACGGTGGGGGTGGTGTCCAGCATCGCAATTTCTCCTTGGAAGAACGTCGGTGCGGGACACCCATCCCCGCGGGAACAGGATTCCCGCGGGGCTTGGGTGAAGGTTGGCAGGTGCCAACGAAGCCGGATTGCTCCGAAATCGCGATCATTCGAGCAGGGAGTGGGGCGACGGGCAAATGCCCAGGGCCAGTCGGGAGCGCGGCTTGCGTCGGCGCTGCTGTTCAGCGCGAGGAGCGCTCGCCTTGCGCGGTGCTGCCCGCCAGCAGCGCGTGTGCAGCCGGGTAGCCGTATGCCACGTCTATGCTGGCGGCGATGCGCTGCAGCTGCAGGCGCGCGCCCTCGTCCGACGCATGGACGCGTGGAGGCAGTGGAGGGCCGTCGCCGCCCTGCCCTGCACGCCCCGGAGACCACCACCAGGTGGGCACGCCTTGCGCAGCCAGGCTGTCGGCAACTTGCGCGCGGGCGGCCAAGACGCGCTCGGGCGCTGTCGGCTCGATGACCTGCAGGGCCGCGCGTGGCACCGGCGCGCCGGCCGGATCGCGCACGTTGCGCAAGATGAGGTCCGGCGCGCCGCACGCAGGTACGAGTGCAGCGGGTGGTGGAACGCGTGGCCGCCGGCGACGAGCGCGTCGATCAAGCGCACAAGCTCCTGGGTGGGTGCCGGAATGAAGGTGCCGCGGTGGACGGCCAGCAGCCATGCGGCGCGCGAGCACAGGGCAGCATCGGTGCTGCGCTCGATCACGAAGGAGCCAATCACTTCAGGAACGCAGGCGGGGCGGTCAGCAACGTCCTCCTGGCGGTCTGTCCGAGCTGGAACGACGCAGGCGGCGCTGATCGCATCGCCGCAGGCGCGGCTGAGGAACTGCCAGCAGGAGGGATGCAAGTCGACCGGCTCGCGGCCTCGGCGCAGCCAAACGGCGGCGTCTGCCCGCGCCGTCGGCGGCTGCAGCGCTTCCACGGGGGCGACCAGCACGCGGGGCGCCAGGTAGGGGTTCCCACGCAGGGACCCAACGAACTGGGCCCATTCCGGATCCTGCTCGGAGGACGCGTGCGGGCGCGAATCGCGTGGCACGAACAGCAGGTGCTCCAGCGGACAGCTATTGAGCGTGAAGGCGCGGGCGGCCTGGTGCAACTGGTAGCGCGTGCGGCCCCAGTCGCGGGACCAACCCGGATGCCAGCGACACAGGGATGCCGCCTCCCACAGGCGCAGGGCCAGCGTCCTGGCGCTCACGGGTTGCGCACCACGGGGGGCGGTGCCGGGCGGCCCGAGCCAGAGCGCCGTGCGGGCAGTACGAACGGTGGGTGCTTGCGTCACCGGCACCGGCGCTTGCCCGCCTGGTGTCGGCGACGTTCGGGGCAGCCCGCCGGCAAAGAACAGGCAGTGCTTGTCGTGCTCGCCATGCTGGCGGGGCCACACGGCCAGGTGGCACTTGTCGCCGCGCAGGCGGATCTGCAGCTTGAGCGGCTGTGGCCGGCAGGCGCACAGTGCATGTCCGAAGCGCTGGCGGGCGGCAAAGAGCAGGCGCTGGACCTGGGGGCCGTCCCAGTGCTGCTGCAGCACGGTCTGCGCCAGTTGCGCGCCGGCCGCCAACACCGTGTGCTGTGGCGGCTCGCGCATGCGATCGTGGCAGCAGTTGCCTTCAGCAGGCGGGCGGCGCCGGCTCGTCCGGCAGGGCCAGCCGCGGCTCGTAGGCGCAATGCGGCAGGTCGAACACGCTGGTGAGCAGGCACCCCGGGCGGTCGCCCGCTGCAGCCTGGCGCGCTTCGGCGTCCGGGTCGACGCAGGAAACGTTCTCGACCCAGTAGGGGTCGTTCCAGCCCGACTCGTCTTCTTCGCTCACCAACTGTTCGTGGATGCGAAGCAGGTCGGCGTCTCGGGCCAGGTGCTCGCGCGCCGTCCAGGCCCGGCGCAGCCAGAGCATGCCGGTCCACGTGAGGCTCACCAGGCTGGCGCGGCCCACCACGTCCTCATCCGGGCCAGGCGCTTCATCGTCATCGCCGGGAAAGTTGACGATGGTGACCATCATCAGCTTTTCCATGGCACGCAGCGCCTGGCGCAGGTGCTTTTTGCGCTTGGGCAGGTTCGCCAGGCCCGTGAGCTTGTCACTCAGCTCGCCGAAGGTGGCGACGCCGCGGCGCTGATAGATCCAGGTGAGCAGCGTCGTGCGCTCGGCTCGCTCGGTGCTAGCCGGGATCTGCGTGACCAGCGCATCGACGGCCGCACCGAGCGACTCCCAGTACGGGTGCGTGATGAGGCTGTCGACTTGCATGTCGGTGAGCCGGTGCGGACAGCAGTGAACCGCTGGCGGGTAGTCCATTTGAATGCGCTCCAGGGCAGGAGGACTTCTATGATGGCTGCGTCTGCTCCTTAGCCGCCCTGCGCAACGCAGCGTCCAGGACCGGTTGGCGTGAAGGCCTGATCGCGCGGTGCTGCCGTTTTGGGGGTCCCCGCCAGCCGCACCATGTCTCCCTCAACGCATGGCTTTGCTTCGGGATTTCCAACCAGGCGTTTTCTACTGCACCACCCTAGAACAAATGCGGACATGCAGAACCTGGAACGACGGCCGCAGCGGCATCGACTTTGCACGCCTGACGGTCCCGCCGCGCCGTATCCAGAGCACCGGTACGCGCAGGCTGGAGGTCTTGGGGAAGAGAAACATGGCGCACGAACCTGGCGAGGCCGTGAATGAGCGCCACTACCTTAGCGACCACAGTCAAGAGACATGCGCCCGTTTGTGTTGGGTATCGGTAGTTCATTGCTGCAACTCGCTTGGCGGCCGACAAGGTGCCCGCAAAAGTCGGATCCAGCGGCCGATCGGGGCCGACCTGGTTCTCGCCCTAACTGCTGTCCGCGGGCAGGTCGCCGCCTGTATGTACCGGGTAAGCACCCCGGCGACGCTCACCCGGTAATGGAATCTGCTGCCCAGACAGTCCCGTTAGCGAACCCGATCAACTCGATCTTGTTGAAGATCGTACCGTCGAACCAGTCTTGGATCGTCACGCTGTCATGCGCGTTCACCGTCAAGACCAGGTCATTGCCATCGCGCAAGCGGGTGACGCCGGTAGGATCAATTCCGGCACCGAAGCTGAGTCGGTCCTGGTATGTCTCCGCCGTGGGGTTTGCTGCGAAGTAGTCGGCCACGTCTTGACTGAGCCTGCGCACATCGTCCCGGATCTTGTCGTGGCCATCTCCAAGTTCGTAACGGTAGTGATCGCGTGCATAGCTGCCTATGATGGAGTCGTTGCCCCGCCCTCCCACGAACGTGACGTCGAAAACGGCGCCGTTCGCAACTGCGCTGAGGAAGTCGTTCCCGGCGTACCCGAGAACAATGGCACCGCCCGCCGTCGCCGTAAGCGTGTCGGAGGTGCCGCTGCCATTGAGAGTGCCGCCGGCGCTGCGCTGCACGGGATCGGCCAGGTTTCCTTCCAACTCGGACCATGACCAGACGGTGCCGCTGGCGAAGGAGATCCCTTCGATCTTGCTCAGCAAGGTGCCGTCGAACCAGTTCTTCACGCGGATCGCGTCCGCACCGCTGCCGATGGACAGCACCAGATCCGCGCCTGAGCGCGCACGGGAGACCGCCGCGGGATCAACCCCCTCCCCAAAGAGTAGCCAGTCCTGGTACGTTTCCGTCAACGGGTTTGCTGTGAAGTAGTCTGCGACGCCCTGCCCCAAGCTGCGGACGTCGTCCGTGATGACGTCCTGGCCGTCGCCCAGATTAAAACGGTAGAAGTCGCGCGCGTAGCTGCCGTTGATAACGTCGTTGCCGCGCCCGCCCTTGAACGTCACGTCGAAAATCGCTCCGTCCTGGACCACCCCGAGGGTGTCATCGCCCAGCGAGCCGGCGATCTGCGCACCGTAGGCGCTGGCGACGAGTGTGTCTGCGTAGGGCGACCCGGTCATGGTACCTGCGCCAGCCGTGTTCATGCCAACCCCGAGACCGGCATCAGCATCGGCTGCGGTCCACACCGTTCCGTTTGCGAACGTGATCCGCTCGATCCGGTTGAATGTCGTTCCGTCGAACCAGTTTCTGACCGTCACGCTGTCGGCGGATCCGCCGAACTGGAGCACTAGGTCATTGCCGACTCGCGTGCGCGACACGCTCGATGGCGTTATGCCCGGCCCTAAATCGAGCTGGTCCTGGTAAGTGGGGGTGTCCGGGTGTTCGAAGAAGAAGTCGGCCGCTCCCCCTCCGAGGCTGCGAACGTCATCGGTGACGACGTCGTGTCCATCGCCGGCGTTGAACTTGTAGACGTCGCGACCGTAACTTCCCGAAATCGTGTCGTTGCCGGCACCACCCGAGAACGTCAGGTCGAAGACGGACCCATTCGCAACTGCCCCGAGCTTGTCGGCACCTGCGTAACCATTCAGGACAGTGCCATACCCGGTAGCCGTCAACACATCCCGCGCGCTGCCGCCTGTCAGAACGCCGCTTCCCGAGAGGGTGAGGCCGACCGGAATAGCACCGCCGTTCGCGAGCGCTTCCTGGACGTCGGCACCTCTCAGGACCATATCCGCGTCCGTTGCGAACCGGATCTCCTCGATGTGCCCTGCATCGGCGAAGTAGTTGAGGACTGTCAGGCGATCCGTCTCCGACACTCGGATCCGGAGCTCCCAATCCGACCGTTCGAAGCGCAACATTTCATAGGAGATCCCGGGGCCGAAGACGGCCTTGTCGTACCCTCCCGACGTAGCAAGCCAGGAACCGTCCCGCATCGCATCCTGCCCATCACCCAGCGAGAACCGGTACTCGTCATCTGCGCTGTAGCGCGATTCCATCCAGTCGCCGTCACCGGCACCACCGAGGAAAATCGTTGGTCCTCCGCGCGCAATGAGGCTGTCCGCACCTGCACCACCTACGAGAGTGTCTCCGTGGCCGTCACTTTCGACGGCGTCGTTCCCGTCACCGCCTTCCAGCCAGTTGACGCCCGCGCCGCCCACGAGTGTGTCGTCGCCCGCTTGCCCGTACAACGAGTCATTGGCATCGAGGCCGCTGATGTGATCGCTGCCCAATCCGCCATGCACCACGTCGACACCTTCTGCACCAACGATCGCGTCATTCCCGTCCGTCCCACGAACCATCAAACGAGTGACCTGCGCGTAGTCCCACTGCGTGCCGTCCGCAAACCGGATGTTCTCGATGCGCCCCCAGTTCCACTCCCCGAAATAGTTGACGATCTGGATGCGGTCTGCAGGTCCGATCTGCAAGACCAGTTGGTGGTCAGAGGACCTCCGCACTGAGACTTCCGACGGCGCAATGCCGGCGCCAAACACCAGCGTGTCGGACGCGCCGCCCGAGTAATCGTATGACTGCCGATCCCGGATCACGTCCTGGCCGTCACCGCGCCCGAACCGGTAGAGGGTGTCGGCATAGGCGTTCGTGTCGAGGAGGTCGTTGCCGTGGCCGCCGATCACGGTGTCGGATCCCGTGCTGACCAGATGGTCGTTCCCTGAGCCGCCATCGAGGAGATTGGCACCGCTCTCGCCGTGAAGCGTGTCGTTGCCGTCCTCGCCGAAGATGCGGTCGTCACCGGCCATGCCATTCACGCTGTCATCGCCCCCACCGGCGTATATGTCATCGGGACCATCCCCGGCCTGAATGATGTCGTGCTGTGCGGAGCCTCCCGCGATCATGCGCAGGACGTCCTCCACGTTCCACTGCGTGCCGTCCGCGAAGAAGAAATGTTCGATAACGCCCCAGTTCCATGCACCGAAGTAGTTGTAGATGTCGATGCGATCGGTCTGGCCGACACGCACGACCAGGTGCTCGCCTTGGCGCTCAAACCTGACTTGCGCGAGCTGCACGCCTGCGCCGAAGACGATCCGGTCGTGCGCGCCACCGGAGGTGTCGGAGCCATACCTGCGGTCGTCAATGGAGTCTTGACCGTCTCCAAGATTGAACCGGTACTCGGTGTCGAAGTACCCGCGCCCCTTGAGTTGGTCATTCCCCTCTCCCCCCTCGACAGTGTCTCCACTCGAACTGTCGATTGCGTCATCTCCCCGGCCTCCGCTCACGAAGTTGAACCCTTCTCCGCCTAGCAGCCAGTCGTTTCCGTCACCGCCATGGACAGTGTCGTTTCCGGCACCCCCACTCAGATGGTCGCTTCCCGCCCCGCCGGACAACAAATAATGGCCTCCGCCGCTG
>JAESGR010000453.1_pt1 | contig 31931 bp, 32 predicted proteins | sample 9269771 | NCBI WGS metagenome assembly JAESGR01 (sample SAMN15739572, study PRJNA653492) | algae metagenome | isolation source: Chroococcus sp. CMT-3BRIN-NPC107 and co-occurring heterotrophs from well... | place: USA: Clark Mountains Wilderness, California | collected 2010-04-18 | reverse complement strand
CGGCGCCCGATCCGGCCTTGGGGCGTACAGGTCGCCATGCCGTTGCGTCCGCCCGGGCGGACGACGCGCGCCATCTCGCGCGCGCTGCGCTGCTGGTCGGGCGTGAACATCACGCCGAAGGTCGAGAGGACGACGTCGAAGCTCGCATCGGCGAAGGGCAGCGCCTCGGCGTCGGCGACCTGGAAGGCGACGTCGAGCGACTCGGCCTCGGCGCGCAGGCGGCCCTTCTCGAGCAGCGACGGCACGTAGTCGGTGCTGGTGACGCGTGCGAAGCGGCGGGCGGCGGCCAAGGTGGCGTTGCCGTTGCCGGCGGCCACGTCGAGCACGGCTTCGCCGGCGCGGACGTCGGCGGCCTCGGCCAGGCTCTCGCCGACGATCTGCAGCGTGGTGCCGACGATGGCGAAGTCGCCGCTGGCCCAGGTGGCCTGCTGCTTCTGCTTGATGGCGGCGTAGTCGGGAACGGGGGTGTCGAGAACAGCGGACATGAGAGGCTCCAGGGGAATGGAAGGTTTTCGGGACGTTCGCAGCGCTTGCGCGAGCGACGGACGGACTGTGCGCGGGCCGGCGTTGCACGGCCGTTCCACCCCTGCGCTGGACGCGCAGGCGCCGCAGCGCCCCTCGGCTCGCCGGGCGCCTAGCCGGCGCCGGTGCCCAGCTGCGCGTCGTAGAGGGCACGCACCGCGCCGATGGTGTCGGCGTCCTCCGCCCGCTTGTCCGGCCGGTAGCCCTTCACGCGCGCGAAGCGCAGCGCCAGGCCGCCCGGGTAATGGGGGCTGGCCTGCAGGTCGTTGAAGGCGATCTCCACGACCAGCTCCGGGCGGACGAAGACGATGTGGCCGGCGCGGGACGACTCGCGCGCCAGCAGCTCGCGCGTCTGCCACGCGAGCAGCTCGTCGGTCATGCCCTTGAAGGTCTTGCCCAGCATCACCCATCCGCCGGCCGGGTCGCGGGCGCCGAGATGCAGGTTGGAGAGCCAGCCCTGCCGCCGCCCGTTGCCCCACTCGGCGGCGAGCACGACGAGGTCGAGCGTATGCGCGCGCTTGACCTTGAGCCAGCTCGCACCGCGGCTGCCGGCCTCGTACGGCGCGTCGAGCGACTTCACCATCACGCCTTCGTGGCCGCGCGCCAGCGCGTCGGCGTAGAAGGCCTCGGCCGCCGACGCGTCGGCGGTGATGAGGCGGGGAACCACCAGCGCCGGCGGCAGCGCTTCCGAGAGCGCATCGAAGCGCTCGTGCGCCGGACGGTCGACGAGCGGTGCGCCGTCGCGGTACAGGCAGTCGAAGAAGTAGGCGGCCAGCGGCAGCTCGGCGCGCAGCCGCTCGACGTCGAGCTTGCGGCCGAAGCGCCGCATCGTCACCTGGAAGGGCTGCGGCACGCCGCCGGCGCCGAGGCCGACGGCCTCGCCGTCGAGGATCAGCTCGTCGGCGGGCAGCGCCGCCAGCGCCTCGACGATCTCCGGCACCGACGCGGTGACGTCGTTCAGCGCCCGCGTGTAGACCCGCACCTCGCGCCCGGCCTTGTGGACCTGCACGCGCGCGCCGTCGACCTTCCACTCGACCGCCGCCGTGCCGATGCGCGCCATCGCTTCGCCGATGTCGTTCGCCGGCTGCGCCAGCATCGGCTGGATCGGCCGATGCATGGCGATGGCGAAGCGGGCGAGGCCGGCGGAGCGCTCCGTCAGCGCGACGCGCGCCGTCGCGCCGAGGCTGCCGGTGACCATCGCGGCGCGGCGCACCTCGGCCGGCGGAACGTCGGCGGCGACCGCGATGGCGTCGATCATCACGCCTTCGAGCGCGCCCTGGCGCAGCTCGCCGACGAGCAGGCGGACCAGGAAGTCCTGCTCGGCGGCCGTCGCCCGTGCGAAGAGGCCGCGCAGCTGTGCGCTTCGTTCCGCCGCCGAGCCCTTGCCGGAGGTCGTGCCGATGCGGGCCAGCGCCGCATCAACCTCGCCGACGCTCAGCTCGGGCAGCGCGGCCGCCGCACCGCGCAGGGCGGCGAGCGTGGCGTAGCCGACGCCGATGCGGCCCTGCCGCACCTCGCCGGCGAGGTAGGCGACGACGATCTCGATCTCCTCGGCGTCGGCGTGGCGCAGGCAGGCGGCGATGGCGTCGCGCTTGGCCAGGCGGCTGCCGGTCTGCGCGACGGCGGCGGAGGCCTCGACGACGGTGACCAGCGCGGTGCTCATCGCTGCCGGTACCGGCCGCGCCTCGGCGGGGTCGCAGGCGGGTGGTCGTCCGCGGCCATGCTCACGGGCGCGCGAACTCGGGGATCCGGAAACGCTTGCGGTAGGCGCCCGGCGCCAGCGTCGTCGTGCGCTTGAACAGGCGCCGGAAGAACGCCGGGTCCTCGTAGCCGACGCGCCAGCTGATGTCGTCGACCGAGGCATCGGTGCGCTCGAGCCGGCGCTTGGCGTCCTCGATGCGCAGCCGCTGCACGTAGGCGATCGGGGCGAGGCCGGTGGCGGCGGTGAAGCGGCGCTTGAACGTGCGTTCGGCGAGCTTCGATCGCCTGATCATCTCCTCGACCGGCGCGGCCACCGAGAAGTGCGTGCTCAGCCAGCGCTGCGCGGCCTCGATCTCGGCGTCGCCGTGGTCGCTCCTGCCCTCGAAGCTGATGTAGGGGGCGAGGCCGTCCTGGTGCCACTGCAGGGCATAGAGGCGCGCCACCTCCTGCGCGTCGGTGGCACCGGCATAGCGCGCGATCAGGTACAGCACCATGTCGTGCCAGGTGGTCGAGGCACCCGAGCTGACCAGGTCTTCGCGCCGGCCCGAGATCACCAGCACGCGCTCCGGGTGGATGGTCACCGCCGGATGCGCCGCGGCGAATGCCTGCGCGTAGCCGAAGTGCACCGTGGCGTCGCGGCCGTCGAAGAGGCCGGTCTCGGCGAGCAGGAAGATGCCCGAGCAGGCGGAGCACAGCACCGCACCGCGCTCGTGCATGCGCCGCAGCCATTCGACGAGGCGCGGGTAGCGGCCCTTCTGCCAGCCGGTGCCGCGCAGCAGCACCGACGGCACGATGACGATGTCGCTGGCCTCGATCGTGTCGACGGCACGCTGCACCTCGATCGGCACGCCGCTGGCGAGGCCGAGCGGGCCGACCGACTCGCCCACGATCTCGACGTGGAAGGGACCTCGCGCCAGGCCCGGCAGAAAGCCGCCCATCAGGGCGCGCGTGTTCATCACGTCGTAGATCCCGGCGAGCGTCGACAGCACGGCATCCGGCAGCGCGACCACGGCGACGTGCCGGGCGGCCGGACCGGCCTCGGGTGCGGTGCGGGCGGAGGGGCGGCGCATGCCGCGATTCTCGTGGCTGGCACGAACGAACCGTTCGCGGGCGAATTCGGCACTGCCGGAAGACGCGATGCGTCGCGACGATGAGCGCTCCCTCCACGACCGCTCCGCCTGCGAGCAAGAAGGCCCACCATGAACTCCCCCACCCTGCCCCGACGCGTCGCCGCGACGCGCCTCCTGCGTGCCGTCGCCATCGCGGCGGCTGCCACGACATGCGCCGCGTCCGTCCTCGCCGACAGCGCCCTGCCCGCCTGCGCCGCCGAGCCGCGACCGGCCCACGCCGTCGTGCACTGGAACAGCATCGCCGGCGAGGCCTTCGCGCCGAGCCAGGGCACGAATCCGATGGCGCAGTCGCGCACCCTGGCGATCCTGCACGCGGCGATCCACGATTCGCTCAACGCCATCGACCGCCGCTACGCCTCGTACACGCCCGGCCTGCCGACGGCGCCGCAGGCGAGCGTCGACGCGGCCGTGGCCGCGGCCGCGCGCGAGGTGCTCGTGCAGCTGCTCCCCGACCGCGCCGCGTTCGTCGAGGCGGCGTACGCACACGCCCTTGCGCCCGTCGGCGACGCCCCGGCCCGGTCCGCCGGCATCGCCATTGGCCAGGCGATCGCCCAGGCCACCCTCCGGCGCCGCGACGGCGACGGCGCCGAGAGCGCGGCGCAGCCCGCGTACGTGCCCGGCAGCGCGAGCGGCGAGTACCGGTTCACCGCGCCGTTCACGTTCGCCGCGCAGCCCGGCTGGGGGCGGGTCCGGCCCTTCGTCATCGACCTGCGCCAGCACGCGCTCGACGGGCCGCTGCCGCTCGACAGCGCGAGGTACGCGCGCGACCTCGCCGAGATCAAGGCGCTGGGCCGCGTCGACAGCACGACGCGCAGCGCCGAGCAGTCGGAGATCGCCCGCTTCTGGTACGAGGACTCGCCGCTCGGCTGGAACCGCATCGCCAACAGCGTCGTGCGCGAGCGCGGCCTCGACGAGTGGCAGGCGGCGCGCGCCTTCGCCCTGGTGCACTTCGCGATGGCCGACGGCTTCATCGCCGGCTTCGACGCGAAGTACAGGCACCGCTTCTGGCGGCCGGTGACGGCGATCCACGCCGCGGCCGACGACGGCAACCGCCGCACCGAGGCCGACCCCGCCTGGCAGCCCTTGCTGGTGACGCCGCCGGTGCCCGACTATCCGTCGACCCACACCGTTCTCGGCTGGGCCGCGGCCGAGGTGCTGATCGAGCTCTTCGGCGACTCGCAGCGCTTCAGCCTCACCAGCCTGACGCTGCCGGGCGTCAGCCGCGAGTACCGCGGCTTCTCGCAGGCGGCGCAGGAGAACGGGCTGTCGCGGCTGTACGCGGGGATCCACTTCCGGCACGCCGTCGAGCACGGCAGGCGGCAGGGCCGCAGCGTCGGCAAGGCGGTCGCCGTCGCGCTCCCGCCGCTGCACTGATCGATCGCTTAGAGTCGGCCGCCCACGAGAACGACACGGGAGGTCCCGATGCAGAAGCGACGATGGCTCGGCGGTGCGATGCTCGGCGCGCTCGCGGGGTGGGGTCTCCTCCCCGCTCTCGCGGCAGCACAGCCGGGGCGCAAGGGCGCGACCGCAGCCGGGCCGGGGCCGACGCTGCTCACCGTCAGCGGGCGGATCGGCGCCGGCAACCGCGGTGCGTTCGATCCCGCGCTCGACCAGCTGATGGGCAAGCAGAAGCTGCGCTTCGACAAGGCTCACGCCTTCGACTTCGCCGCCATCGCCGCGCTGCCGGCGATGACCATCCGGCCGACGCTCGAGTACGACGGCAAGCCGCACGAGCTCTCGGGGCCGCTGCTGATGGACGTGATGAAGGCCTGCGGCGTCCAGGCCACCGAGCGGACGGCGTTCTTCGTGCGCGCGATCGACGGCTTCGCCGCCCACCTGCCGGCCGCCGAAGCGACCCGCCGCCGCTATATCGTCGCCACCCACCTCGACGGCCGGCCGATGGCCCTCGGCGGCCTCGGCCCGCTGTGGACCGTGTACGACGCCGATCGCTTCGCCGACATGGCGGCGCGGCCGCTGCCCGACCGCTTCGGCTCCTGTCCCTGGGCGACGTACCACATCGATGTCAAGGAGACCTGAGCCTCGATCGGCCGCGCTGGGCAGAATGCGTCGCATGGCCATCACGATCGGGCTGCGTTGAAGTCGTACTCGCTGCGCGTCGACGGCGCCCGCGTCGTGCTGCGGATGGAAGACGCCCCGACCCCCGTGCCGGGCCCCGGCCAGGTGCTGCTGCGGATGCTCGCTGCCGGCCTGAACCGCGGCGAGCTGATCCCGGGCGGCCTCGCCAAGGGCGGCGCTGCCAGGCCCGCCGGCATCGAGGGCGCCGGCGAGATCGCGGCCCTCGGCCCCCGCGTCGACGGGCTGCGGATCGGCGAGCGGGTGATGGGCCGCTGCGCCGGCGCCTTCTCCGAGTACGCGGTGATGGACGCGCGCGAGGCGATGCCCGTGCCGGCCGGCCTCCCGATCGAGGCCGCGGCGGCCGTCCCGCTCGCCTTCCTCGTCGTCCACGACATGCTGCGGCTGCAGGGCCGGCTCCAGGCCCGCGAGTGGCTGCTGGTGGCGGGCATCGCCTCCGGCGTCGGCGTCGCGGCGCTGCAGGTGGCCAAGGCGCTCGGCGCCCAGGTCGCCGGCACCTCCGGCTCGGCCGACAAGCTCGATCGGCTCAAGGACCTCGGCCTCGACCTCGCCCTGCCCACGCGCCGGCCCGACTTCGCCGCCGCGGTGCTGGACGCGACGGCCGGGCGCGGCGTCGACCTCGTCGTCAACGCCGTCGGCGGATCGGTGTTCGCGGAGTGCGTGCGCTGCATGGCCTTCGAAGGTCGGCTGGCCATGGTCGGCTACGTCGACCGCGTGCTCGCGGCCGAGATCGACCTGCAGGCGCTGCACGCCAAGCGCCTGACGCTGTTCGGCGTCTCCAACAAGCTCCGCGACGCCGACCAGCGCGCCGCGGGCGTGCCCGCGTTCCGCGACGAGATCCTGCCGGCGATCGCCGACGGGCGCATCCGGCCGCTCGTCGACCGCGTCTTTCCCTTCGACGAGCTGCCCGCCGCGCAGGCGCGCATGGAAGAGGACCGCCACGTCGGCAAGATCGTGCTGCAGGTCGGCACGTGAAGCCGACCCCTTCCTTCCAGCGCACGAGCAAGCGCAACCCGGAGACCGCATGAAGCGCATCGCAATGACCGGACCGGCGTGGCTGCGCCGCGCCTTCCTGGCCAGCATGGCCGTCGCCGGCGGGGCCGTGCTGCTGCTCGGCGCGGGCGCGGTGCAGGCGCAGGGCTGGCCGGCGGCACGGCCGATCCGCCTGGTGGTCGGCTTCGCGCCCGGAGGCGCCGCCGACTACGTGGCGCGGACGATCAGCGAGCCGCTCGCCAAGGCGCTTGGCCAGTCGGTCGTCGTCGAGAACCGCGCCGGCGCCGGCAGCAGCCTGGCCGCGGACTTCGTCGCCAAGGCCCCGGCCGACGGCTACACGCTCCTCATCGCCAGCCCGAGCAGCGTCTCCGTCAACCCGGCGCTGAACCCGAAGCTGACGTACATGAGCTCGCTGGTACCGGTGACGAGCCTCACGTCGTCGCCGCTGGTGCTGGCGGTGAACCCGAACGCCGGCATCTCGTCGCTGCAGGAGCTCATCGCGGTGGCGAAGCGAAAGCCCGGCTCGCTCAACTACACGAGCTCGGGCAACGGCTCGGCGCCGCACCTGGGCGCGGCGCACTTCAGCGCCGTCACCGGCATCGACATGGTGCACATCCCGTACAAGGGCGGCGCGCCGGCCATCGCCGCGGTCGTCGCCGGCGACGCGCAGCTCACCTTCGGCACGCCTCCCTCGGTGCTGCCCATGGTGCAGGCCGGTCGCCTGAAGGCCCTGGCCGTGACGACGCCGAACCGCACCCCGCTCGTGCCCAACGTTCCCGGCACGGCCGAGGCCGGCCTGCCCGGCTTCAGCCTGTCGTTCTGGTACGGCCTCTTCGTTCCGGCCGGAACGCCGCCCGAGATCATGAAGAAGCTGCTCGAGGCGGCGCAGGACGTCATGCAGCGACCGGAGGTCAAGGCCGGCCTCGCACGCGAAGGCACCGACGTCGCGCTGTCCAAGTCCACCGAGGAGTTCGCCGCGTTCCTCGTCGAGGACAACCGGTTCTGGGCCAAGCTGGTCAAGGACGCCGGCGTGAAGACCGAGTGATCCTTTCGCGCGTCAACCCCGCACCCCTGCCGAGGAGCCCTCTTCCATGCCTGCCCCGATCGCACCCGTCGACGGCTCGCGCCGCCTCTTCTGCGCCGCGAGCGCGCTGCTGCTCGCCGGCTGCGCCGCAACCGGCCGCGACTCGCGCGCCGCTGCCGCGGCCGAGCTCGGCGGCACCGGCAAGCTCCGCGCCGCCATCAACTTCGGCAACCCGATCCTCGCCAGCCGCGGACCCGGCGGCGAGCCGCGCGGCGTCTCCGTCGACCTCGCACGCGAGGCGGCGCGCCGCCTCGGCCTGGAGGTGGAGCTGGTCCCGTTCAACTCCGCCGGCAACGTCGTCGAGGCGGTGAAGGCGCGCCAGGTCGACCTCGCCTTCGTCGCCATCGACCCGGTGCGCGGCGCCGACATGGACTACACCGCGCCGTACGTGATCATCGAAGGCGCCTACCTGGTGCGAAACGACTCGCCGCTGCAGCGCAACGACGAGGTCGACCGCGCCGGCACCCGCGTCGCGGTCGGCCGCGGCAGCGCCTACGACCTCTTCCTCACCCGCGAGCTGAAGGCGGCGACGCTGGTGCGCGCGCCGACCTCGCCGGCGGTCACCGACCTGTTCCTGGAGCAGAAGCTGGAAGTCGCGGCCGGCGTCAAGCAGCAGCTCGAGGCCGATGCGAAGCGGGTCGGCGCCGTGCGCCTGCTGCCGGGCCGCTTCATGGTCATCGAGCAGGCGATGGGGGTGCCCAAGGGTCGCCTGGCGGCGCAGGCCTGGCTGAGCGCGTACATCGAGGAGATGAAGGCCAGCGGCTTCGTCGCCGCCGCGCTGCAGCGCCACCAGATCGAAGGCGCGGCCGTCGCGCCGCCGCGTCCGCGCGGCTGAGCGGCGCCGAGGCCGCGCCGCACGGCCTGCGTTCGTCGGCGGCTCGCGCTCGCGGTCAGCGCGTCTCGGTCGAGAACACCTTCTGCGCCACCTGCCACCTGCCGCCGGTCTTGAGCAGGCACAGGTAGTCGGTGAAGAAGCGGGGCGGGATCGCGCACTTCAGCTTGACCAAGGCGGTGGTCGGCGAGGACTGGTCGATCTGCAGGATCTCGTCGTGGCGGGCGAGCGCGCGGGATTTCGGCGACGGTCGGGCGCGCACGGCGGCCAGCCACTCGTCGCGCGGCAGCGGCTTGAGCTCGCCGCCTTCCTCGTACGTCAGGCTGCTGGTCGGATGGAAGACGCTGGCCAGCTTGTCGGCGTCGCCTTCATAGAGACCGTCGAGGTAGGTCTGCACCGCGGCGCGGATCGCGACTTCGTCTTGGGCCATAACCTTCTCCGCTGTCGAGGGACGATCAGGCTACACCACGAGCGAGGCGTTCCGAGGCGGCGCCACGTCCGCAGGCCGGGCGAGGCTTACGGGGAGAACCGGGGTCGCCGGCGACCACCCCTCCCTACAATCCCGACGCATTCCGTCATCACGCTCGTCCTACGAAGGGTTCCGCCATGTCGAAGCGTCTCTTTCCGAACCCGGGCCTCGCGGCCGTCGTCGCCGCGGCCTTGTCGCTCATGGCTGCCGGGGTGCAGGCCGCCGACCGGGTCAAGGTCGGCTTCGTCAGCACGCTGTCGGGGCCGTCGTCGGCGCTCGGCGTCGACATCCGCGACGGCTTCCAGCTGGCGGTGAAGCTGAACGGCGGCAAGCTGGGCGGGCTCCCGGCCGAGGTGATCGTCAGCGACGACCAGTTCAAGCCCGACGTCGCCAAGCAGCTGTTCGAGAAGAACATCAAGCGCGACAAGGTCGACTTCATGACCGGCGTCGTGTTCTCGAACATCATGCTGGCGGCGCTGCCGGAAGCGCTCGACAACAAGGTGATCTACATCAGCCCGAACGCCGCGCCCTCGTCGATGGCCGGCAAGGACTGCAATCCCCTCTTCTTCGCCGTCTCGTGGCCGAACGACGCGTACCACGAGGCCGCCGGACAGTACGCCAACACGCGCGACCTGAAGAGCGTCTACCTGGTGGCGCCGAACTACCAGGCCGGCAAGGACTCGCTGGCCGGCTTCAAGCGCACCTTCAAGGGCCAGGTCATCGGCGAGAACTACACCAAGCTCGGCCAGCTCGACTACGCGGCCGAGCTCGCGGAGATCCGCGCCGCCAAGCCGCAGGCCGTCTACATCTTCCTGCCCGGCGGGATGGGCATCAACTTCATCAAGCAGTACGTCGGCGCCGGCCTGGGCAAGGACACGACCCTGCTCCTGCCCGGCTTCTCGGCCGACCAGGACGTCATCAACCCGGTCGGCAGCGCCATGGCCGGCCTCTTCAACACCGCGCACTGGTCGCCCGACTTCACCAACCCGGCGAACCAGAAGTTCGTGGCCGAGTTCCAGAAGGAATACAAGCGCATGCCGACGCTGTACGCGTCGCAGGGCTACGACGCGGCGCTCCTCATCGACGCCGCCGTGCGCGACACCAAGGGCAGGCTGGAGGACAAGGAAGCGGTGCGCAAGGCGCTGAAGGCGGCGCGCTTCGAATCGGTGCGCGGGCCGTTCAAGTTCAACGTCAACCAGTACCCGATCCAGAACTACTACGTGCGCACCGTCGGCAGCGACGGCAAGGGCGGCCTCGTCAACAAGTCCTTCAACGACCCGATCCTGAAGAACCACGGCGACGCCTACGTGCAGAGCTGCACGATGAAGGGCTGACCGGCGGCCGCGGACCCTCCTGCAGCGTCCGCGGGCCCGCCGCCCCGCCCGCATGCCCTCGGTGCTCCTCCTCGAGCAGGCGCTGAACGGCCTGCAGTTCGGCCTGATGCTGTTCCTGCTGGCGGCAGGGCTGACGCTGGTGTTCGGCGTCATGGACATGATCAACCTGGCGCACGGCTCGCTGTACATGGTCGGCGCCTTCCTCGCCGCCTGGCTGGTCGGCGCGACCGGCTCCTTCCTGCTCGGCGTCGTCGGCGCGGTGCTGCTCACCGGCCTGTTCGGCATGGCGCTCGAGGCCGGCCTCCTGCGCACGCTGTACGCACGCGACCACCTGTCGCAGGTGCTCGCCACCTTCGCCCTCATCCTCATCCTCAACGACGGCGTGAAGATGATCTTCGGCAACGACATGGCGCTGTCGGCGCCGGAGGCGCTCGCCGGCCCGGTGGAGCTGCTGCCGGGGCTGCTGTATCCCGCCTATCGCCTGCTCATCCTCGGCGTCGGCCTGGCCCTCGCGCTGCTGCTCTGGCTGCTGGTGCAGAAGACGCGCATGGGCGCCCTGGTCCGCGCCGGGGCCTCGAACCGGGCCATGGCCATGGCCATGGGCACCGACATCAAGCGCCTGTTCACCATCGTCTTCGGCATCGGCGCCATGCTCTGCGCCGTCGCCGGCGCGCTGCTCGGTCCGCTGCTCGCCGTCCAGGTCGGCATGGGCGAGAACATCCTCATCCTCGCCTTCGTGGTCATCGTCATCGGCGGCATCGGCTCGATCCGCGGCGCCCTCGTCGGCGCCGTGCTGGTCGGCTGCATCGACACGCTCGGCCGCACCGTGCTGCAGCAGGCACTGCGCGAGTTCCTGCCGCCGCAGTGGGCCAGTGCCGCCGGACCGGCGCTGGCGTCGATCGCGGTCTACGTCTTCATGGCGGTGGTGCTCGCCATCAAGCCGCAGGGACTCTTCCCGGCGCGCGCCGGATGAACGCGCCGACGCCGGTCCGGGTCGCCGTCGCCGTCGCCGCGATCGCCGCCGTCGCCCTGCCTTGGATCCTGCAGGCGCTCGGCGTCGACTTCTACCTGAGCGTCGCCAGCCGCATCCTCGTCTACGCCATCGCCGCGACCAGCCTCAACCTCGTGCTCGGCTACGGCGGCCTCGTCTCGTTCGGACACGCCGCCTTCGTCGGGCTCGGCGCCTACACCACCGGCATCCTCGTCAGCGAGGGCGTGCAGAGCGGCGGCCTGCACCTGCTCGCCACGATTGCGGTGACGGCACTGGCGGCGCTCCTGATCGGCGCCATCTCGCTGCGCACGCGCGGCGTCTACTTCATCATGATCACGCTCGCCTTCGCGCAGATGCTGTTCTACCTGGCCAACTCGATCAAGGGCTACGGGGGCGACGAGGGGCTCAACATCCGGACGCGCTCGGTGTTCGCGGTCGGCGGCTGGGTGCTCGACCTGAAGGACCCGCTGGTCTTCTACTTCGTCGCCCTCGGCGTCCTGGCCCTGACCCTGGTCGCCCTCGCGCGCTTCGTGCCGTCGCGCTTCGGCCGCGCGGTGCTGGCCTTCCGCGACGACGACGTGCGCGCCGAAGCGCTCGGCTTCCCGACCTACCGCTACAAGCTGGTCCTCTTCGTCGTCGCCGGCGCGCTCGGCGGCATCGCCGGTGCGCTGAGCGTGAACCTGAACGGCTACGTCAGCCCCAACGTCCTCCACTGGACCCAGTCCGGAACGCTCATGGTGATGGTCATCCTCGGCGGCGTCGGCTCGGTGTGGGGCGGGCTGGCCGGCGCGGCGGCGCTGCTGCTGCTGCAGGAGGTGCTGGGGGCGCACACGCAACACTGGGAGTTCTGGACCGGCTGGGTGCTGCTCGCCGTCGTGCTGTTCGCCCGCCAGGGGCTGATGGGGCTCCTCGGCGCCCGCGCGGCGAAGGCGCCGGCGCCGTGAGCGCCCTGCTCGAGGTCCGCGGCCTCGAGAAGCGCTTCGGCGCGCTGGTCGCGACCGATCGCGTCGACCTGCAGGTCGCCCCCGGCGAGATCCACGCCCTGATCGGCCCCAACGGCGCCGGCAAGACGACGCTGGTGGCGCAGCTCGGCGGCCAGCTCGCGCCCGACCGCGGCAGCATCGTCTTCGACGGCACCGACATCACCCGCCTGCCGACGCACGAGCGGGCGCGGCGCGGCCTGGTCCGCTCGTTCCAGATCACGCGCCTGTTCCGCAGCGCCAGCGTCCTCGACAACGTCGCCCTGGCGGTGCAGGCGATATCCGGCAGCAGCCTGCCGGCGTGGCGCCCGGTGCGGCGCGAGCGCGCGCTGTTCGAGCGCGCCGCGGCGGTTCTCGCGGATGTCGGCCTCGAGGCCCAGGCCGACCTGCGCATCGACCAGCTCTCGCACGGCGAGCGGCGCGCGCTCGAGGTCGGCATGGCGCTGGCGAGCGGGCCCCGGCTCGTGCTGCTCGACGAGCCCATGGCCGGCATGGGCCACGAGGAATCGGCGCGGATGGAGGAGCTCATCCGCAAGGTCCGCGCGACCAGCACCGTGTTCCTCATCGAGCACGACGTCGACGCCGTGTTCCGGCTCGCCGACCGGGTCTCGGTGCTCGTCGAAGGCCGGCTCGTGGCGAGCGGCGCCCCGGAGGACGTGCGCAACGATACCGCCGTGATCGCCGCCTACCTGGGCGAAGCCGCCGCCGCCGCGTGAGCGCCGCCGCCCCGCCCGCCCTGCTCGAGGTCCGCGCCCTGCACGCGGGCTACGGCACGAGCGAGGTGCTGTTCGGCATCGATCTCGAGGTCGGCCCGGGCGAGATCGTCGGCGTGCTGGGGCGCAACGGCATGGGCAAGACGACGCTGGTGCGTGCCGTCACCGGCCTGATCCGGCCGAGCGCCGGCGAGGTCGTCTTCGCCGGCGCCTCGATCGCCGGGCTGCCGCCCAACAGGATCGCCCGCGCCGGCATGGGCCTCGTTCCCGAAGGGCGGCAGATCTTCCCCAACCTCAGCGTCTCCGAGCACCTGACGGCGTTCGCCCGCCCCTCGCCGGAGGGCCACGACGCCTGGAGCCCCGAGCGCGCGCTGGCGCTCTTCCCGCGCCTGCAGGAACGGCGCGGCCACATGGGCAACCAGCTCTCCGGGGGCGAGCAGCAGATGCTCGCGATCGCCCGGGCCCTGGTCACGAACCCGAGGCTGCTGATCCTCGACGAGGCCACCGAAGGGCTGGCGCCCCTGGTGCGCGAGGAGATCTGGGGCGCGCTCGCGCGCCTGCGCAGCGACGGCCACGCCATGATCGTCATCGACAAGTACGTGCAGCGGCTGATCGCCCTCGCCGATCGCAACGTCATCGTCGAGAAGGGGCGTGTCGCGTGGCGCGGAACGTCGTCGGAGCTGGCGAGAAATCCGGCACTCTGGCAGCGCTTCCTGGCGGTCTGAGCGGGCCGGGGAAATGGGTCCCCGATCCATAATCCTGCTCGCCGACGCAAGGATTCCGAGATGCAGGAGCGGCTGCCTTCTTTCACCGATACCGGGCAGGCCGCCCAAGCCATCGAGCGCGCCATCGACCCGCTGCGCCCGCTCGCCGAAGACAAGGGCGTCGCGATCCTCGCCAGCCAGGCGGCCGGAGGCGACGGCCGCTTCGACCTCGATGTGACCCGGCTCGAGCGCGTCGTTTCCGGCCTGATCGGCGACGCGATCAACGCCGCCCCGGCGGAAAGCCGCATCGAGGTCGAGTCGTCCTGGCAGGCCGGCGGCTTCCAGCTGCGGATCAGCGACGAGCGCGATCAGGAGGGCCCGGGCGTCGGCCTGGCGATCGCGCAGCGCATCGTCGACACCTTCGGCGGCACGATCGCGCGCGGCCCGGGCAGCGGCGGGCGCGGCTTCACCGTCACGGTCCGCCTGCCGCCGCTCGCCGCGCCGGCCGCCGGCGCCGCGCCCGACGGCGCGGCGGCCGACGCCACCCGCCTCGACGGCCTGCGCGTCCTCTACATCGACGACGAAGCCGACATCGCCGAGGCCGTCGGCCTGACGCTCGAGTCGATGGGTGCGATCGCGCGGACCTGCACGACCTTCGACGACGCCAGCTACCTGCTGAGCTCGGAGAACTACGACGTCGTCGTCACCGACCTGAGCCTCGGCGGCGGATCGACCGGCTACGACGTCATCGAGCTGCTTCGCGTCCTGCCGCAGCACCGTCTGGTGCCGGCGATGGTGCTGTCGGCCTACGACGGCGAGGACGACCTCGGCGCGACCCGCGATGCCGGCTTCGTCGCCCACATCGTCAAGCCGATCGACTTCGCCCTGCTGGCCCGCGAGATGCAGAGCGCGGTGCGGCGAGCCCGCGCGCAAGGCAGCCGCTAGCATCGCCTGCCGGGCGCACGCGCCGGCAGGAGCCGATGCCCCATGCCCATTCCCACCGAGCCCATCGGGAGCATTCCCCGCCCGCACCGGCTGATCGAGGCGCTCGCCAGCCGCGACGGCGCCGATCCCGCCCTCGACGCCCTCTACGACGAGGCCATCGAGGACACGGTGCGGCGCTTCGAGGCGACCGGCTCCCCGGTGATCAGCGACGGCGAGCAGCGCAAGTACCACAACTTCTGGACCTATTGCGTGCACGGCCTGCCGAACACCGGCAGCGACGGCTTTCCCATTCCCTTCGCCGCCGGGCACACCCGGCGCATGCCGCGCCTGACCGCCGGGCCGTTCCGCTACCGCCGCTACGCCGACGAATACCTGGTGCAGGCGCAGCGCCATGCCCGGGTGCCGGTCAAGCAGGCGGTGATCTCGCCCTCGGCCCTGAGCCTTCTCTATCCCGACCACGAGATTGCCGGCTACCCCCGCTCGCGCTTCATCGAGGACCTGCTCGACGAGCACGAGACCGAGGTCCGGCGCTGCCTGGCCCAGGGCGCGCACAAGGTGCAGATCGACTTCACGGAGGGACGGCTCGCGGTCAAGCTCGACCCGACCGGCCACCTCCTGCAGAGCTTCATCCACCTCAACAACCTCGCCCTGGCGCGCTTCTCGGACGAGGAGCGGCGGCGGATCGGCGTGCACACCTGCCCGGGCGGGGACCGCGACTCGACGCACAGCGCCGACGTCGACTACGCCGAGCTGCTGCCCAGCCTCTTCGAACTGCGCGCCGACAGCTTCTACGTCAGCCTCGCCGGCGAGAAGGACCCGGAGCGGATCCTCCGGACGATCGCCGGGCTCCTCAAGCCGCACCAACGCGTCTTCGTCGGCGTCATCGCCTCGATCGACCCGCGCGTCGAGACGGCCGAAGAGGTGCGCGACCGGGTCCTGCAGGCGGCGCGGCACATCCCCGTCGATCAGCTCGGCACCACCGACGACTGCGGCTTCGCCCCGTTCTGCGATGACGTGTCGACGACGCGCGACACGGCTTTCGCCAAGATCCGGGCGCGCGTCGACGGCACGGCGCTGGCGAGCCGCGCGCTCGGGCTCGGCTGATGGCCGTGGACCGCGAGGAGGACGACGGACTGCGCGCGACCGCGCTGCGCAACGGCGGCGCCATCCTCGCCGCGCGCGAGCGCGCCGACGAGGAGCTGCTGCGCGCCAAGCAGGCGCTCGAGGCGCGAACGCTCGAGCTCGGCCACTCCCTGTCGCTCATGCAGGCGACGCTGGAGGCCACCGCCGACGGCATCCTCGTCACCGGCAGCGATGGCCGGATCGTCACCTTCAACGAGAAATTCCTGAGCATCTGGCGGCTCGAGCGAAGCCAGGTCGAAGGCGCCTTCCATCGCGACCTGGTGAGCCGGGTGGCGCATCACTTCCGCGACCCGGCCGACCTCGGCGGCCGCATCGCCCGCCTGTACGAGACGCCGGTCGCCGAGGCGCTCGACGTCCTCGAGCTCGCCGACGGCCGCATCTTCGAGCGCTTCTCGCGGGCGCAGACCCTCGGCGGCGAGATCGTGGGCCGGGTCTGGAGCTATCGCGACGTGACCGCGCGCCGCCGCGTCGAGGACGCGGTGCGCGAGGAAGCGCTGGTCCTCGACCTGCTCAACCGGACCGGCGCCGCGATCGCCTCGACGCTCGACCTCCAGCCGCTGCTGCAGACCGTCACCGACGTGGCCACGGCGCTCAGCGGCGCCTCGTTCGGCGCCTTCTTCTACAACACCGTCGACCCGAGCGGCGCCGCCTTCCAGCTGTTCACCCTGTCGGGCGCGGCCCGCGAGCAGTTCGAGCGCTTCGGCCACCCGCGGGCAACGCCGATCTTCGCGCCGACCTTCGCCGGCGAGGCCCCGGTGCGCATCGACGACGTCCTCGCCGACCCGCGCTACGGGCGCTGGGCACCGCACCACGGCATGCCCGAAGGGCATCTGCCGGTGCGCAGCTACCTGGCGGTGCCGGTCAAGCTGCGCAGCGGCGAGACCATCGGCGCGCTCCTCTTCGGCCACCCGGACCCGGGCGTCTTCACCGAGCGCTCGGAGCGGCTCGTCGCCGGCATCGCCTCGCAGGCGTCGATCGCGGTCGACAACGCCCGCCTCTACGAGGAGACCAAGCGGATGCTGGCCGAGCGCGAGAGCTGGGTCGAGGCGGAGCGCGCCGCGCGCGCCGACATCGCCCGCGTCAGCCGCCTCAAGGACGAGTTCCTGTCGACGCTGTCGCACGAGTTGCGCACGCCCCTCACGGCGATGCTGGGCTGGGCCAAGGTCCTGCTGCTGAAGAGCAACGAGCCGGCGACGCTCGAGCGCGGCCTGCAGGCGATCAGCCGCAACGCGGCGGCACAGGGCAAGCTGATCGAGGACCTGCTCGACATGAGCCGCATCATCTCGGGCAAGGTTCGCCTGGACGTCCAGCCGACCGGGCTCGCCCCCATCGTCGAGATCGCCGTCGAGGCGGTGCGACCCTCGGCCGACGCCAAGCAGGTCAGGATCACGACCAGCCTGGATCCGGCGGCCGGGACGGTGTCCGGCGATCCGGCCCGGCTGCAGCAGGTGCTCTGGAACCTGCTCTCGAACGCGGTCAAGTTCACGCCCCGGGATGGCCGGGTCGAGGTCGTCCTGCGACGCGTCGAAGCGCAGCTGGAGCTCAGCGTCAGCGACAGCGGGATCGGCATCGCGCCGGACTTCCTGCCGAACGTCTTCGACCGCTTCCGCCAGGCCGATTCCTCCGCCACCCGAAAGCACTCGGGCCTCGGCCTCGGCCTGTCCATCGTCAAGCAGCTCGTCGAGCTGCACGGCGGAACCGTCACGGCCACCAGCGACGGCATCGATCGAGGCGCGACCTTCACCGTCTGCCTGCCGGTGGCGGCGCTGCACCGGCGCCCCGAGCGGACGCAGCCGGCGATGCGAAGCCTCGCTGCCGCCGCGCTGCCCGCGCTCGAGCTGGCCGGGCTGAAGATGCTCGTCGTCGACGACGAGCCGGACGCGCGCGAGCTGATCGCGCACCTGCTGCGCGAGCGCGGCGTCGAGGTGCACGAGGCATCGTCGGCAGGCGAAGCCCTGCTTTCCGTGCAGCGCCTGCGGCCCGACCTCCTGCTCAGCGACATCGGCATGCCCGAGCGCGACGGCTATGCCCTCATCGCCGACGTGCGCCGGCTCGCTCCGTCCGGCGGCGGCGAGACCCCGGCGATCGCGCTCACCGCCTTCGCCCGGCGCGAGGACCGCGCCCGTGCCCTGGCCTCGGGATACCAGGTGCACATGCCGAAGCCCGTGGAGCCGGGCGAGCTGCTCGCCGCGGTCGCCCGTCTTTCCGGCCGGGACCGGACGCCGGGCAGCGCCTGAGGACCGTCAGACGGCGGCGCCGCCACGCGCCTGCACGGTCGCCAGCGCGTTCTCGTACGCCGCGCCGGCGTCCTCGAGGCGGGCCACCGTCATCTGCAGGTCCTCGAGCAGCCCGGTGCGCAGGCCGTAGACCCAGCCGTGCACGGCCAGGGCCTGGCCGCGCTGCCAGGCGTCCTGCACCACCGTCGTCTGGCAGACGTTGAGCGCCTGCTCGATCACGTTGAGCTCGCACAGGGCGTTGAGGCGGTTCGCGAAAGGCAGCGTCTCGAGCCAGGCGGCATGCCGGTTGCGCACGTCCTGCACGTGCCGGATCCAGTTGTCGGCCAGGCCGACGCGACGATCCTCCAGCGCGGCGGCGACGCCGCCGCAGTTCGAGTGGCCGACGACGATGATGTGCCTGACCTGGAGCACGTCGGTCGCGAACTGCATCACCGACAGGCAGTTGAGGTCGGAGTGCACCACGACGTTGGCGACGTTGCGATGCACGAACAGCTCGCCGGGCGCGAGATCGACCAGCTCGTTGGCGGGCACGCGGCTGTCGGCGCAGCCGACCCACAGGTAGCGCGGCGCCTGTTGGTTCAGGAGGCCGGTGAAGAAGCCCGGTCGCTCGGCCTCGATCCGCTTCGCCCAGCGGCGGTTGTTGTCGAGCAGGTCCTGGAGTCGGCTCATGATGCTGCGGGAGTGGTCGGTACGGTGGTGCGCGCGGGCAGCGTCGCGAGGAGCTGCACGACGTTGGCGAAGTCGATCGGCTTGACGAGATGGTGGTCGAAACCGGCCGCGCGCGCCCGCTCCTTGTCGCTGCTCTGGCCCCAGCCGGTGACGGCGACGAGGTGCACGCCGCGGGTCGCCTCGCCCGCGCGCAGCTGGGCGGCCACATCGTAGCCGCTGAGCCCGGGCATGCCGATGTCGAGGAAGGCGACGTCGGGGACGAAGTCGGCGACGGCGGCGACCGCGGCCTGGCCGTCGTGGGCGACCCGCACGGCGTGGCCTTCGAGCCGGAACAGGTTGGCCAGGCTGTTCGCGAAGTCGACGTTGTCGTCGGCGACCAGCACCCGCCGCGGCGCCCCGGTCGCGGCGGGTCGGGCGCCCGGCGTCGCGGCTGCCTCGGCGGGCGACGCGATCGTCGGCAGCACGACCTGGAACGTCGATCCGCGGCCGCGACCGGCACTCTCGACGGCGATCGTTCCGCCGTGCATCTGGACCAGCTGGCGCGCGATCGTCAAGCCGACGCCGAGACCGGCCATGCCGCGGCCGAGCGAGGTGTCGAGCTGCACGAACATGCCGAAGATCGACTCCTGCTCGGACGGATCGATGCCCATGCCGTCGTCGCGCACGCGGACGACCACGTTCGCGCCTTCCTGATGCACGCCGACTTCGACGCGACCGCCGGCCGGCGTGTACTTGGCGGCGTTGTGGAGCAGGTTGACGAACACCTGCGTCAGTCGCGCCGAGTCGGCATGAACCCAGATCGGCGTGCTCGGAAGGATGGCGTCGAGACGATGCTGCTTCGCCTGCAGCGCCGGCTCGGCCGCCTCGAGGGCCGCCTGCACGGCGGCAACGACTTCCACGGGCTCGCGGCGAAGCTCGAGCTTGCCGCGGGTGATGCGCGAGACCTCGAGGAGATCGTCGATCAGGCGCACCATCTGGGCCAGCTGGCGCTCCATCATCGCTCGCGTCGATTCGCGGACCTTGGGGTTGTCGTCGGCGCGCTTCAGGATGGCCAGTGCGGTGGCCAGCGGCGCGAGCGGATTGCGCAGCTCGTGCGCCAGGGTGGCGAGGAACTCGTCCTTGCGCTTGTCGGCGGCCCGAAGCGCCTCCTCGGCGCTGTGCCGCTCCCGCATCTCGGCGGAGAGGTCGCGCAGCATGTTGTTGAATGCGTCGACGAGAACGCCCACCTCGTCGTCGCTGCGCTCGGTGACCCGCAGCTCGTAGTCGCGGTTCTCGATGACCCGCCGCGACACGTCGGCCATGGCCAGGATCGGCCGGGTGATGGCCGGATGCAGCTGCCGGAAGATCAGCGCCGCGACCAGCAGGCCGGCGCCGCCGGCGAGCGCGAGGATCCACAGGTAGTCGACGATGCGCGCGCCGATGTCGTGCCGCGCGCGCAGGAAGACGGTGCCGAGGAACTCGCCGTTCTTCTCGATCCGCTGCATCAGCTCGAGACGGTCGCCCTCGAAACGAGCCGAGCCCGCCGTCAGCTCCGGCAGCGGCTGCAGCGCCGGCCCCGGCTCGCTCTGGTAGCTCGCGAAAAGCCGCCCCTGCGGCGTGAAGACGGCGGCGCCGAGGATCTGCGCCCGGCTGCGCAAGGCGGCCAGCGCCTCGTTGGCCGCCTTCGGATCGTCGAAGGTGAGGGTCGGCGCCACCGACTGGGCGATCAGGTCGGCCTGCGAGGACAGGTCGCTGATCCAGGCCTCGCGGTAGCTGCGGATCTCGTACAGCAGCAGGGCGGTGGCGCTGAGCAGCAGGGCCGCGGCGGTCGACGCCATGACGACCCGCATGAGCTTGCGGCGCAGGGACCCGCGCGTGGCTGCCGCGGGACCACCGGCGCCGGCGGCGATCATGGCGCGACGACGCGCTCGGCCACCGCGAGGAGCCGCGCGCCGAGCTTGAGCCCCGAGCGCTCGGCGGCGCCGGGCGACGCCTCGAAGCGGATCCGGCCCTGCACCGGCACGAAGTTCAGCATGCTGCCGGCCTCGGGGGCCTGGGCGTCGGTGATGACGAGGATCGGACGGCCGCGCAGCCGCTCGAGCAGCCGAGGCTGATTCGCATCGCGGCCGATGAAGATGGCGTGCAGCCCCGCCAGCGGATCGTTGTCGGCGATCGCACGCAGGGTGACCGGACGCCCGTGCACATGGCGTCCGACGAGGATCGTCTGGAGCTCGGCACGGACCGCCTCGGCGCCGGCGATGCCGATGACCAGCGGCGCGTCGAAGGGCGGCAGCGACGATGCCGGCCAGTCGACGTACGGCAGGAAGTGGTAGAGATAGGCCGCCTTCACGCTCGCGTCGGAGGCCTGCTGCCCTGCCGCGTGAAGGGGCACGAGCAGGCCGACGCAGAGCGCCACGCGCAGCAGCCAGTCGAGGACGGGACGGGGCGAACGCGCGGGGCCGGACATGGACCGGCGCGCTACAGGCGCCACCGCAGCTGGATCAGGAAGGCACGCTCGAGCTCGATGCGGTTGCCGGCGACGCCCCACTCCGCATGTCGGGCATCGAGCAGGTTCTGGACGATCAAGGCCAGCTCGGCGTTGGGCGCGAACGCCCACGCGAGACGCGTGTCGACGGCGGTGTACGCAGGCACGGCCGGCATCGGGCGCGCGCCCACGCGCCGGACCGAGAGCTCCCAGGCGTGGCGTGGCGTCAGGTCGAGCGACGATCGCAAGGTGCCCCAGTAGCGCGGATCGTTGCCGAGGTTCTGCACGCCGGCGACGTCGACGGCGCCGGGCCGCAGGCCGATCTTCTGCCGGAGGAGCGTCATGCCCGCGTCGATGCGCCAATGCGGGACGGCGCGCAGGCGACCCCACGCCTCCAGGCCGCGGGTGCGCCCTTCGAACCCGTTCTCGACCTGCAGGCCGCTCGGCCTCGGCGCCAGGCTGCGCAGGCGCTTGTAGTCGTGCTGGAACAGCGTCAGCGAGTACGACAGCGTCTGCAGCGCCTGCGATCGCAGGCCGAGCTCGAACACGTTGGCGACCTCGGACTCGAAGTTCGGGCCGCCATTGATGACGTGCGGCGGCTGCGACGGCTGCACGAACTCGCGATCGATGCGCGAGGGCGCGCGCACGGCGCGCGACGCAGAGCCCCAGACCAGGGTGCGCGGCGTCACGTCCCAGGCCACGCGCAGGCTGGGCAGGACCTCGGTGCCGGTCCACGGATTGCGCTCCACGCTCGTGGCCAGCGTCGCGGTGACGCCGTCGGTCACCGTCCAGCGGTCCTGCACGAAGACGCGCTTCCAGGCCATGGTGCGCGAGGCCGGTAGGAAGCCGAAGGGGGCGAAGTTGGTCACCTCGTCCCGGGAGTGGCGCCAGCCGGCGCCGAGGAGCAGGCGATGGCGCGTTCCGAGCGGCAGACCGTACTGGCCGACCACGTCGACGGTGTCGAGCGTCTCGGCGAAGGCCTGCGGGTGATCGCGCTTCGTGCGCTCCGCGAAGGCCTGCACGCTCGCGGCGCCGCCGTGCTCGAAGCTGCGCTCCCAGCGCGCGAGGACGTTGCCGCCGGAGAAGGTTCTCGCACCGCTCGCCTGGTCGATCGTGCCGCGGTAGCCGTCGCCCTGCAGCGTCAGGCTCTGCCGCGTCCCCTCCCAGTCGGCGCGAAAGCCGATCTGCAGGCCGTGCGCCGCGTCCTGCGCGGAGCTGCCGTCGGCACGATGCGTGTCGCTGCGGTCGTACGACTTGGCATAGGTGCGGACGTGGCCGGCATCGCCCAGCCGCGCGCCGTAGCGCACAGCGGCACCGCGCTCGCGGTTGCCGGCATTGAGCCGGCCCGACAGGCCCTGGGCCGCCGCGGCCGTGCGGGTGATGACGTGGATCAGGCCGTTGACGGCGTTCGTGCCCCAGAGCGCCGTGCTCGGCCCCGTGATCACCTCGATCCGGTCGATGTCGCCGAGCGTCAGGTCCTGGGCTTCCCAGAACACGCCGGAGAACAGCGGCGTGTACACCGGACGCCCGTCGATCAGGACGAGCATCTTGTTGGCGAGGACGTTGTTGAAGCCGCGCGCGCTGATCGCGTACTGGTTGGCGTCGGCGCGGGCGACGTCGAGCATCGGCGCCAGGCGCAGCGCCTCGGGCAGGGTGATCGCGCCGGAGCGGCGGATGTCCTCGGCGCTGATCACGTAGACCGCCGCGGCGGCGCGGTCGAGCCGCTCTTCGGAGCGCGACACGGTGGAGACCACGACCTCGCGAAGCTGCTCGAGGGAGAGGTCGGCGAGCGTCGTTGCCGTGACCGGTGCTGCCGACGCCCACGACGGAGCGAGGAGAACGGCGGCCGCGAGCGTGCCGGCCCAGCGCGACAGGATGGCCTGGCGTCGGCGCGGGGCCAGCATGGCGGCCTGGGGAGGGTGGCTCAGTTCTTCTCCGCCAGCTGCTCGAGGATCGCCGGGTTCTCCAGCGTCGAGGTGTCCTGCGTGATCTTCTCGTCGTTGGCGACCGAGCGGAGCAGGCGGCGCATGATCTTGCCGCTGCGCGTCTTCGGCAGGTTGTCGCCGAAGCGGATGTCCTTCGGCTTGGCGATCGGGCCGATCTCCTTGGCGACCCAGTTGCGCAGCTCGTTGGCGATCCTCTTCGCCTCCTCGCCCGTCGGCCGCGGCCGCTTGAGGACGACGAAGGCGCAGATCGCCTCGCCGGTGGTCTCGTCCGGCCGGCCGACGACCGCCGCCTCGGCGACCAGCGCCGTGTGGGCGACCAGCGCCGACTCGATCTCCATCGTGCCCATGCGATGGCCGCTGACGTTGAGCACGTCGTCGATGCGGCCGGTGATGGTGAAGTAGCCGGTCTTCTCGTCGCGGATCGCGCCGTCGCCGGCGAGGTAGTAGCGGCCCTGGAAGTCGGCCGGGAAGTAGCTCTTGACGAAGCGCTCGTCGTCGCCCCAGATCGTGCGGATCATGCTCGGCCAGGGCTTCTTGATGACCAGCAGGCCGCCCTTGCCGTTCGGGACGTCGTTCCCCTGCTCGTCGACCACCGCCGCGGCGATGCCGGGGAACGGCAGCGTGCACGAGCCCGGCACCAGCGGCGTCACGCCGGGCAAGGGCGTGATCACGTGCCCGCCGGTCTCGGTCTGCCAGAAGGTGTCGACCACCGGGCAGCGGCCGCCGCCCACGTTCTTGTGGTACCACTCCCAGGCCGCCGGGTTGATCGGCTCGCCGACGGTGCCGAGGATGCGCAGGCTCGACAGGTCGAACTTCTTCGGGTGCACCGCCTCGCTGCCCTCGGCGGTCTTGATGAGGGCGCGGATCGCCGTCGGCGCGGTGTAGAAGATCGTCACCTTGTGCTTGGCGATGGTGCGCCAGAAGCGGCTTGCATCCGGGTAGGTCGGGATCCCCTCGAACACGACCTCGGTGCCGCCGAGCGCGAGCGGCCCGTACGTGATGTAGGTGTGGCCGGTGACCCAGCCGATGTCGGCGGTGCACCAGAAGACGTCGTCCGGCTTCAGGTCGAAGGTCCACCTGGTCGTCAGCGCGGCGTGCAGCAGGTAGCCGCCGGTCGAGTGCTGCACGCCCTTGGGCTTGCCGGTCGAGCCCGAGGTGTAGAGCAGGAACAGCGGGTGCTCGGCCATCACCCACTCCGGCTCGCAGCTCGCCGGCTCCTTGTCGACGAGCTCGTGCAGCCACTTGTCGCGCGGCGCGACGAAGCTGACCGGGCCCCCCGTGCGGCGATAGACGATGACGTCGCGCACCGCCATGTTGGGCGCGCTCAGGGCCTCGTCGACGATGGCCTTCAGCGGCAGCGCCTTGCCGCCGCGCATCTGCTCGTCGGCGGTGATGACGAGCACCGCGCCGGTGTCGGCGATGCGGTCGCGCAGGCTCTGCGCCGAGAAGCCGCCGAAGACCACCGAGTGGGTCGCGCCGATGCGCGCGCAGGCGAGCATCGCCACCACGCCCTCGATCGACATCGGCATGTAGATGACGACCCGGTCGCCCTTGACGAGGCCGCGCGCCTTCAGCGCGTTGGCGAGGCGACAGGTGCGCTCGAGCAGCTCGGCGTAGGTCACCTTCGTCACGGCGCCGTCGTCGGCCTCGAAGATGAGCGCCGTCTTGTCGCCGAGCCCGGCCTCGACGTGGCGGTCGAGGCAGTTGTACGACGCGTTCAGCGTGCCGTCCTCGAACCACTTGAAGAACGGCGGCTTGTCGGCATTCAGCACCGTGCGGAACGGCGTCCGCCAGGAGAGGAGCTCTCGCGCGAGGCGCGCCCAGTAGCCCTCGTGGTCGCGCTCGGCCTCGTCGCAGAGTGCCCGGTAGGCGGCCATGCCCGAGACATGGGCCTTCTCGACCAGGCTGCGAGGCGGCTCATAGACGGGGGCGGGAGCGGTGCTCATGAAGGTCTCCGGATCGTGATGAACGCCTTTTTACCTCAGATGCCACCCCTACAATCCGCCGCCTTTCCAGCTCCCCCTCCCATGCCCAAGCTTCCTCGCGCTCCCGGGTCGCCGCTGCGACCGATCCCCAATTTCATCTTCATGAGCCGGTGGCTGCAGCTGCCGCTCTACCTCGGCCTCATCCTGGCCCAGTGCGTCTACGTCTTCCACTTCTGGGTCGAGCTGGTGCACCTGGTCGAGGCGGCGTTCGGCAGCAAGACGGCGCTCGACGCGCTGATCAGCGGCATCGGCTACAAGTTTCCCGACGGTGCCGCGCCGGCGCTGAGCGAGACGGTGATCATGCTGGCGGTGCTGGCGCTGATCGACGTGGTGATGATCTCGAACCTCCTGATCATGGTCATCGTCGGTGGCTACGAGACCTTCGTCAGCCGCATGCGCCTCGAAGGTCATCCGGACGAGCCGGAGTGGCTGTCGCACGTGAACGCGTCGGTGCTGAAGGTGAAGCTCGGCACGGCGATCATCGGCATCAGCTCGATCCACCTGCTGAAGACCTTCATCAACGCCGACAACTACTCCGAGAAGGTCCTGATGTGGCAGACGATCATCCACATGTCCTTCCTGTTCTCGGCGCTCGCCATCGCCTACACCGACAGGATCCTCAACGCGTCCGAAGCGCAGGCGGCCCACTGACGAAGGTTTTCCCGGCGACGGCGAGCCGGGCGGCGGCGCTCTTGGCATCATCGGTGCTGCTTTCCTCCCGCCCGCCGATGAACCGCTGGATCCCGAGCCGCGACGGACTGCGGCACAACCGCTGGCTGCGGCCCCTGGCCCGACACCTCGACGACGATCGCCTGTGGCACGCCACCCGCGCCAGCGTCGCGCGCGCCGTGGCGATCGGCCTCTTCTTCGGCCTGATGATCCCGGTGCTGCAGTTCCTGTTCGCGATCGTCACGGCGATCTTCCTGCGCGCGCACGTCGCCATCGCCGCCGCCGCGACGCTCATCAGCAATCCGTTCACGTTCGCGCCGATCTACTGGTTCGCCTGGTGGGTCGGCAGCCGCCTGCTCGGCGTGTCGGGCGAGCGGCCGCCGAACCTGGCGCCGCCCGAGAACGCCGGCCTGGGGCCGCGCGACGCGTTGGGCTTGCTGGAGAGCACCTGGCAGTCCATCACGTCCGTCGGGGCGCCGCTGCTGCTCGGCCTGTTCGTGCTCGCCGTGGTGGCGAGCGCCCTCGGCTACGCGCTGGTCTGGCTGCTGTGGCGCGAGCGCGGCGACGATCTCGGCGCCGCCTCCTGATCGGCTCGCTCAGCCCGTCGGCAGGTCCGGCGGAGCAGGTATGCCCGGGGCGTGTCGGTGGGCTGCCTAGAATTGCTGATTCCCTTCTCGGCAGGTCTTCGTGTTCAGAACGGTCAGTCTCTTCGTCGCGCTGTACCTCTTCTGGCTGCTGCTGTCCGGCTACTTCACGGCCTTCCTGATGTCTGCCGGGGTGGGTTGCTCGCTCGCAGTGATCTGGTTCGCTCGCCGGATGGATCTCGTCGATCGCGAGGGGCACCCGATCCACTTGGGTCCACGGCTGCTGCTCTACTGGCCGTGGCTGCTGAAGGAGATCATCAAGTCAGCTTGGGACGTGAGCAAGATCATCGTCCACCCCCGGCTCCCGATCAGCCCGACCCTCGTGCGTTTCAAGCCGAGCCAGCGCACACAGGTGGGCCTCGTGATCCACGCCAATTCCATCACCCTCACGCCCGGGACCATCGCTGTCGAAGTGCAGCCCGGCGAGTTCCTGGTGCACGGCCTGACCCGCGCCGGTGCGGAGGGTACCGTCTCCAGCGAGATGGACCGCCGCGTCACAGCCTGCGAGGAAAGGGCCTAGTGTTTGCCGCCGCGGCGATAGCTCTGCTGGTCACGCTCGTCCTGGCCATGCTGCGGGGCGCGCGGGGCCCCACGGTGTTTGACCGCGCGCTGGTGGCGAACAGCGTGGGAACCATTTCGATGCTGTTGCTCGCCGTCATGGGGTTCCTGGACGACCGGCCCGAGTTCCTGGACATCGCCATCGTGTACGGGCTGCTGAACGTGGTCGGCACCATCGCCGTTCTGAAGTTCTTCCGCTACGGTGATCTGTCCGGTCCCGGCGAAGCCCCGGAGGCGCCGCCATGAGCCTCGTGATCGATGGCCTCAGCTGGGTGTGCCTTGTGGCCGGAGGCGTGTTCTGCGTGGTCGGCGCCGTCGGACTGCTGAGGATGCCGGAGTTCTATACCCGCATGCATGCGGCGAGCGTCATCGAGACGCTGGGCGCGGGCCTGATTCTGCTCGGCCTGCTCCTGCAGGCGGGCTTCACGCTGGTCGCCGTCAAGCTCGTGATGGTCGGCTTGCTGATATTTTTCGCCAGCCCGACCGCGACGCATGCCCTCGCACGCGCCGCCCTGATCCGCGGACTGCGGCCGCTGCTCGCCACCGACGAGGCACGATCATCGAAGCCCTGATCATCAACGTGCTGCTGGTCCTGATGGTGCTGGCCGTGTGGGTCATCGTGCGCAGCCGAAGCCTCTTCGGCGTGGTCATTCTCAGCGGCGCCTACAGCTTCCTGATGGCGACCGTCCTGGTCGCGATGGACGCCGTCGACGTCGCCATGACCGAGGCCTCCGTGGGCGCCGGCATCTCGACGGTCCTGCTGCTCAGCGCCCTGTTCCTGTGCGATACGGAGGAGTCCAAGCCCGTGCGCAAGCCGTGGCTGCCGGTCGGGCTGGCCGCGTCCGTCGGCGCGCTTCTGGTCTACGGCACGCTCGGCCTGCCGGAATTCTCGGACCCGAAGGCGCCGATCCATGGCCACGTCGTGCCGCGCTATCTCAACGAGTCGAAGCAGGAGGTGGCGGTACCCAACGTCGTCACGGCGGTCCTGGCCAGCTACCGCGGCTACGACACCCTGGGCGAGACGACGGTCGTGTTCACCGCCGGCGCAGGCGTCGTTGCCCTGCTGCGGCGCCGGCGCAAGGAGGTCGCGCCATGAGGTACGACCTGGTCCTGCGGGTGATGGCCAAGATGACCATCCCGTTCATCCTGCTGTTTGCCCTCTACGTCCAGTTCCACGGCGACTTCGGCCCGGGCGGCGGGTTCCAGGCGGGCGTCATCCTCGCCGCGTCCGTGATCTTCTACGCCCTCATCTTCGGCCTGGCCGATGCGGCGAAGGTGGTCCCCGAGCGCCTCGTGGAGTCGATGATGGCCTTCGGCGTTCTCCTGTACGCGGGCGTCGGCGTGGCAGGGCTCCTGCTCGGCGGCAACTATCTCGACTACTTCGTGCTCGACGCCGACTCGGTGACAGGCCAGCACCGGGGCATCTTCTGGGTCGAGGTCGGGGTCGCGGTCACCGTGGCCGGCGTGATGCTCAAGGTCTTCTACATGTTCGCGGGCCGCGGCAAGGCGGATGAATGATGGGCGAAGGCTCGTCGTTGACTCTGGGGGGGCACTTCACCTACTTCGTCACCATCCTCCTGATGATGATGGGCCTGTTCATCGTCATCGCCCGGGGCAATCTCATCAAGAAGCTGGTGGGGCTCGGCATCTTCCAGACTTCCGTCTATCTGCTCTATATCGCACCCGGCAAGCTGGTCGGCGGCACGGCGCCCATCCTGAGCGACGCGTTCAGCGTCTACTCCAATCCCCTGCCGCACGTCCTGATCCTCACGGCCATCGTCGTCGGGGTCGCCACGCTCGCGCTGGGCCTTGCCATCGTGGTGCGGATCCGCGAGGCCTACGGCACGATTGAGGAAGACGACATCCTGAGCCTGGACGCGCCTGCGCCACGCTCCCCGGAAGACTGATGACCTGGCGCCAGCATCTGCCTGCGCTGCAGGTGGTTGTGCCGTTGATGGCTGCGCCCCTAGCGGTCCTGCTGCGGCACCGGAACGCGGCCTTCGTGGCGGTGCTGTCCGCGAGCTGGCTGGCCCTGGCGATGTCGTTGCTGCTCTGGCTCCAGGTGGAGCGCGGCGGCACGATTTCCTACGCGATCGGCAGCTGGCCGCCGCCATGGGGCATCGAATACCGGATCGATCGGCTCAACGCGTTCGTGCTGGTGCTCGTCTCGGGCATCGCGGCTGTGGTGCTGCCGTACAGCCGCGCCAGCATCGAGGCGGAAATTCCGCGCGAGCAGCACTATCTGTTTTACGCGATGCTGGCGCTGTGCCTGGCCGGCCTCCTCGGCATCGCGATCACCGGCGACGCGTTCAACATCTTCGTCTTCCTCGAGGTGTCGTCGCTCTCCTCGTACGTGCTCATCGCCCTCGGCAGGCAGCGGCGGGCGCTCTTTGCGTCGTACCAGTACCTCATCATGGGCACGATTGGGGCGACCTTCATCGTGATCGGCATCGGCTTGCTGTACCTGATGACCGGCACGCTGAACCTGGCGGACATGGGCCAGCGCATCGGCACCGCGCGCGGTACGCGGCCAGTGCTTGCGGCGCTGGCCTTCCTCACGGTCGGGATCTCGCTCAAGCTGGCCCTGTTCCCGCTCCACCAGTGGTTGCCCAACGCGTACGCCTATGCGCCGTCGGCGGTGGCGGCCCTGCTCGCCGCCACCGCCACCAAGGTCGCGGTCTACGTGCTCGTGCGCTTCTACTACTCGGTCTTCGGCCTGTCCCAGGTGTTCGAGCAGTTGCCGATGCGCGAGATGATGCTGCTGCTGGCACTGGCCGGCATCGTCGCCGGCTCGGCAGTGGCCGTCTACCAGGGCAATCTCAAGCGCCTGTTCGCGTATTCCAGCGTCGCCCAGATCGGCTACATCATCCTCGGCCTGTCGTTCGGCTCGGCCACGGGCCTGACAGCCACGATCGTGCACCTCTTCAACCACGGCATCACGAAGGGCGCGATCTTCATGCTGCTCGGTGGAGTCGCATTGTCGATGGGCGGCGTCACGCTGCAGCAGGTGCAGGGCATGGGCCGTCGCATGCCGCTGACAAGCCTGGGCCTGACGCTCTGCGGCCTGTCCCTGATCGGGATCCCGGGCACGGCCGGGTTCATCAGCAAGTGGTACCTGATCCTCGCGGCGCTGGAGAAGGGTCAGTGGGGCCTGGTGGCACTGATCGTGCTGTCTTCGCTGCTTGCGGTGGCCTATGTCTGGCGCTTCATCGAGGCCGCGTACTTCCATGAGCCCGTGGACAACCTGCGGCGACGTCGAGAGGCGCCGCTGTCGATGCTCGTGCCCTCATGGCTCCTGGTCGGGGCGACGATCTACTTCGGGCTCGACACGTCGTTCACGGTCGGCTCCGCAGCCAGGGCCGCAGCGATGCTGATGTCCGGCCTGCGCTGATGGATCCCCAGGCGTTGATCGTCGCGACGTTGCTGGTGCCTGTCGGTGGCGCCGTGCTCATGGTTCTTGCAGGACGCTGGCCCAACGTGCGTGAGGCCGTCACACTCGTCACCGCGGGGATCCTGCTGCTCTGCACCCTCGCCGTGCTGCCCGGCGTCCTCGCCGGAGCACGACCCGGCATTCGCCTGACGCAAGTGGTTCCAGGCCTCGAGCTCGCCTTCGAGGTCGAGCCGCTGGGCATGCTGTTCGCGCTGATCGCCGCCGGCCTGTGGATCGTCAACTCGCTCTACTCCATCGGCTACATGCGGGCCAACGAAGAGGCTCACCAGACGCGGTTCTACGTCTGCTTCGCACTCGCGCTGGCCGCGACCATGGGCATCGCCTTCGCGGCCAACATGTTCACGCTGTTCGTCTTCTACGAGCTGCTGACCCTGATCACCTACCCGCTGGTGACCCATCACGGCACCGACGAGTCGCGGCGCGGCGGCCGCCTGTACCTCGGGCTGCTGCTGGGCACGTCGCTTCTGTTCCTGCTGCCGGCCATCGCGATCACGTGGTTCGTCGCCGGCACCACCGACTTCGAGCCCGGCGGCATCCTCGCCGGCAAGCTCGCCCCGCTCGGCCTGGGTGGCCTGCTCGCGCTTTACATGTTCGGCATCGGCAAGGCCGCCCTGATGCCGTTTCACCGCTGGCTGCCCGCGGCGATGGTCGCACCGACGCCGGTGTCGGCATTGCTCCATGCGGTGGCGGTGGTCAAGGCCGGCGTGTTCAGCATCGTCAAGGTCGTCACCTATCTGTTCGGAATCGACGCCCTGCGTGGCCACGACGCGACTGGCTGGCTCGTCGCGGTCGCCGGATTCACCATCGTCGCGGCATCGATCGTCGCCTTGAAGTCGGACAACCTGAAGCGTCGGCTCGCCTACTCGACGGTGAGTCAGCTGTCGTACGTCGTGCTGGCGACGGCGCTGCTGGCCCCGTTGTCCATCATCGGCGCGGTCCTGCACATCGCCGCGCATGCCGTCGGCAAGATCACCCTCTTCTTCGCCGCCGGCGCCATCTACACCGCCGCGCACAAGACCGAGGTCAGCCAGCTCGACGGCATCGGCCGGCGGATGCCCTGGACGATGGCTGCCTTCGCCGTCGGCGCGCTGTCGATGATCGGGCTGCCACCGACGGCCGGGTTCATCTCCAAGTGGTACATGCTGTCGGGGGCGTTCGCCGGCTCGCACTGGTTGGCGTTGACCGTCATCGTTGGCAGCACGCTGCTGAACGCCGGCTACTTCCTGCCCGTGGTCTATCGCGCGTTCTTCCGGGCGCCGGCCGACGCCGGAGCCTCGCACGGCGAGGCCCCCTGGCCCATGCTGCTGGGGCTGCTCGCGACGGCCGCAGCGACCGTGCTGCTGTTCTTCCTCCCCGACGTGCCGCTGGCGCTCGCCCGACAAATGCTGGCCAGGGAATGACCATGCACAAGAAGCACTGGCTCGACGATCCCCACAACGTGAAGCTGCTCTGGCGCGTGTTTCTGGCTGTGCTCGCCGCGACCGTGCTGGCCGAGTTCGCGGTCCGCATGCATCCGCATTTCGCCATTGAATCGGTCTTCGCCTTCAATGCCTGGTTCGGCTTCCTGGCTTGCGCGGCAATGATCGCCTTGGCGAAGGCCGTCGGGCTCCTGCTCAAGCGGCCGGACACGCACTACGAGCCCCACGATGAGTGACGTGATCGTGCATCCGGGT
>JAESGR010000452.1_pt1 | contig 32228 bp, 30 predicted proteins | sample 9269771 | NCBI WGS metagenome assembly JAESGR01 (sample SAMN15739572, study PRJNA653492) | algae metagenome | isolation source: Chroococcus sp. CMT-3BRIN-NPC107 and co-occurring heterotrophs from well... | place: USA: Clark Mountains Wilderness, California | collected 2010-04-18 | reverse complement strand
CGCCTCGCGATCGCCCTGGCGCAGGAGGGCGGCATCGGCATCGTCCACAAGAACCTGACGCCCAGGCAGCAGGCTGCCGAGGTCGCCAAGGTCAAGCGCTACGAATCGGGCGTGCTGCGGGATCCCATCACCGTCACGCCGGACATGCCGGTGCGCGAGGTGATCGAGCTGTCGAAGGCGCGCGGCATCTCCGGCTTCCCGGTGCTGCAAGGCAAGGTGGTGGTCGGCATCGTCACCAACCGCGACCTTCGCTTCGAGACGCGACTCGACGCCCCGGTCAAGGACATCATGACGCCGCGCGCCAGGCTGGTCACGGTGCGCGAAGGCGCCTCGCTCGCCGAAGGCAAGGCGCTGATGCACCGCGAGAAGCTGGAGCGCGTGCTGGTCGTCAACGAAGCCTTCGAGCTGCGCGGCCTGATGACGGTCAAGGACATCACCAAGCAGACGAGCTTCCCGGACGCCGCGCGCGACGCGCACGGCAAGCTGCGCGTCGGCGCCGCGATCGGCGTCGGCGAGGGCACCGAGGAGCGCGCCGAGCTGCTGGTGAAGGCCGGCGTCGACGTCGTCGTCGTCGACACCGCGCACGGGCACAGCGCCGGCGTCATCGACCGCGTGCGCTGGGTCAAGCGCAACTTCCCGAACGTCGACGTCGTCGGCGGCAACATCGCCACGGGGGCCGGCGCGCTGGCGCTGGTCGAGGCGGGCGCCGACGCGGTCAAGATCGGGATCGGCCCCGGCTCGATCTGCACGACCCGCATCGTCACCGGCGTCGGCGTGCCGCAGATCATGGCCATCGACGCCGTCGCCCGCGCCATCGCCGGCAGCGGCGTGCCGCTGATCGCCGACGGCGGCGTCCGCTTCTCCGGCGACCTCGCCAAGGCGATCGCCGCCGGCGCCGACTCGGTGATGATGGGCGGCGCCTTCGCGGGCACCGAGGAGGCCCCGGGCGAGGTGATCCTGTACCAGGGCCGCACCTACAAGAGCTACCGCGGCATGGGCTCCATCGGCGCGATGCAGCAAGGGTCGGCCGACCGCTATTTCCAGGACGGCGATGCCAGCACCGCCGCCAGCGCCAAGCTGGTCCCCGAGGGCATCGAGGGGCAGGTGCCCTACAAGGGATCGGTCGTCGGCATCATCTTCCAGATGGGCGGCGGCCTGCGCGCGGCCATGCACTACTGCGGTTGCGCGAGCATCGAGGAGATGCACGCCAAGGCCGAGTTCGTCGAGATCACGTCATCCGGCATGCGCGAGAGCCATGTCCACGACGTGCAGATCACGAAGGAAGCGCCGAACTACCGCGGCGAATGACGAGCGTGCCGCCCGCCCCCGTCGCGCCGGAGCGCGCCGCGGCGATGCCCTTCATCATGGTCACGGTGCTGATCGACATGGTGTCGATCGGACTGATCATCCCGGTGCTGCCGGCGCTGGTCGGCACCTTCACCGCGTCGCAGACCGAGCAGGCCCTGTGGTACGGCGCCGTCACCTTCGCCTTCAGCTTCGCCAACTTCTTCGCCTCGCCGCTGCTCGGCGCGCTTTCCGACCGCTTCGGCCGTCGCCCCGTGCTGCTGGTCGGCTTCTGCGCCCTCGGCCTCAGCTTCTTCGTCACGGCGCTCGCCAACGCGCTCTGGATCCTCATCGTCGTGCGCCTCTTCAGCGGCGCGATGCAGTCCAACATCTCGGTCGCCAACGCCTACGTCGCCGACATCACGCCGCCGCAGGATCGCGCCAAGCGCTTCGGCCTGCTCGGCGCGATGTTCGGCATCGGCTTCATCCTCGGTCCGGTGGTCGGCGGACTGCTCGGCGCCATCGACCTGCAGCTGCCGTTCTTCGTCGCCGGCGTGCTCGCGCTCGCCAACCTGCTCTACGGCTGGCTCGTGCTGCCGGAGTCGCTGCCGCCCGAGCGCCGGCGCGCGATCGAGTGGCGCTCGGCGCTCAACCCCGTCGCCTCGCTGACGGCGCTGGGCCGGCTTCGCGGCGTCGGCCTGCTCGTGGCGGTGATCGCCTGCACGGCGCTGTCGCAGTTCGTCCTCTACTCGAGCTGGGTGCTCTACACGACCTTCAAGTTCGGCTGGGGGCCGCTCGAGAACGGCTGGTCCCTGTTCGCGACCGGGCTCGTCTCGGCGCTGGTGCAGGGCCTGCTGCTCGGCCGGCTTCTCAAGAGGTTCTCGCCGCAGCGCCTGGCCCTCGCGGGGCTGGTGTCGTCGACGCTCGCCTACGCGGCGTGGGGCGCCGCCAGCGAGGGCTGGATGATCTTCGCCGTCATCTTCTGCAACCTGCTCGGCTTCACGGTGTCGGCATCGATCCAGAGCATCGTCTCCGGTGCCGCCGACGCGACGACGCAAGGGCGGACCATGGGTGCCGTGAGCTCGCTGCAGAGCCTGATGGCCGTGCTCGCGCCGGTGCTCGCGGCGCCCCTGCTGGGCGTGGTCTCGCACCTGCCGCGGGGCGACTGGCGCATCGGCGCGCCGTTCTACTTCTGCGCCGTGCTCCAGGCGGTGGGGCTCGGCCTGGCCTGGGTCCACTTCAAGGCGGCACGCCAGGCGCGGCTGCGCATGGAAGCGAGCGCGGCTTGAACCTCATGCACGACAAGATCCTCATCCTCGACTTCGGCTCGCAGGTCACGCAGCTGATCGCACGACGCATCCGCGAGGCGCACGTCTTCTGCGAGATCCACCCGAACGACGTCAGCGACGAGTTCGTGCGCTCCTTCGCGCCCAAGGGGATCATCCTGTCGGGCAGCCACGCCTCGACCTACGAGGACCAGGAGCTGCGCGCGCCGCAAGCGGTGTTCGAGCTCGGCGTGCCCGTGCTCGGCATCTGCTACGGCATGTTCACCATGGCGGTGCAGCTCGGCGGCGAGGTCGAGCCGAGCACGCACCGGGAATTCGGCTACGCCGAGGTGCGCGCCCGCGGCCACACGCGCCTGCTCGACGGCATCGAGGACTTCTCCACCCAGGCGGGGCACGGGATGCTCAAGGTGTGGATGAGCCACGGCGACAAGGTGACGGCTCTGCCGCCCGGCTTCACCCTCATGGCCTCGACGCCGAGCTGCCCGATCGCCGGCATCGCCGACGAGAGCCGCGGCTACTACGGCGTCCAGTTCCATCCCGAAGTGACGCACACGCTGAAGGGACGCGAGCTGCTCGAGCGCTTCGTCATCGGGATCTGCGCCGCCAAGCCCGACTGGGTGATGGGCAACTACATCGACGAGGCGGTGGCGCGCATCCGCGCGCAGGTGGGCGACGACGAGGTGATCCTCGGCCTGTCCGGCGGCGTCGACTCGAGCGTCGCGGCGGCGCTCATCCACCGCGCCATCGGCGACCGGCTGACGTGCGTCTTCGTCGACCATGGCCTGCTCCGCCTCGACGAGGCGCGCATGGTGATGGAGATGTTCGCCGGCCGCCTGCACGTGAAGGTGCTCGCGATCGACGCGAGCGAGGCCTTCCTCGGTTGCCTCGCCGGTGTCGCGGATCCGGAAGCCAAGCGCAAGATCATCGGCCGCGAGTTCGTCGAGGTCTTCACGCGCGAGGCCGGCCGGCTGAAGCAGGCAAAGTGGCTGGCCCAGGGAACGATCTACCCGGACGTGATCGAGTCCGGCGGCGCCAAGACCAAGAAGGCGACCACGATCAAGAGCCACCACAACGTCGGCGGCCTGCCCGAGACGCTGGGCCTCCAGCTGCTCGAGCCGCTGCGCGAGCTGTTCAAGGACGAGGTCCGCGAGCTCGGCGTCTCGCTCGGCCTGCCGCGTGACATGGTCCATCGCCATCCGTTCCCGGGGCCGGGGCTGGGCGTGCGCATCCTCGGCGAGGTGAAGCGCGAGTACGCCGACCTGCTGCGCCGCGCCGACGCGATCTTCATCGAGGAGCTGCGCAGCGCCATCGATCCGGTCAGCCAGAAGACCTGGTACGAGCTGACCAGCCAGGCCTTCGCCGTGTTCCTGCCGGTGAAGAGCGTCGGCGTGATGGGCGACGGCCGCACCTACGACTACGTTATCGCGCTGCGCGCCGTCCAGACCACCGACTTCATGACCGCCGACTGGGCCGAGCTGCCGCACGCGCTGCTGAAGACGGTGTCCAGCCGCATCATCAACGAGGTCCGCGGCATCAACCGCGTCACCTACGACATCTCCTCGAAGCCGCCGGCGACGATCGAGTGGGAGTAGGGCGGCTCAGCGCCCGCTCGCTGGCGTTGGCGTCGAGCTCCTGCAAGGCCTCCGATCCGTTCAGCAGCGAGCCGATCTCGTAGAAGGGCTGGGTGGCGTCGATCACGTCGGTGCTCATGCTTCGTGCTGAAAAATCGACGGCGGTCAGCTATCAGCCATCCCGGTGCCAGTAGCCGCCGCTGCCGGCCAGCTCGGCCTTCAGCTCGCCGACCTGGGTCTTCAGCAGATCGAGCGCCCGCAGCTTCTCGGCCAGCATCTGGCGCAGCTCGGTCAGCCGCGCCTTGTCCGGAGAGCGGCGCAGGAACTGCGCCGCTTCTGCGCCGTCGAGGATGCCTTCCGCCTTGATGCCCTGGATGATGTGGCGCCGCCGGCCGCCATCGACTTCGCCTCGCGGATCGGCCGCCGCGGCGCCCGATCAGGCGGCGGCGACGATCGGTGCCAGGGCAGCGCCGATGCGCTCCATCTGCGCCGGCGTGACGAGGGCCTGCAGCACGTCGGCGAAGCGCGGCTCCTGCGCCCCGCTGACGATGTACTGCCAGCGATAGGCCTTGAGGACGACCTCGTGGACCGCCCGGGCCTGTGCCGGCGAGAACACCCGTTCGGCATGGCGCAGGAAGAATTCGGCGTCGGCGCCGGCCTGCATCTGGCAGACGCCGTCGACGGCACCGACCAGCGCGATCAGGTCGTCGACGCCTTGCTCGCGCTCTGCGTCGGTGACCTTCGCGTCCAGGCGGCGCCACTCGAGCTCGTCGACGATGGCGTGCTGCGACTCTTCCTTCCAGTGGAACAGGAACACGTCCTTCCAGAGCTCGGACAGGTCGGCGTCGGGCTCGATGCTCGAGCGGTAGTGCGCCTGCGAGAACAGCTCGATGTCGAGCGTCAGGGCGAGCACGGCCCAGTTGCACTTGCCGAGCACGACGCCGGCGACCTCGTTCGGCTCGGGCAGGAAGGCGTAGCCCTCGGGCATGCCGGCGGCGGCCATGCGCTCGAGGCGCCGGAACATCTCCTGGTGCTTCAGCTCCTCGTCGGTGAGGCGGACCAGCGCCTCGAACGCGACCTGGTCGCCGAGCGCGTGCTCGCCGCCGATCTCGATCGACTTGGCGCCGATGAAGCGCTCGACGAGACGGAACATGTTGGCGTACGTGCGGCCCTGGACCTGCGACATGAGGCGGGCCTCGGCCGGCGCCAGGAAGCCGAGCTCGGCGACCTTGGACAGCCCGTCGGGAAGGAACTTCTTGCCGAAGTCGAACTGGCGGCCGCGGATGACGTCGCGGTCGATGTCCCAGCGGATCCGCTTGGACGCTTCGATGCACCTGGCGTAGCGCGCCGTCGCGGAGCTGGCGTGCGGGGTGGCCGTGGCGACGGGGCTCTGGGTGGGCGTGGCTGTTTGCATGGGATCTTTCGTGGGTTGCAGGGCGGGGAAGGGATCGGGATCAGAAGCGCGGTGCCTGGAGCCAGCGCGCCCGCTCGGAGCGGTGCGGCCAGGCCGCGTCCTGGGCGATCGACGCCAGCTCGCTGCGACGGAACCCGAGGTCGCGCAAGGTGCGCTCGTCGAGCTCGCTCAGCGACAGGTAGGTGGATCGGGCCTGCCGGTGCCGGCGCCATGCGGCGGCGATGGCGCCGAGCTTGTCGACGAGTCGCCGCCACGGGTCGGCTGCGGGCGCGAAGGTGAGGGTGGTGGGCTGATGCATGGTCGTCCTCGTGTCGGGAAGCGAACTGTGCAAAGAGGGGCGTTGCACGGGCGTTCCACACGCTGCGCGAGCGCTCGGCTCCGGCGTTCCCGGCTACGATCGCCGCGCGCTTTGCCGAACCCAGTCCAACGGGAGCCCGTCATGAAGGCGATCTTCGGAATCGTTTCCCTGCTGCTCGTCCTCGCCGCGCTGAGCTTCGTCGCCAGGAAGCAGCTGCAGGCAATCGACGGCGGCATCGTCAAGCGCGCGCCGGAGAGCCAGGGCCGCGGCGGGGTGCTCGCCGCCGAGCCCGCGCCCTTCGACGGCGGCGCCACGGGCGGTACCGTCGCCCAGCAGGCGCGCAGCATGCAGGAGCGCGCCCGCGACGACACGGTGCGGGCGCTGCAGCAGGGCGTCGAACGGAACAAGCGCGCCGACACGCCCTGATGAGCCCGGCCGACGAAGCCGCGATGCGGCAGGCCCTCGACCAGGCGCAGAACGCCTGGCTGGTCGGCGAGGTCCCCGTCGGCGCCGTGATCGTGCGCGACACGCCCGCCGGGCGGCAGGTCGTCGCCACCGGCTACAACCGGCCGATCACCGACCACGACCCGACGGCGCATGCGGAGATCGTCGCCCTCCGCCATGCAGCGCACCTGCTCGGCAACTACCGGCTGCCGGAGTGCGAGCTCTACGTCACCGTCGAGCCCTGCGCCATGTGCGCCATGGCGATCCTGCACGCGCGGCTGAAGCGCGTCGTCTACGCCGCGACCGATCCCAAGGCCGGCGCGGCGGGCTCGGTCATCGACGTGTTCGGGACGCCGGCGCTCAACCACCACACGGCTGTCGAGGGCGGGCTGCTGGCGGAGCCCGCCGCCGATATGCTGCGCGCGTTCTTCGCCGAGCGCCGCGAGCGCTACCGGCAGCGCCGCTCGCCGCCGCCCTCGACCTTCATGGACGAGCCGGCGGCGGACCCGATCCCCGCCGGCGAATCCAGCGTGGTCGACGACGGCGGGCCCGCGTGAGCCTGCCGGTCTCGTCCCCAGCGTCGTCGCTGACCCTCTTCTCGCCGGCCGGCGTCGTCCGCACCCTGGCACCGCTGCGGCTGGCGGCGCGCCGCCTCCGCGCGCTCGGCTTCGCCGTCGGCATCGACGAGGCGGCTGCGCAGCGGGTGCATCGCTTCGCCGGCGACGACGACACCCGGCTGGCGGCCATCCACCGCGTGGCGGCGGCAAGCCCCGACGTGGCGCTCGCGACCCGCGGCGGCTACGGCCTGACCCGGCTGCTCGACCGCATCGACTGGAAGGCGCTGTCGCGCAGCATCGAGCGGGGAACCCGCTGGGTCGGCTACAGCGATGTGACGTCGCTGCAGCTCGGCGTGCTCGCCCACCGCGAGGGCGTCACCTGGGCCGGCCCGCTCGCCTGCGACGACTTCGGGCGCATCGAGGCTGCCGGCGGGGTCGACGACGTCACGGCCGGGTGCTTCGTCGAGGCGATGGGCGGCGAGCTCGAAGCGGTGGGCTTTCGCACCGGCGAGGGCTTCGACGGCCTGGACGTGCGCGGCCAGCTCTGGGGCGGCAACCTCTGCGTCGTCAACTCGCTGCTCGGAACGCCGCACTTCCCGCGCGTGCGCCGCGGCATCCTGTTCCTCGAGGACGTCAGCGAGCACCCGTACCGGATCGAGCGCAACCTGCTGCAGCTGCAGCAGGCCGGTGTGCTCGACGCGCAGCGCGCCATCGTCCTCGGCGCCTTCACCGGCTACCGGAAGTCGCCGAACGACCGCGGCTACACCCTGGCGACGGCGATCGACCGTGTCCGCGCCGCAACCCGGACGCCGATTCTCACCGGCTTGCCGTACGGCCACGTCGACACCAAGGTGACCCTGCCGGTGGGCGCACGGGCCCGGCTCCTTGTCGACAAGCGGCAGGCGTTCATCGCCTGGACGTGACGGTCGGCGCGCGGGCGTGGAACCCTGCACCCCCCTTTAAACTCCCAGCTGCCATCGCTCTGCGGGAGCGAGGCCGGGCGCGGCCGATGCGGAAGGACAGGGTCTCGATGAAGCGAGGATGGGGACGACGGGCGTGGGCGCTGGCGGCGCTCCTGGCGGCGTCGCTTTCGCTCTCGGCGTGCAACAACAGTCCCTATGCCAACGGCGAGGCGGCGACGAACACCCTGTTCTATTCCTTCGACGAGCGATCGCCGCGCTACCTCGACCCGACCGCCTCGTACTCGAACCCGGAATCGGCGTACACCTACCAGATCTACGAGCCGCTCTACGGCTACCACTACCTGAAGCGGCCGTACGAGCTGGTGCCGAAGGCCGCGGCCGCGGTCGCCAAGCCTTACTACGTCGACAAGGGCGGCCAGCGCCTGCCCGAGGATGCGCCGCCGGAGCAGATCGCCGAGAGCGTCTACGAGATACCGATCCGGCGCGGGATCATGTACGCGCCGCACCCGGCCTTCGCCAAGGACGGCCAGGGCAATCACCTCTATCACCGGCTGAGCCGGGCGGCGCTGGGCGACAAGCGCTCGCCCTGGGACTTCGAGCAGCGGGGCACGCGGGAGCTCGTCGCCGACGACTACGTCTACGCGCTGAAGCGGCATGCGACGACGCGCATCGAGGCGCCGGTGTTCGCCGTCTTCGCGGAGTACGTGCTGGGGCTGAAGGCCTACGGTGAGACGATCAAGGCCGAGGACAGGAAGCTCCTGGCCGGGCTGCCGGCGGACATCCAGGACAAGCCCTTCCTCGACTTCCGCAAGTGGCCGCTCGAGGGCGCCGAGGCGCCCGATCCGCACCTGCTCCGCATCCGTCTCAAGGGCAAGTACCCGCAGTGGAGCTACTGGCTGGCGATGCCCTTCGTGGCCCCGATCCCGTGGGAGGCGGACGCCTTCTATGCGCAGCAAGGCATGGCCGACAACGGGCTGTCGCTGAACCAGTGGCCGGTGGGCACGGGGCCCTTCATGATGACGGAGTTCATCCGCGACCGGCGCCACGTCCTCGAGCGGAACCCGCACTTCCGCGGCGAGCCCTATCCCTGCGAGGGGGAGCCGAGCGACGGCCCGGCCGGCCTCCTGGCCGACTGCGGCAAGCGCATGCCCTTCGTCGACCGGCTCTACGTGACGATCGAGAAGGAAAAGGTGCCGCGCAAGGAGAAGTTCAAGCAGGGCTACCTCGACGTGCCGGAGATCGAGCGGCCGGAGTGGGGCGTCGACTTCCGCAACGACGCGAACAATTCCGAGGAGGTCCGGCGGCGCTTCGAGGAGCGCGGCTACAAGTTCCCGTTGATGACCGACATCTCCGACTGGTACCTCGGCTTCAACATGCTCGACCCGGTCGTCGGCCGCGGCGACACGCCGGAGCAGCAGGCGCGGAACCGCAAGCTCCGCCAGGCGCTGTCGATCGCCATCGACTGGGAGGAAGGCTACGGACGCATCTTCCTGAGCAAGGGCGGCGTGGCGGCGCACGGCCCGGTGCCGCCCGGCCTGTTCGGATCGCGCGAGGGGCAGGGCAGCTTCCACAACCCCGTGACGCACCGCCTTCAGGACGGCAAGGTGGTCCGCCGCTCGATCGACGAGGCGAAGAAGCTGCTCGCCGAGGCCGGCTACCCGGACGGGCGGGATGCCGCAAGCGGCCGCCCGCTGGTGCTGAACTACGACTTCCAGCGCGCGGTCACGCCCGAGGCGAAGGTCGAGAACGACTGGATGGTCCGCCAGTTCGGCAAGCTCGGCATCCAGCTCGAGGTGCGGGCGACCGACTTCAACCAGTGGCAGGACAAGACCCTGAAGGGCAAGCACCAGATCTACTGGGCCGGCTGGCTGGCGGACTACCCCGACGCCGAGAACTTCCTCTTCCTTCTCTACGGCCCCAACGCGAAGTCCAAGTCCCAGGGCGAGAACGTCTCGAACTACGAGAACCCCGAGTACGACAAGCTCTACCGCGAGCTGCAGGCGCTCGACGACGGGCCGCGCAAGCAGGAGGTGATCGACAAGATGGTGGCCATGGTGCAGGCCGACGCACCCTGGTCCTTCGGCTACTTCCCCTGGGGCGGGCTGGCGTTCCAGCAGTGGGTCTACAACGGCAAGCCCAGCATCCTGATCCGCGACATGGCGAAGTACTACCGGGTCGATCCGCAGTTGCGCGTCGCCAAGCAGGCGGAGTGGAACCGGCCGACCTGGTGGCCGGTGGCGCTTCTCCTGGCGCTCGTCCTCGCCGCCATCGTGGCGGCGCGGCGCAGCTACCAGAAGCGGCAGCGGGCGACGGCGGCTCCGCTGGCCGGCCCCGCGTCGCCGCAGCCGTTGGCGCCGCGTGCGGCCGGCTGATGCGCGCCCCGTGCTGAACTACTTCGTCCGCCGCGTCGCCTACGGCGTGCTGATCCTGATCGGGGTCAATCTCTTCACCTTCTTCCTCTTCTTCAACGTCAACACGCCGGACGACATGGCGCGCCTGAACATCGGCGGCAAGCGGGTGACGCAGGAGCAGATCGACAAGTGGAAGAGCGAGCGCGGCTACGACAAGCCGCTGTACTGGAACCCGGCGGCGAGGGGGGGCGACAAGCTGACCGAGACGGTGCTCTGGGAACGCTCGATCTCGCTCTTCGCCCTCGACTTCGGCCGCTCCGACTCGGCCCGCAGCGTCGACATCGGTCACGAGATCCGGACCCGGATGTGGGTGAGCCTGCAGCTCGCCGTGCCGCTTTTCGTCCTGCAGGTCATCGCCAGCACGGCGTTCGCGCTGCTCCTGGTGTTCTTCCGGAACACGCGGATCGACGTGTGGGGCGTCGTGCTGTGCGTGCTGCTGCTGTCGATCTCGAGCCTCTTCTACATCATCGTCGGGCAGTTCTTCTTCTCCCGGCTGCTGCACCTGGTGCCAATCTCCGGCTACGCGGGCGGGCTCGACGCGGTCAAGTTCCTGATCCTGCCGATCTTCCTCTCGCTGCTGTCCAGGCTCGGCTCGGAAGCGCGCCTGTACCGCGCCATGTTCCTCGAGGAGATCGGCAAGGACTACGTCCGGACGGCGCGCGCCAAAGGGCTGCCCGAGTCGCTCATCCTCTTCCGCCACGTGCTGAAGAACGCCCTCATCCCGATCATCACCAGCGCCGGCTCCTACCTGCCCTACGTGTTCCTGGGCAGCCTCGTCTTCGAGAGCTTCTTCGGCATCCCGGGCCTCGGCGCCTTCGTGATCGAGGCCATCGGCGGGCAGGACTTCGCCATCGTCCGCTCCATGGTCTTCCTCGGCGCGCTGCTGTACATCGTGAGCTACATCGCCATCGACCTGGCCTACACCTGGGTCGATCCGCGCGTGCGCCTGGCCTGAGCGAGCACCGATGCCCAAGCTCGTCTTCCTCTGGACCGACGTCGTCCTCTACGCGATGCTGGCCCTGCTGGCGCTGTACGCGTGGCGCGTCCGCACCCACAAGAACCTGCGCGCGAACTGGATCAAGGTGGCCCGCGACCCGGCGGCGCTCGGCGCATCGATCGTCCTTCTCGTCTTCGCCCTGATCACCGCGCTCGACAGCGTCCATTTCCGGCGCGCCCTGCCGAACGCTGTGGGCAGCGCAGCCGGCGCGGCGCAGAGCTATTCACCCGTGACGGAGTCGATCCTCGACGTCCTCCTGGCAAAGCAGATCGCCACCCGCGAGACGGGCTATTCGCGGCCGCTCGACTGGCTCGGCTTCAGCAAGGTGCCGATGGTGCGCGACGGTCAGGCGGTGCGCGACTTCCCGCGCCTGCAGTACGGAGGCGCGCACCTCGCCGATCCCGAACGGCAGTGGCGCGGCGACATCGCCCGGCGGGTGGCGCTCGGCGTTGGCGCCGGCCTGGTGGTGCTCGTCGCGGCCTTCCTCCTGGTCGGCCTGGCCATGCGCCGCGAGCACGGCGGCTGGGGCGCGGCGCTGCGCGACATCGCCGCCGACCGCTCGACGCTGCCGCTGCGTGCGGCGCTGCTCACCTTCGGCGGCATCTGCGTGCTCGCCGGTCCGCTCGTCGTGCTCGCCCAGGGCTATCACGTGTTCGGCACCGACCGGACGGGCAACGACGTCCTGTACCAGCTGCTGAAGAGCGTCCGCACCGCGTTCGTGATCGGCACCATCGCCACCATCGCCACGCTGCCGTTCGCCATCGTGCTCGGCGTCCTGGCGGGCTACTTCAAGGGCTGGGTCGACGAGGTGATCCAGTACCTCTACACCACCCTGAGCTCGGTCCCGAACGTGCTGCTGATCGCCGCCTGCGTCCTCATGGTCCAGGTCTACCTGGACAAGAACGCCGAGCTGTTCGAGACCGGGTCGGAGCGTTCCGACCTGAAGATCTTCCTGCTCTGCGTGATCCTCGGCCTCACGGGCTGGGCGACGCTCTGCCGGCTGATCCGGGGCGAGACGATGAAGCTGCGCGAGCTCGAGTTCGTGCAGGCCGCCGATGCCTTCGGGGTCTCGCACGCTCGGATCATGGCGCGGCACATCGTTCCGAACGTCATGCACCTGGTCCTCATCACCACCGTGCTGAGCTTCTCGGAGCTGATCCTGTACGAGGCGGTGCTCACCTACGTGGGCGTCGGCGTCGATCCGTCCATGAACAGCTTCGGCGGGATGATCAACCTGGCGCGCAGCCAGATGAGCGGCGACCCGGTGGTCTGGTGGAGCTTCGTCTCGGCCTTCGCCTTCATGGTGGCCCTGGTCCTCGCCGCCAACCTGTTCGCCGACGGCGTGCGCGACGCCTTCGACCCCCGGGCCCGCAGCTTCCGGCCGCGCTTCAGGCGCGCCGCCATGAGCTGATGCGCGCGCCGGGGATGAGCCGCACGACGACGCTCGAGGCCGACGATCTGGAGGTCGCGCTCGACGCGGACGCCGGCATCGTCAAGGCGCTCGACGGCCTCAGCCTGGCGGTCGAGCGGGGCGAGACCTTCGCCCTGGTCGGTGAATCGGGCTGCGGCAAGAGCATGACCGCCCTGGCACTGATGCGGCTGCTGCCGGAAAACGGCCGCATCGTCGCCGGCCGGGTGGAGCTCGACGGCCAGGACCTGCTTCGCCTGCCGGAGTCAGGCATGCGCACCGTGCGCGGCGGCCGCCTCGGCATGATCTTCCAGGAGCCGGGCACGAGCCTCAACCCGGTGCTGCGGGTCGGCACGCAGCTCGTCGAGGCCATCGAGACGCACACCGCCCTGCGCGGCGACGCGGCGCGCGCGAAGGCCATCGAGTGGCTGGGCCGTGTCGGGCTCCCCGAACCGGAGCGGCGCATCGACGAATACCCGTTCCGCCTCTCGGGCGGGCAGAAGCAGCGCGTCATGATCGCCATGACGCTGGCGTCGGAGCCCGACTTCCTGATCGCCGACGAGCCGACCACCGCGCTCGACGTGACGATCCAGGGGCAGATCCTCGCCCTGCTGAAGGAGCTGCAGCGGGAGCAGGGCATGGGACTCATGCTCATCACCCACGACCTGGCGGTGGTCTCGAACATGGCCGACCGCGTCGCGCTCATGTACGCCGGGCAGATCATCGAGGTCGCCGAGGCGAGCGACTTCTTCGCCGCACCGAAGCACCCCTATGCCCGGCTTCTTCTGCAGGCAGTGCCGGATGCGGCCCGGCGCGGCGAGTCGCTGGCGGCGATCCGCGGCTCGGTGCCGCCGCTCTGGCTGAAGTTCGAGGGCTGCCGGTTCACGCCCCGCTGCGACCGGGCCTTCGATGCCTGCCCGAACACGCCCCCGGCACTCGCTCCGCTCGACCCGACCCGCAGCGTGCGCTGCCTGCTCTACACGGAGCTCGCGCCGGCAACGGGCCTCCCGCCCGACCAGGGTCCGGGCGACACGTCGCCGGCGCACGGTGCGGTCGCGGTCGCGGCACGGAGCGCCGTGGGGCTGCCGGAGGCGGCCGACGACCGCCCGGTCCTCCTCGAGGTCGAGAACCTGGCCGTGCGCTTTCCGCTGCGGCGCGGCTTCCTCCAGGGCACCGCGGGCACCTTCAGCGCCGTCGACGGCGTGTCCTTCGATGTGGCCCGTGGCAAGACGCTGGCGCTCGTCGGCGAGTCGGGCTGCGGCAAGACCACCACCGGAAAGGCCATCGTCCAGCTCCTACGCCGCACGGCGGTCATCGAGGGCAGCGCCCGCCTCGAGGGTCGGGATCTCTTCACCCTCGAAGGCGACGCGCTGCGGGCGGCACGGCGCGACATCCAGATCATCTTCCAGGATCCGTTCGCGTCCCTGGATCCGCGCATGCGCGTCCTTGCCATCCTCGAGGAGGGCATGCGATCGCTTCGGCCGGAGATCGTCCCCGACGCTCGCCGCCTGGCCCTCGAGGAGCTCACCGAGCGCGTCGGGCTGCGTCGCGACTCGCTCGACCGCTATCCGCACGAGTTCTCCGGCGGCCAGCGCCAGCGCATCGCGATCGCGCGGGCCCTGGCGGTGCGACCGAAGCTCATCGTCTGCGACGAGCCCACGTCGGCGCTCGACGTCTCGGTGCAGGCGCAGATCCTCAACCTGCTGCGCGAGCTGCAGCGGGAGCTCGAGGTGTCGTTCCTGTTCATCACCCACAACATCGGAGTCGTCGAGTACATCGCGGACGACGTCGCCGTCATGCAGCGCGGGCGGATCGAGGAGATCGGGCCGGCGCAACAGGTGCTGCTCTCGCCGCGGTCGGAGAGCACGAAGGCGCTGCTGGCCGCGGTGCCGCGGATCGATCTGCGCCCCTGAGCCCTGTGTCGCCGTGCGTCTAGCACGCGGGCAACGGCACCCCGAAGACGTCAGAAGCTGTTGCGCTGCGCCAACGGGTCTCTGCGCCGTCGGTCCACTCGTCGCGTCGATTCCGAGGTGAGTTCGAGGCGAGTGCGACGACGGCGATCTGCCTCGCTCCCTCGGTGGTGGCGCGTGGGTGCACCTGTTCTTCAGAGGCGCTGCGACCGCCGCGAAACGGGACTGCGGCAACGCATAAGGAATACCCTAGAAAGGGCGCGAAAAGCGTTCAATGACAATTTGGTCACTCGTCTCGCAGACTGGCCACGGCCTGATTACAAATTGGTACGAGGCTTGCATCGAGACTTGGTCTATTCGATCAATTTTCATCACCTGAGGGGGATTGCATGCACAGAAAAACCAAGGTCTGCACAGGCCTGATCGTCGCCTTCGGCGGCTCGCTCGCCATCGGCTCGCTCCCGGCGCACGCGCAGCAGTCTCTCGAACGGGTGGAGATCACGGGTTCGGCGATCAAGCGGGTCCAGGCGGAGGGCCCGGCCCCGGTCGAGATCTACACCCGCAGGGACATCGAGCGCACCGGCGCGACGACGATCACCGAGCTGGTGAAGAACATCTCCTCTCTGGACATCGACGACCAGGGCGAACTCACCGGCAACTCGCCGTCGGGCTCCGGCACCACGAACCTGCAGATCCGCGGCCTGTCCGAGCGCAACCTCCTGATCCTGCTGAATGGCCGGCGGCTGCCGGTGAACGCGCTGCACGACGGCAGCGGTGCCGGTGCAGCGGTCGACGTCAACAACATCCCCCTGAGCGCGATCGAGCGGGTCGAGATCCTGAAGGACGGCGGCTCGGCGATCTACGGCGCCGATGCGGTCGCCGGCGTCATCAACTTCATCACGCGCAAGAACTTCACCGGGCTCGAGGCGCGCATCGGCTATGGCATCAGCAGCCGTCGCGACGCCAAGGAAGTGCCGGCCGGCATCGTCTTCGGCTACGGCGACTACGACACGCAGGGCTTCAACGTCCTCGGCGCGCTCGATTACTTCAAGCGCGACGCGATCCCGCGCAGCGAGCGCGACATCACCCGCTCGGCTGACTGGAGGCGCTTCGACAACGGCAACGGCGTCGATGGCCGCAGCACGTTCCACCCGTCCGGCAACATCGTCGCCGGCCCGGGCGCACCGGGGCAGCTCGCACCGTGCCCCCCCGAGGACCTGCCGCTGGTCGGCGGCCTCTGCCGCTTCGACTTCAGCCGCACCATCCTCGAGAGCACCAACGGTGCGGACCGCTGGAGCGGCATGGCCATCGGCAGCGTGAAGCTCGGCAACATCGGCCGGGGTTTCCTGGAAGTGACCTATTCGGAATCGAAGGACCTCTTCCTGGCTCAGCCGGCGCCCGGGGCCTTCGTCAATTCGGCGGGGCAGACCATCCGGGCTCGCTTCATGCAGCCGGGGCCACGCACGACGGATCGCAAGTCGACGCTGCTGCATACTGTGCTCGGCGCCGAAGGCTCGGTCGGCAAGCTCGACTGGGACATCGCGATCGGCCAGGGCACGAGCAAGGTGACCAACCAGGACAGCAACTACCTGGCCACGGACCTCTTCGTGGCGGCCATCGACGCCGGCACCATCGATCCGACCAGCACGAACAACCCCACGGCAGCCATCGACGCGCTGCGTCTGACGCCGCGTCGCGAGGGCAAGTCGGTCGTCAAGTTCGCCAACGGCAAGGTGGGCGGGCAGATCATGGAGCTCGGCGGCGGGCCGCTGGCCTACGCCGTGGGCCTCCAAGCGCAGCGCGAAACGCTGAGCGACCAGCCCGATGCGCAGCAACAGGCAGGCAACGTGTTCGGGAGCATCGCGCAAGGCGCGGTGAGCGCGAAGCGCAGTTCCCATGCGGTCTTCGCGGAGCTGTCGATCCCGGCGTTCAAGAACTTCGAGTCGCAGGTGGCGGTGCGCTACGACAAGTACCCTGACACTTCGCGGACCAGCCCGAAGTTCGCGGTCAAGTACCAGCCCTTCAGCTCCTTCCTGGTGCGCGGGTCGTACGCCGGCAGCTTCCTGGCACCCAGCCTGAAGCAGCTGTACGGCGGCCAGGACCAGGGTGCCGAGTCGGTCAGCAACGACGCGAACGGCAATCCGCATCCGGTCTGTGCGGCGTTCCCGACGCTCTCCGGAACCTGCGACAACTTCCCGTACCAGCAGGTGAGCGGCTCGAACCCGAACCTCAAGCCGGAGATCGGCAAGACCTACAACCTCGGCTTCGTGTTCGAGCCCGTGCCTCAGGCGAGCCTGGGCGTCGACTTCTGGTGGATCAAGAAGAAGGACGAGATCAACACGCTGTCGGTCGAGTCGGCGGTCGCGAACGGCGACATCGGCATCTCCCCGCTGGGCGAGGCGCAGGTGTTCCTCACCAACCAGAACGTCGCTGCCACGAAGGTGAACGGCGTTGATCTCGACGCGCGGCTGCGCTTTGCCGACACGCCCGTGGGTCGCATCACGGTGTCGAACAAGACCACCCTGTACACCAAGAACGACTCGCAGTTCGAGCCGAACGGTCCGTTCCTCGAATACAACGGCACGTTCCTGTACCCCAAGTGGCGCAACACCTTCAACATCAACTTCGAGAAGGGTCCCTGGAGCACGACGTTCAACATGCGGACGACGTCCAGCATGAAGGACACCGACCAGCCGAAGGGCGAGCTGGAGTACGAAACCGCCCGCACCATCGGCTCCTACACCGAGGTCGACGGCCTGGTCCAGTACACCGGCTTCAAGGGCCTGACGCTGACGGGCGGCGTGAAGAACATCTTCGACCGCATGCCGCCGTACAGCAACGAAGGCACGCAGAACCAGTACGGTTCGCTCGGCTTCCCGTGGATCTACAGCCCGCGTGGTCGCTTCTTCTTCGTGCAGGCGAACTACAAGTTCTTCTGAACGAGCGGGAGGCAAGCGAGGGCCCGGGCGACCGGGCCCTCGTCGTTTCAAGAACTGATCCGGAGCGTGTGATGCGTGAGTTGTTGTCCCGTGCCGCCCTGGCCGGAGCGATCCTGTGTGGGCTGTGGGCCTCGCCTGTCGTTGCCCAGACGCAGGCGCAGAAAGTGCCGATGGAGAGCTTCTTCAAGCTGCCGCAGTTCATCGGCGCGATGCTCAATCCGTCGGCGAGCCACCTGGCCTACATCCGCGAGGTCGACGGGCGCTGGAACCTGGTGTCGATGGACGTCGCCAGCCGCAAGCTCACCTCCGTCGCGGGCTACGACCGCGCCGACGTGGTCGAGTTTCACTGGCTCAACGACCGGCGCTTGATGTTTCGGCTCGGCGACGCGCGCGTCGGTGTGGCCGACAACAGGGTGCACGGCTGGTACGCGGCGGATCTCGACGGCGGCAAGCTGCTGACGCTGAGCGAGGGGCTGGTGTCGGAGATGGGAGGGCTCGGCCCCAACCGCGGCCTGCCGGCACGTGCCTGGTTCTATTCCCGCGCCCGCTCGGGCGACCCCGATGACTTCATCGCCGTCCAGTACGCCGAGTCGCCGTTCCGCTCGACATTGCTCCGCATCAACTCCCGTTCCGGCCAGCGTGCGCTCGTCGAGCCCGGCGGTCTGACCAACGTCGTCGATTGGGCGCTCGACTGGAAGGACGTGCCGCGTGCGGCGGTGACCCGCCAGGGCGATCGGCAGCAGACCTTCATCCGCGACGACGCTTCGACTCCGTGGCGCAAGGTCGGCGAGGGCAGCGTCTACGACAACGCAGCCGTGGTGCCGGTCCGCTTCGACAAGGCGGGCGCGCTCTTCGTCTCGGCGTACCAGGGCAACGACACGGCCTCCATCTACCGATTCGACTGGGCGAAGGGCGCACCGGAGCCGAAGCCGTTCGTCACCGTGAAGGACTACGACGTCAGCAGCGGCCTGCTCTTCGACAAGGAGGGCAAGCTGATCGGCGTCCGCTACGAGGCCGATCAGGAAGGCTCACATTGGCTGGATCCCGCCTGGAAGACGCACCAGGAAACGGTCGATGCGGCACTCGCCGGGCGCGTCAACCGCCTGAGTGGCGTCGCCGATGGCCCCATCCTCGTCCGGTCCTACTCGGATGCGAGCCCGCCGCGCTATTTCCTGTACGAGCCGAAGGCGAAGAAGCTGTCCCTGCTCGGCAACTCCATGCCGTGGATCGACGAGAAGACGCAGGCCAGGAGCGACGTCATCCGCTACGCCGCCCGCGACGGCCTGACCATCCCGGCGCTGCTGACGCTGCCGCGCGGCGCCGAGGCGAAGAACCTGCCTCTGGTGCTGCTGGCGCACGGCGGGCCCAACGTGCGGGGCATCGACTGGGAATGGAACCGCGAACGGCAGTTCCTGGCGTCACGCGGCTATGCCATCCTCGAGCCGGACTTCCGGGGCAGCCTCGGGCACGGCTGGAAGCTGTTCCGCTCGGGCTGGCGCCAGTGGGGCCTGGCAATGCAGGACGACCTGGCCGACGGCGTGCAGGAGCTCGTCAAGCGCGGCATGGTCGACAAGGACCGCGTCTGCATCGCCGGCGCGAGCTACGGCGGGTACGCGACGGTCATGGGGCTGATCAAGCACCCGGAGGTCTACAAGTGCGGCATCAGCTGGGTCGGCGTGACCGACATCGACCTGCTGTTCAGCGTCGGCTGGAGCGACCTGGGCAACTCGGCCGAGTCGCGTCTGGGCATGACCGTGCTGATCGGCGATCGCGACAAGGACAAGGAGCAGTTCCGGGCCACATCTGCGATCGCGCAAGCCGCTCGACTGAAGGCGCCCCTGCTGCTCGCCTACGGCGGCGCCGACGTCCGCGTGCCCTACGACCACGGGCAGAAGCTCCACTCCGCGCTCAGACCGCACAACGACAAGGTGGAGTACATCGAGTACGCAGTCGAAGGTCATGGCTGGTGGCTCCTCAAGACCAACCTCGACTTCTGGACGCGCGCCGAGAAGCTGCTCGCCACGACGATTGGCAAATAGAGGGCTTGAAGCGCCGACGGTCGGCGCGCGCTGTCGTCTGCAACGGGTAGGTGCTTTCCCACACCCGGAACGCGTGCGCGCCCTCCAAAAAAGTCTCGCTTCCGGCCACTAGAATCGCCGATCGCCGAAATGTCATAGGTTTGTCAACGTCAGCTTCATCGGCTGCCGTCGACCTTGCGAGCCCCGGGCAGCCACCGCTCCCGGTGCGCCCGCAGCGCAAGTCACGTCTGGAGATCCCGGTCCATGAATTTCGCCCAGCAGCGAGCCGACCCGCGTCGGCGATTGGTCGGCTTCGGCGCCGTGCTGCTCTTCCACGCGCTGGTCGTCTACGCCTTGCTGACAGGGCTCGCCAAGAAGGTCGTGGACGTAGTGCGGGCGCCGATCGAGACCAAGGTGATCGAGGAGGTGAAGAAGCCGCCGCCGCCGCCGGAGGTCGTGGTGCCACCGCCGCCCAAGCTGGAGGCGCCGCCGCCCCCGTTCATCCCGCCGCCCGAGATCCAGGTGCAGACGCCGCCGCCGCCGGCGCCGACGATCACCGCCACGACGCCGACGCCGCCGCCGGCACCTGTCGTCATCGCGCCCGCGCCGCCGGCGCCGCCCGCCCCCGTGGCGGTGGCGCCGGCGCCTCCGGCACCGGCCCCCGCACCGGCACCGGCGCCTCCTGCGGTGGTCAGCGCGGGCGTGGTCTGCGCGAACTACTCGACCGTGATGGGCGACGTGGCCTTCCCGCGCGAAGCCATCCGTGCGGGCATCGAGCGCGGCGAGGCGACCATCCAGTTCACGCTCACCGCCGCGGGCGAGCTCAAGGACATCAAGGCGATCCGCGCGTCCAACCCCATCTTCGCCCGCAACAGCATCCGCATCGTCGGCCAGTACAAGTGCGCCGGCCAGGGCCGCGACGTCGTGGTGACGGTGCCCTTCGGCTACAAGCTCGAGTAGGGCCGCATCCCCTTCCAGCTCCCGATTCCATCGCTTCCATCGACAGAAAGAGCCTTCATGCGCCATTCCACCCTGACCCCCGCACGGTTCGCGACCTTGCTGGCCGTGCTCACCATCGCCGCTGCCGCGTTCGCACCCGTGCCGACGATCGCGCAGACGGCGCCGGCGCCCGCCGCGCCTGCCGCGACGACAGCGCCGGCCGCTGCGGATGCCAGCGCGCCGGCCGCGATTGCGGCGCCGATCGCCGCACCGGCGCCCATGGCGCCGACGACGACCAAGGAAAGCGTCGACAACCCCTACGGCCTGAGCGCCCTGTGGGAGCAAGGCGACCTCGTGTCGCGAGGGACCCTGATCATCCTCGTCCTGATGAGCATGGGCAGCTGGTACATCCTCATCACCAAGCTGTACGAGAGCCTGAAGCTCAGCTCCGAGGCCAAGAGCGCCCAGCGGACCTTCTTCAAGTCGAAGACGCTGCGCGAAGGAACCGAGTCGCTCAAGCCGGGCAGTGCGTTCCGGTTCATCGCCGACACCGGGATCGCCGCAAGCGAGCACCATGAAGGCGCCCTGACGGAGCACATCGACCGCAACTCGTGGGTCTCGATGAGCGTGCAGCGCAGCCTCGAGGACGTGCAGAGCCGCCTGCAGGACGGGTTGGCGTTCCTGGCGACGGTCGGCTCGACGGCGCCTTTCATCGGGCTGTTCGGCACCGTCTGGGGCATCTACCACGCGCTGACCGCCATCGGCATCGCCGGCCAGGCTTCGATCGACAAGGTGGCTGGCCCGGTCGGCGAGGCGCTGATCATGACGGCGATCGGCCTGGCCGTAGCGGTGCCCGCGGTGCTGGGCTACAACTGGCTGGTCCGCCGCAACAAGGTGACGATGGAGTCGGTGCGCCGCTTCGGCGCCGACCTGCACGGCGTGCTGATGGGTGCGCGGATGAGCACGCCGGCGGCGGCGCGCTGAGCCGCAGGCAAGGAACGCTCATGGCCATGAACGTCGGCTCGGCGGACGGCGACGAGGACGAGGTCGTCTCCACGATCAACACCACGCCGCTCGTCGACGTGATGCTGGTCCTGCTCATCATCTTCCTCATCACCATTCCCGTCGTCAACCAGACGATCGCCGTCAACCTGCCGAAGGAAACCAACATCGCGCGGCAGACCAGGCCGGAGAACATCGACGTCTCGGTCAACAAGGACGGCGACATCTTCTGGAACCAGACGCTCATGGCCGACAGCGATGCCCTGTTCCAGCGGCTGAGCAAGATCGCGACGATGGAGCCGCAGCCCGAGGTGCACATCCGCGGCGATGGGCAGGCGCGCTATGAATCGATCGGACGCGTGCTCTTCCAGTGTCAGCGGGCGTCGATCCAGAAGGTCCGCTTCGTCACCGAACCGCCACCGAAAGGCTGAGGCACACCATGTCGATGAACGTAGGCTCCGGCAGCGGCGGCGAACCCGAGGTGATGATGGACATCAACACCACGCCGCTGATCGACGTCATGCTCGTGCTGATCATCATGCTGATCATCACCATCCCGGTGCAGTTGCACTCGGTGAACCTCAACATGCCCGTCGGCACGCCGCCGCCGCCGGCCCAGGAGCCGGCCGTCGTCACCATCGACATCGACTTCGACGGCACGGTGCTGTGGAACGGCGAGATGGTGCCCGACCGCAACCAGCTCGAGTCGCGGCTCTCGCAGGTGGCAGCGCAGCCCGACCAGCCCGAGGTCCACATCCGGCCGAACAAGCTCGTGGAATACAAGTCGGTCGCCGTCGTGCTCGCTTCGGCGCAGCGTCTCGGCGTGACCAAGCTCGGGATGATCGGCAATGAACAGTACGTCAAGTAGCCGGAACCCGGCCCGCCTCGCCTGGGCGGCGGCGTTGGCGGCGGCTCTCGTCGGCAGCGCGCCGGCCGCTGCGCAGGAAGCCCTGCGGCCGGAGGTCGGCAGGCCGCTGCAGGCAGCGCAGGAGATGATCAAGGGCGGCCGCTTCAAGGAGGCGCTCGCCAAGGTGCGCGAGGCGGAAGCGGCCGGCGCCCGCAACGCCAACGAGACCTTCCTGATCGAGCGCATGCGTCTGGCCGCGGCCTCCGGCGCAGGCGATGCGGACACCGCCGCGCGCTCGTTCGAGGCGATCAGCGGCTCGAATCGGGTCCCTGCCGCCGACAAGCTGCGCATGATCGAGTCCATCGCCGGCGGCTACTACCGCCAGCAGCAGTACGCCAAGGCCATGCAGTGGGGCCAGCGCTACTTCCGCGAAGGCGGCACGAGCGGCGCCATCCGCACCATGCTCATCCAGAGCCAGTACCTCAGCGGCGACTTCGCCGGCGCGGCCAGGGAACTGACGGCCGAGGTGCAGGCGGCCGAGCGCGCCGGCAACGCGCCGGCCGAGGATCGCCTGAAGCTGCTCCTAAACGCCGCCGTGAAGCAGGGCGACAACAACGCCTACGTCTTCGCGATGGAGAAGCTGGTCACGTACTACCCGAAGAAGGAGTACTGGGTCGACCTGCTGAGCCGCATGCAGCGCAAGCCCGGCTTCTCCGATCGCCTCTCCCTCGACGCCTACCGGCTGTCCCTGGCGACCGGCAGCATGAGCGCACCCGCCGACTACATGGAGATGGCCCAGCTCGCCCTCCAGGCCGACCTTCCGAGCGAGAGCAAGTACGTCGTCGACAAGGGCTTCGCCGCCGGCGTCCTCGGCACCGGGCCGCAGGCCGACCGCCACAAGCGCCTGCGAGATCTGGTGGAGAAGCGTCTCGCGGAAAGCAAGGTCGCGGTGGCGGAAGAGGAGAAGCAGGCCATGGCAGCGAAGACGGGCGACCCGCTCGTCTCGCTCGGCATGAACTACCTCTACGCCGGGCAGGCGGCCAAGGGCGTGCAGCTGATCCAGCAGGGCATCGCCAAGGGCGGCCTCAAGCGCCTGGAGGATGCGAAGCTGCACCTCGGCATCGGCCAGCTCGTCGCCGGAGACAAGGCGCGGGCCCAGGCGACCTTCAAGACGGTGCAGGGCACCGACGGCACCGCCGACCTGGCCCGCCTGTGGGCGCTGTACGCGCGGCGCAGCGCCTGAGCGACGAGCGGGCGTCAGCCGCTACTACTTCGGCGCCAGCCGGATCGCGCCGTCGAGGCGGATGACCTCGCCGTTCAGCATGTCGTTGGTGACGATCTGGTGCACGAGCTTGGCGTAGTCGGCCGGCGTGCCGAGCCGGCTCGGAAAGGGCACGCTGGCGGCCAGCGCCTGCTGCACCTCGGCCGGCATCGTGAAGAGCATCGGCGTGCCGAAGATTCCCGGCGCGATCGTCATGTTGCGGATGCCGTTGCGGGCCAGGTCGCGGGCGATCGGCAAGGTCATGCCGACGATCCCGCCCTTCGACGCCGAGTAGGCGGCCTGGCCGATTTGTCCGTCGTACGCGGCGACGCTGGCCGTCGAGATCAGCACGCCGCGCTCGCCGGTCGGCTCCGGATCGTTGCGGCTCATGGCCTCGGCCGCCAGCCGGATCATGTTGAAGCTGCCGACGAGGTTGACGTTGATCACCTTGGCGAACAGCGCCAGCGGGTGCGCGCCGTCCTTGCCGACGGTCTTTGCGGCCGGGCCGATCCCGGCGCAGTTCACGAGGCCCACGAGCTTGCCGAGCCCGGTGGCCTCGGCGACGGCGCGCTGTCCGTCGGCCTCCTGGCTGACGTCGCAGCGCACGAAGCGCCCGCCGATCTCCGCGGCGACGGCTTCGCCGCGCTCGGCCTGCACGTCGGCTACGACCACCTTGCCGCCATGGTGGGCGAGCATGCGCGCCGTGCCTTCGCCGAGCCCGGAAGCGCCGCCGGTGACGAGAAAGACCTTGCCTGCGATGTCCACTGAGAGCCTCCTGAAGTCGGGCGGACGAGATCAGTCCAGCGCCGCGAGCGCCCGCGCCGTGATCTCCTCGACGCTGCCGGTGCCGCTGATCTGCCGATACGCCGGAGCCTCCGGATCACCCGACTCGGCCCAGCGCTTGTAGTACTCCACGAGCGGCCGCGTCTGCGCCGCATACACCGCGAGCCGCTTCAGCACGGTCTCCTCGAGATCGTCGACGCGCTGGATGAGCGGCTCGCCCGTGACGTCGTCGAGATTGTCGACCTTCGGCGGGTTGAAGCGAAGGTGGTAGCTGCGGCCCGACGCGATGTGGACGCGGCGCCCGCTCATCCGCTCGACGATGGCGGCGTCGGGGACGTCGATCTCGAGCACGTAGTCGAGCTTGATGCCGGCGTTGCGCAGCGCGTCGGCCTGGACGATGGTGCGGGGGAAGCCGTCGAAGAGAAAGCCGCTGGCGCAATCGGGCTGGGCGATGCGCTCGGCGACCAGGCCGATGATGATGTCGTCGCTGACCAGGGCTCCGGCGTCCATCACCTTCTTCGCCGCGAGGCCGAGCGGGGTTCCTGCCTTGACTGCGCTGCGCAGCATGTCGCCCGTGGAGATCTGCGGGATGCCGAAGCGCTGGCAGAGGAACGCGGCCTGGGTTCCCTTGCCCGCTCCCGGGGCTCCTAGCAGGATCAGTCTCATGGGGTCGGGAGGTCCGTGAAGCGGGCGGGCGAGCCGGAATAATAGGCGGGGGTGCAAGCACCCGCCGGCGGGCGACGCTCAGGCAAAACCCGCACCGCCTCGAGCTTCGTACAAGGCACGCACCCGCGCCAGGTCCTCGGGCGTGTCGATGCCGACGCCGCTGTCTTCGTCGCCGACGTGCACGGCGATGCGCTCGCCGTGCCAGAGGACACGCAGCTGCTCGAGCCGCTCGATCTCTTCGAGCGGGCTGCGCGCCAGCAAGGGGAATCGACCCAGGAAGCGGGCCCGGTAGGCATAGAGGCCGACGTGGCGAAGCGGCCGGGCCGATCCCAGTGCGGCGTCGCCTGCGGCGCGCGCATCCCGCGGCCACGGGATCGGTGCGCGCGAGAAGTAGAGTGCGCGCGCCGCAGCGTCGAGCACCACCTTGACGATGTTCGGGTTGGCGAAGTCCGCGGTCTCCTCGATGGCGTTCGCTGCCGTGCTCATGACGCAGTCGGCGCTCCGGGCGAGCAGGGCGGCCACCGCGTCGACGAGCGCCGGCGGCAGCATCGGCTCGTCGCCCTGCACATTGACGACGATCTGCTCGTCCTGCAGGCCCAGCAGCTCGCAGGCCTCGGCGAGACGATCGCTGCCGCTGTCGTGCTCGCCGGTGAGCAGGGCCTCGACGCCGTGCGCCGTGCAGGCGGCGACGATCTCGGCATGGTCGGCAGCGACGACGACCGACGCGGCGCTCGACTGCGCCGCGCGACGCGCAACGCGAACGATCATCGGCACGCCGCCGATCTCGGCCAGCGGCTTTCTCGGCAAGCGCGTCGACGCCAGCCGCGCCGGGACGATCACGTGGAACGCAGCGGTCAAGTCGGTCCGGGCACCGCGCTGCCGGGGCCCGTCTCGTGCGCGAGCGCGCGTGCCTCGCCTTCGAGCAATACCGGGATGCCGTCGCGTACCGGAAAGGCGAGCCCGTCCGCATGGCAGACGAGCTCCTGGCGTGCGTGCTGAGGCGGGCGCCAATGCTGCAGCGGCCCCTTGCAGAGCGGACAGACGAGCAGGTCAAGCAGGCGGGTTTCCATGCGACAGGCTCGCCGGTGGATCGTGGGGTAGGGACGCGGTTCGGGGCGGTGGCAGGAGCGAGAGCAGGGCGCTAGCGAAGCCCGGCTCGGGCTCGAAGTCTAGCGCCGCGACCCAGATCCGCGCCTCGATGCGGCGCGAGGGCGGCAGCTTGACGGCGTCCTTCTCGGTCAGGATCACGTCGCCCGTTCCCGGCGGCCAGGGCAGGCTGGCGAAGTCGTGGTGATCGTCGAGCGCTCGCTCATCGGCATCGATGCCGTGCTCGCGCAGCATGGCGAAGAAGCGCGCCGGACGCGCCAGGCCGGCGACGGCCAGCACCTTTCGTCCCCGCAGCGACGACAGCACGGCGAGGGCAGGCGGCTCGCCGCGCCACCAGTCCTGGAGCGCCACGGCGCCAGCGAGTCGGCGTCGCGCCAAGTGGCCCGGCAGCGACGTGCTCGCGGCGGGGGCGTTGTAGAGGGCGACCTGCCGCTCGCCGAGCCGGCGGGGCACGGGCTCGCGCAGCGGTCCGGCGGGCAGCAGGCGACCATTGCCGGCGCCGCGCTCGTCGAAGACGATCACCTCGGCGTCGCGTTGCAGCGCGAGGTGCTGCAGGCCGTCGTCGCCGACGACGACGTCGACTTCCGGGTGCGACCGGAGCAGGGCTCGGCCCGCGGCGACGCGATCACGTGCGACCACCACCGGCGCGCCCGTCCGGCGCCGGAGCAACAAGGGCTCGTCGCCCACCTGCATGGCGGCGTCACCGGGCTCCACGTCGCGGACGCCCTCCAGTCGGCCGCCGTAGCCCCGCGACACGATGCCCGGGACGTAGCCGCGCGCGCGCAGCAGGTGCACGACGGCGATCACGGTCGGGGTCTTGCCCGCGCCCCCGACGATCAGGTTGCCGACCACGAGCACCGGCACCGGCAGCCGGGCCGACGCCAGCCAGCCGCGTGCGTAGAGCGCGCGACGGACGTCCGTGACCAGTCGGAACAGCCACGACAGCGGCAGCAGGAAGGTGCTCAGCCGACCCCGCCCGGCCCATGCCCGCTGCAGCAGCGAGCCGAGCCGCTCCGCGCGACGAGCCGGCGCGGGCGCCGTGCTCACGCTTCAGCGCGGCGCGCCGCCCGACGACTGCGTGGCGAAGGTCAGCCTAGCGAGGCCGGCGCGTCGCGCCGCATCCATGACGTTGATGACGCTCTGGTGCGCAGCCGTCGCATCCGCCGAGATGATCACGATCATGTCCTTCGACCCGGCGGCGACGGCGGCGAGCTCGGTCGTCAGGACATCGACGCTGCGGCCCTCGACGGGCTTGCGATCGATGGCATAGCGGCCGTCGGAGGCGATGGCCACGACGATCTCCTGCGGCCGGTCGCGGGCGAGGTCCGCGTCGGCAACCGGCAGGCTCACCTGCAGCTCCGTGAACTTGGAGTACGTCGTCGTCAGCATCAGGAAGATGAGCACGACGAGCAGCACGTCGATGAACGGGATCAGGTTGATCTCCGGCTCGTCCGGGCGCGGGCGCCGGAAGTTCAGTGCCATGGGGGCGCGCCTATCCGCGCGGCAGGGCGAAGCGCATCAGGTGCGGCACGAGCCGGTCCGAGGCCTGCTCCAGATCGAGCGTGTAGCCGTCGACGCGGCCGCGGAAGTAGCGGTAGAACATCAGCGCCGGGATGGCGATGATGAGACCGAAAGCGGTGTTGTAGAGAGCGACGGAGATGCCGTGCGCGAGCATGGCCGGGTTGTTGCCGCCGACCGGCGACTGCGAGCCGAAGATCTCGATCATCCCGATCACCGTGCCCATCAGGCCGAGCAGCGGCGCGGCGGAGGCGATCGTGCCCAGCGCATTCAGGTAGCGCTCCAGGCGGTGCACCGCGGCCCGGCCGGCGGACTCGAACGCCAGGCGCAGCCCGTTCTCGGTGATGCGCGGCTCGGCGATCACCGCCCGCAAGCCGGTGGCGAGCACGGTGCCGAGCACGGAGTTGTCGGCCAGCTTGTTGACGACGTCGGGTGCCGGCAGATGGGCCCGCGTCACCGAGATCACCTCGTCCAGCAGCCGCGGCGGCGCGACTCGCGCGACGCGCAGGCTGGAGAAGCGTTCGATCGTCAGTGCGAGGGCTGCGATCGAGCAGATGACGAGGGGCCAGATGGGCCAACCAGCGGCTTGTATGATCGAAAGCAATATGGCCCTTCGGAGCAGTGCGATGGCCGGCGTCGTCGCCGTCGGGGCCGGATTATGGCGCGGCCTCCTGCCATCTCGAAGAAGGCAGCGCGCTCTGTGTGACAGGTGTCGCGCTGCACTCGCCTTCGAGCCCGAACCGCTTGGCTGACCTGTTCACGGACGAGCCGTCCGAGGATCCTCCCGCCCCCGCACGGCTCTCCCGGCCCGCTCGCTCGCCGGGCCGCGTCTGGCGCGTCGCCGACCTGATCGGCGCGGTCGCCTCGCTGGTCGAGACGGAGTTCTCGGCCTGCACGGTCGGAGGCGAGATCTCGGGCTTTTCCCGCGCTGCCAGCGGCCACTGCTACTTCAACCTGAAGGACCCCGCCGGCGGCGTCAGCCTGCGCTGCGCCATGTTCAGGCGAGCTGCGTCGCTGCTGGATTTCAGGCCGGTCGACGGGCAGGCCGTCGAGCTGCGCGGCCGCCTGGCCGTGTACGAGCCCCGCGGCGAGCTGCAGTTCGTTGTCGAGGCCATGCAGCCCAGTGGGGCGGGCGTCCTCTACGAGCGCTTCCTGCGCCTGCGCGCGAAGCTGGATGCCGAGGGACTGTTCGATCCGGCGTTCAAGCGGCCGCTGCCGGCCTTCCCGAGGCAGATCGGCGTCGTCACGTCGCTGCAGGGCGCCGCCCTCCATGACGTCGTCACGACGCTGGCTCGCCGCTCGCCGCACGTCGGCGTCGTCGTCTACCCCAGCGCGGTACAGGGCGTCGAGGCCCCCGCCGCGCTGTGCCAGGCCATCGCCGCGGCAGGAGAGCGTCGCGAGGTCGACGTGCTGATCGTCTGCCGCGGCGGCGGCTCGCTCGAGGACCTCTGGGCGTTCAACGACGAGCGGGTCGTCCGCGCCATCCGCGCCGCATCCATGCCGGTGATCAGCGGCGTCGGTCACGAGACCGACGTGACGCTCGCCGACATGGCCGCCGATCTGCGGGCGCCGACGCCCACCGCCGCCGCCGAGCTCGCCGCGCCGGCCACTGCGCCGCACCGGCAGGCGCTCGGCGCGCTGGCGGCCGCGTTGCAGCGCCGTGTCACGGCCGCTCTCGAGACGCGTGCCCAGCGCATCGACCGCGCCGCCATGCGCCTCGCCCGTCCCAGCGATGCCGTGCGGCGGCGGGCCCATGCCCTCGACCTGCTCGAGCAGCGCCTGGTGGCGGCGCCTTTGCGCGCCCTCGACGCGGCGACGACCCGCTGCCGCTCCGCAGGCCACCGGTTGCGCCATGCCGTTCGCCTCGCCCAGGCGCGGCAGGCCGCCCGCCTCGAGGTGGCCCTCGCGCGCCTGCGCGCCCTCGATCCCGACCGGGTGCTGGCGCGGGGTTACGTGCGGCTGGAGAGCGCTGGCGGCAAGCCGGTCACGTCGGTCGTCGATCTCGGCGCCGGCGACCGTATCCAGGCCCGGCTGCGGGACGGCCGGGCCGCGCTCGACGTCGTCGAGGTCGAGGCGGGCACGAAGACGCCGTGACCCTCGCAGGAAAGACAAGCTGCCTACAATCCCGTCCCAGAACAATTGCCCCCCGAGGAACGCCATGGAACACACCCTGCCGCCGCTTCCGTACCCCATCGACGCGCTCCAGCCGCACGTCAGCAAGGAGACGCTCGAGTACCACCACGGCAAGCACCACAAGGCCTACATCGACAACCTGAACAACCTCCAGAAAGGCACGGAGTACGAGTCGATGCCTCTGGAGGAGATCGTCCGGAAGTCCTCGGGGGCGATCTACAACAACGCCGCGCAGACCTGGAACCACACGTTCTTCTGGAGCTGCATGAAGCCGGGCGGCGGCGGCGAGCCGACGGGGCCCCTGGCCGACGCCATCAAGAGCAAGTGGGACGCGTACGCTTCGTTCAAGGAAGCCTTCGCGAAGAGCGCGGTCGGCAACTTCGGCTCCGGCTGGACCTGGCTGGTCAAGAAGTCGGACGGCAGCGTCGACATCGTCAACATGGGCGCCGCGGGAACGCCGCTCACGACCGGCGACAAGCCGCTGCTCACGCTCGACGTCTGGGAGCACGCCTACTACATCGACTACCGCAATCAGCGGCCGAAGTGGGCCGAGACCTTCCTCAGCTCGCTGGCCAACTGGGACTTCGCGGCGAAGAACTTCGCCTGAAGCCCGCTAGTTCGAGAACGGCTGGCCGCGCACCTTGCTGCCGGGCTTGATGCCCCGCTTCGCGAACCAGCCCTCGTTCATCTCGAGGACGTAGCGCACGGGCTTTTCGGAGCAGTGCGGGTCGAGCGTCTGCGGCTTCATGCTGTCGATGTTGACGATGCTGCCGTCGTCGGCGAGAAAGGCGATCGAGAGCGGAATCAGCGTGTTCTTCATCCAGAAGCACTGCTGCGCCGGCCGATCGAAGACGAAGAGCATGCCTTCGTTGGCGCCCATGGCCGTCCGCTTCATGAGGCCGATCTCGCGCTGCTCAGGGGTCAGCGCCAGCTCGGCCGAGATGTTGTGGATGCCAGCCTGCAGGCGGATCGCCGTCAGCTTCTGCGGCCCGTCGGCGGCCTGTGCGGCCGCGCCGAGCAGCAGCACTGCGAGAGCCACGGCCCAGCGACCGAATCTCCGATTCATGCTCATTCTTCCGACTTAGAATTTCCGGCTGCACCCAACACGGCCGCGCAAGCGGAGCGCCATTTTCATGTATCAGCACATCAAGGTGCCCGCAGGCGGGCAGAAGATCAAGGTCAATCCCGACTTCTCGCTTTCGGTGCCCGACGAGCCGATCATTCCCTATATCGAGGGCGACGGCACCGGGGTTGACATCACGCCGGTCATGATCAAGGTCGTCGACGCGGCGGTCGCGAAGGCCTACGGCGGCAAGAAGAAGATCCACTGGATGGAGATCTACGCCGGCGAGAAGTCGACCCGTGTCTACGGACCGGACGTCTGGCTCCCGCCCGAGACGCTCGAGGTGCTGCGCGATTACGTGGTTTCCATCAAGGGCCCCCTGACCACGCCGGTCGGCGGCGGCATCCGGTCGCTCAACGTGGCGCTGCGCCAGGAGCTCGATCTCTACGTCTGCCTGCGCCCGATCCAGTACTTCCAGGGCGTTCCATCGCCGGTGAAGGCGCCGGAAAAGACGAACATGGTCATCTTCCGGGAGAACTCGGAAGACATCTACGCCGGCATCGAGTTCGAGGCCGAGAGCGAGAAAGCCAAGCGCCTGATCAAGATCCTGCAGGAGGATTTCGGTGTCAGGAAGATCCGCTTCCCCGATACCTCGGGCATCGGCGTCAAGCCGGTCTCGCGGGAGGGCACGGAGCGCCTGGTGCGCAAGGCGCTCCAGTACGCCATCGACCACGACAAGCCCTCCGTGACCCTGGTGCACAAGGGCAACATCATGAAATTCACCGAAGGGGGCTTCCGCGACTGGGGCTACGCGCTGGCGCAGCGCGAGTTCGGCGCCGAGCTGGTCGACGGCGGTCCGTGGTGCAAGTTCAGGAACCCGAAGACCGGCAAGGAAATCATCGTCAAGGACTCCATCGCCGACGCCTTCCTGCAGCAGATCCTGCTCCGACCGGCCGAGTACTCGGTGATCGCCACCCTCAACCTGAACGGCGACTACGTCTCCGACGCACTGGCGGCGCAGGTCGGCGGCATCGGCATCGCCCCGGGCGCCAACATGAGCGACTCGGTCGCCATGTTCGAAGCGACTCACGGCACGGCCCCCAAGTACGCGGGCAAGGACTACGTCAACCCGGGCTCGGAGATCCTTTCCGCGGAGATGATGCTGCGGCACATGGGCTGGCACGAGGCGGCCGACCTCGTCATCAGCTCGATGGAGAAGGCTATTCTCTCCAAGAAGGTCACGTACGACTTCGCCCGCCTCATGGACGGCGCGACCCAGGTTTCCTGCTCGGGATTCGGGCAGGTGATGATCGAAAACATGTGAGCTGCCCGGGCTCATACCGCAAACCCGCCGTTCGGCGGGTCTTTTTTTATGGCCCGGCGGCCTGAACTGGCCCGGGTTCAGGGGAGTCCTCAGGCGTTGTGAAATAGTCCCCGAGGCCAATATGA
>JAESGR010000451.1_pt1 | contig 32239 bp, 33 predicted proteins | sample 9269771 | NCBI WGS metagenome assembly JAESGR01 (sample SAMN15739572, study PRJNA653492) | algae metagenome | isolation source: Chroococcus sp. CMT-3BRIN-NPC107 and co-occurring heterotrophs from well... | place: USA: Clark Mountains Wilderness, California | collected 2010-04-18 | reverse complement strand
TGCCGGTGCAGGATTGGGCCAAGGAGGAGGGCATCGCCGAGGACGACGTCATCAAGCGGCTCCAGGACGCGGCCGATGCGCATTATGCAGCCAAGGTCCAGGAGTATGGCCCGGAGGTGATGCGGCAGGCCGAGAAGAGCCTGATCCTTCAGGTCCTGGATCATGTCTGGAAGGACCACCTCCTGCATCTGGACCATCTGCGGCAGGGCATCTACCTGCGTGGCTACGGCCAGAAGGACCCGCTGAACGAGTACAAGCGGGAAGCTTTCGACCTGTTCGACACCATGCTCTCCGAGCTGCGTCAGACGGTGACGCAGGTGATGATGCAGGTTCAGATCCGCATGGCGAATGCGGCGCCGCCCGAGCCGCCACCGGCCGTTCAGGCCGCTGCCCGTGCGCCCGCGATGGCCATGGCCATGGCTGCGTCGGCCGAGGACCAGGAATCGGAAACGGCCGGGGTCGATTCCGCCGATCCTTCGACCTGGGGCCGGGTCTCGCGCAATGCGCCCTGTCCCTGTGGCTCCGGCAAGAAGTTCAAGGCCTGCCACGGTCGGTTCACCTGAGCCGTCTGCCCGGAACGGGGCCGGCATGACTTGATCGCTTCGGGTGGCAGCTCTTATCTGGCACCCGGGCGGTGCCAGTGTCTCAGATCCTGTTCGATCATCTTGTCCCGGTCTACGCCCTGGTGCTGCTGGGACGCGTGCTGGCCGGTTTCCGGGTCGTAACGGACCAGCAGGTCCAGGGAATCTCGCGGTTCGTGTTCGACGTGGCGCTGCCAGTTATGCTGGCGCGGCAGATGCTTCTGGTGGACCTGCCGGCCGAGATCGAGTGGCGACTGATCTTCGTCTATTTCGGCTGCGCCTTCGTCATTTTCGGCTTGGCCGCGTTCACCGGATGGCAGCTGTTCGGGGCAAGGCTGGCCAAGCCCGCCATTTTCGGCATTACCGCCTCCTTCGGTAACGTGCTGGTCCTGTCCGTGCCGATCACGATCGGTACCTATGGCGAGCAGGCCTCTGTCCCGCTGTTCCTGCTGATAGCCTTCCACAGCGCCACCCTTTTCACCGTGACGACGGTGGTGGCCGAACTCGGCGTTGGTGCGGCCGGCGAACTCCGTAAGCTGCCGAGGGCTGTCACGATTAGCCTCGTCACCAACCCGATCCTGGTGGCATTGGTTGTGGGCCTGCTGCTTCGGCTGTCGCCCATCCCCGTGCCAGGCGCGATTGACCAGACCGCCGCCTTCCTGGGGCAGGCCGCCATGCCGCTGGCCTTGTTCGCCTTGGGCGCGAATCTCGCCAGGTTCCGGCTGGGTGCGCTCTGGCGGGAGGCGATGGTTCTCTGCCTGTTCAAGAACGCCGTGTTTCCGCTGCTTGTGTTCGTGGTGGCTACCTGGATCGTCCCGCTGGACCCGATGGCACGTACCGTCGCCATCGTCACCGCGGCCATGCCGGCAGGTATCAACGCCTATCTGTTCTCCGTCCGTTACGAATCGGCAGTGGCGGAGACCAGCGCTACCATCGTCGCCTCCACCATCCTGACGTTCCCGATCCTGGTCTGGCTGCTGCCTGCCCTACCATAAGATGAACAAATTGACATGATTCTACCTATTTTGTTTGTGAGCCAGATGACGATATCGTGATTTGTAGGAAGCCTTCGATCAAGCTCGGCAAAGATCGGGTGATGAGGGGCCGTTGAACCTTGAGAACGCAAAGGATCAACGATGAGGCGTCGTCAGTCAGAAGATCGGGGCACAGCCGGCGAACTGCCTGCTGTTCATCTCGCACCGCTTTATTGCCCGTGGGATTCACGGTTCGAGCGTCATGAACGGCGTGTTTCGTTCTGGTCGGCTAGTCAGGCTCGTTGTCGACGGCCCGGCTTGATCGTGAGGCTCGAATACGTTCCGGTCGCCGGAAGCGCTTGAACAGTTTCCGGGCCCTTTCCACCTCTCGGCGTGCAGCCAAGCGGGAAAGGGATTGGGATGTTCGGCTTCTTGTCCTTCAGGAAGAAGTCGCGCGGTCGGTGCGACTGGGTGCCTGGTCGCTCCGAACCCATCATGGAGCCGGGCAAGCATCATGTCTCGGGCCGTGACCTCAGTCCTCCTTGGCCGGCGGGTTATCGCACGCTGATTGTCGGGCTCGGCTGCTTTTGGGGGGCGGAGCGGCTATTCTGGCAGATGCCGGGCGTATGGGTGACCGCCGTCGGCTTTGCCGGGGGAAGCACGCCCAATCCGACCTACTACGAGGTGTGCAGCGAAGGCACCGGTCATGCGGAGGTGGTGCTGATCGTTTACGACCCAAAGCAGATCCACCTCTCCGAACTGCTGAAGACTTTCCTCGAAGGTCATGACCCGACGCAGGGCATGCGCCAGGGCAATGATATTGGCACGCAGTACCGCTCCTGCATCTACCTGGCCGAGCCGGTGGACCGGGAGCTCGCGAAACAGATGCTGGACGATTACGAGGCGCAACTCGGCAAGGCAGGATTCGGGCCGATCACCACGACCATCGGCGGCGACGTCCGGTTCTACTACGCCGAAGAAGAACACCAGCAGTATTTGGCCAAGAAGCCCTGGGGCTATTGTGGCCTGGGTGGCACCGGTGTTTCTTGCCCGGCTGGCAGTCTGGTCCAGGCGAAAGCATGACCCGACGACCCTTCAGATGATCGGATGGGGACCTGCAAACAGGTCCCCGATCGCGCGCCGCGCGCGGAGCCGGAGCCGCCGGCACAGGATATTGGCTGTCCGGTCGTGACGCAGGTGGCAGCGCTGGCATAGCGCCTTCAGGTTGGTCGGACGTGAGTTGCCAGGGTCCTGGTCCAGATGGGCCGTTCCGAGGAAGATCTTGCGCCGCTGCTGTCCAGAAAGGTCGACAATGTCGGGCCATGCAACTGGTTCGCCACGGTCGTCGCGCCACTGGGCAGACAGATCGTCGAACCAGCGCCCGTCATTCAGCTGGCAGATCAGGCGCCCATGTGGTCGGCCGCAGGTCTCGCAGCGTCCCTTGGCCCGCCCAAACCTGATCTGTCGGCTGATGATCGCCCAATCGATCGGATAAAAGAAGCGACGCTCCGGACGGATCGGCAAGAACCGGCTCTCCAGGGACCTTTTCGACAACGACCTCTGGATAGCGGAAGATCAGCCTCCCGTCAGCGGATTGCTGTGCACAGGCGGGGTGGAAGCTCGCCGGTCACGCCACTGGTTCGCCAGCCTCGGCCAGCCGTCGGAGCACCTGCTCGAAGACCTCGGGCGGCTGGCCACCTTGTATCAGGTGGCGACGGTTCAGGATCACCGATGGAACCGCATGGATGCCCAGATCCGTGAAGTGGCGCTCCTGCACGCGGACATCTTCGGCGAACCGGTCGCCAGCCAGAATCGCTTCGGCCTCCTCTCGCGGCAGTCCTGCTTCCATGGCTAGCCGGGCCAGGACGGCATGGTCGGAGACATCCTCGCCATGTGAGAAATAGGCCTCGAGAAGCGCGTGCTTGAGCGTGATCGCCTTGCCCATGTCCTGCGCCCAGTGGAGCAGGCGATGCGCATCGAACGTGTTATAGGTTCGCGCGCGCCGGTCCATGCGGAAGGTGAAGCCAAGCTCCGCACCACGCACCCGGATCGCCTCGCCGTTGGCAGCGATCTGTTGGGGCGTACTGCCGTATTTCTGCGAAAGATGCTCGACGATGTCCTGGCCTTCGGGCGGCATGGCAGGATTGAGCTCAAACGGCTGGATGAAAAGCTCGACCTCGATCAGGTCTTCCAGCCGTTCCAGGGCGGTCTCCAGGGAGCGCAGCCCGACCGCACACCAAGGGCAGACGACGTCAGAGACGAAATCGATCCTCACGCGGGGGCGGTTGGCAGGCATGGGCGTCACTCCGATACGGTTCCGGCCTGGTTTCGCAGCAGGATCTCTTCGGCTGCTGCCAGATCTTGCGGCGTATTGATGTTGAAGAATGGATCGAACGGCCTGTCCGTCCAGTCGACGACTGCGCGGCCGGCCGTTTCGGCGAAGCGGCCGACATGTCGACACCCCTGCTGCAATGCTGTCTCCAGGCGGTCCGCCAAGTCCACCGGCCAGACGGCGAAGACGTGATGAACGGCTCCAGCCGTGGCCGCGCAGGCGATGGGATGATCGGGGTCGACTGCGCACAGGAGGCGGGAGGACAGATCCAGTGGAAAGTAGGGCGTGTCGGTCGGCAGGCTCAGCATGTGAGAGTGGCCGAAATTCATTGCCCAGCGCATTCCCGCCAGGATTCCGGCCAGCGGCCCAGGATGATCCGGGACCGGATCCGCCATGACCGGCAGGCCGAACTCGGCAAAGCGATCGGACTGGCCGTTGGCGTTCAACAGGAGGGGAGCCGCCTGTGGCCGGACCCGATCGATCGCATGCACGAGCAAGGGGCGGCCCGCCAACTGCAGCAGGCATTTGTCGCCGCCTCCCATGCGCCGGGCCAGGCCACCGGCGAGCAGGACGGCTGGTGGCTTGGCGGTGTCAGGGCGGGAGATGGCACACGGCCTCGAGATGGTACCCGTCCGGATCGATCACGAACGCGGCATAATAGTTGGGATGGTAGTGGGGCCGGATGCCGGGCGGTCCGTTGTCTTTGCCGCCATGGGCCAGCGCAGCCTGATACCAGGCATCCACAGCCGGCCGATCCACCGCCGAGAATGCGAAGTGCATCCCGTCGACCGGCACCGGTGCCGGATCGAAAGGATTGGTAGAGGCGCCGATCCAGAAGGCCGGCTCGTGGCTGTTGCCGCCGTAGCCCACTCCCTTGAAATCGGGTGCGTCGTCGATCGTCATCACCGGCTGGTACCCGAGCACCGGCAGGCAGGCGTCGTACAGGGCGCGGGACCGTACGAGATCTGCCACGCGAATGGAGACATGGTCGAGCATCACGCAGACCCCTCATGCTGGGATGACTGACGTCGGCGACGCGATCGGGTACCACAGCGTGGTGCCGCCTGTGGAGAGCCAGCCTTGTCGGATGTGCCAGCCCATCGTGTCCTGCCGCTGCTCACTGCGGATGAACTCGCCCGTCGCGTGGACGAACTCGCGGCGGACTTGGCCAGCGTGCTGCCGGCGGACGTGACGCTGGTTGGGCTGCTCAAGGGTGCATTCGTGTTCAGCGCGGACCTGGTCCGTGCCCTTGACCGGCATGGACTGACGCCGGAGGTGGAGTTCCTCCAGGTCAGCTCGTATGGCCTCGGCACGGAAAGCTCCGGCAAGGTCAAGGTGATCGGCGGCATGCCGGACAGCGTCGCCGGCCGCGACGTGCTGCTGGTCGATGATATCCAGGACACGGCCCGGACCCTGGCATGGACGCGCGACCTCCTGTTCGCCAATGGTGCCAGGACCGTCCGTACCTGCGCTCTGCTCGACAAGCCGTCCCGCCGGCAGGTCGATTTCGAGGCGGACCACATCGGGTTCACGATCGAGGACTGGTTCGTGGTCGGCTACGGCATCGACTGGGCGGAGCGCTACCGCCACCTGCCCTGGATCGGCCGGGTGGCCTTCGACTGATCCTCACATGCGGTCGATGCGCCATCGGTAGAGGACGGCTGCGACCGAGCTGGCGAGGTTCAGGCTGGATACGCCAGCGCGCATCGGCAAGCAGAAGGTCCGTTCCGCCCGGCGACGCCAGCGGCCGTCGAGGCCGCGGCGCTCCGACCCGAACAGGAGGATCGCGTCGTCCGGAACGGAGCCCGGCCTGAGCGGCGCCCCGTCCGGATCCAAGGCCACCAATGGCCGGCCGCTCGTATCCGGCAAGTCGTCGATATGCAGGATGGGCAGGGCGAAATGCAGCCCCGCCGAGCCGCGCAGACAGGAGCGGTGCCAGGGATCGTGCGGGCCGGTCGTGAGCACGGCCGCGGCATCCGCTGCAGCGGCCGTCCGGATGGTCGCGCCGACATTGCCGTGATGGGTGGGTCGGTCGAGCAGCACGATCGGGCTGCCGGAACACGCCAGCACTTCGTTCAGCCGGTGCGCCGGCGGATCGGCGAATGAAATCACCCCTGTCGGTACGGCGCCGCCCGCCAGAGTCGCAAAGCGGCTGACGGGCACTTCCTCCACCAGTTCCTGCAGCCGGGGCACCAAGTCCGGACAGAGGCTCTCCGCCAGTTCCAACAGTCGCCTGCGGTCCGGGGACAGTGCCTGTCGCACCCGCGCGCCGAAGCGCAGGGCGTGTTTAAGGGCGTGCAATCCTTCCAGCACGATGCCCGCCGTCGTCTGGCCCAGTGGAACACTCCTTCGTTCAGTCCGGATGACCTCAGGGTGCCTAACCGCACTTGGCCGATCAACTGCTTGGTGGGTGCTGGCCAGCGGGAACCATGGCGGAAATAGTAGGTTGAGGGCGCAAGCGGCCGATCCCGTTTCGGGAGAGGACCGCACCGGCTGGCCAATTGGCTCGGGTATCTAAGTGAAGTTGAGGAGCGACGAGATGGCGACAATGAGCAGGTCGGATCACGACCTGGTGCGCGAACCCACGGCGATCGCTGTCGCGGGTGATTCGCGCCGGCGGGTGTCGTGGGGAGCCATCATCGGTGGCGTCGCCATCGCACTTGCCGTGCAGATGCTCCTTTCCATGCTCGGGCTGGGTCTGGGGCTGACCACGATCGAGCCGAACACTGGCGGGACTCCGGACGCCACGTCGATCGGCATCGGTGCCGTCGCCTGGTGGGTGATCTCCGCGCTGCTGGCGCTGCTGGCGGGTGGCTATGTCGCGAGCCGGCTGGCCGGTACCACCAACAAGCGTGACGGCATGCTGCACGGTCTGCTGACCTGGGCCTCGATGCTGATCATCTCCGTGTGGCTCCTGACCTCAGTGGTCGGCAGCGTCCTGGGCGGTGCCTTCAATATGCTGGGCGGTGCCGTCTCGAGCGCCTCCCAGGCCGTGTCGAACGTGGCTCCGCAGGTGGCGGATGCGGCTGGTCTGAGCACTGACCAGATCCAGCAGCAGGTCGATAACCTTCTCCGCGCGAACAACGCGCCGGCGAATCCGGAATCGGCGCGCCAGGAACTGGTCTCGCTGATGGGCCAGGTGGCGACCGGCCAGCAGACCATGGATCAGGTGCGTCCCCGTGCCGTCGAGATCATCTCGCAGCAGGCCGGGATCACTCCGCAGGAAGCTGAGGCGCGTATCCAGGAATTCCAGACCCGCGCCGAGCAGTTCCGAGCCGATGCGGAAGCGACCGCTCGCGAGACGACCGAGGCGACGGCATCGGCCCTTTCCAGCGGTGCTCTCTGGACCTGCCTCGCCCTGGCGCTGAGCGCTATCGCAGCTGCGATCGGTGGCTCGATCGGTACCCGCCGCGAGACCCACGACTATCCGACGACCGGCCGTTACTGACCATCGTCTCCTGATCGGAAAGGGCGGCAGGGAGTTTCTCCCTGCCGCCTTTTCTCGTCCTGAACGCAAGGCGACCGCTCGATCTGCACCCTTGGCCATCGCATCCCGCAGGAAGGTTGCGTCCGCCTGGGTGGACCGTATCGTCGTCCGGCGATGAACGGGGAAGGATGCAGGACCGCATGGCAGCGCTGATCGGCAGCAGGATTTATGACGATGCCATCTACGCCACCGATGAGCCGGTCCCGAGCCTGTGGGAAGCGACTGCAGGGCCGCCACCCGCCGATGACGGCCCGCTCGTCGGCGAGAGCGAAACGGAGGTCGCGGTCATCGGCGGCGGCATTGCCGGGCTGTCACTGGTCTGGCACCTGACCCGCCGCCACGGTATCGCTGCTACGGCGCTCGATGCCGCCAAGATCGGATGGGGCGCTTCGGGGCGGAACGGCGGCTTCGTCAGCATGGGCTACACCAAGCGCTCCCTCGACGACCTCACCGCGACCTACGGGGCAGAGGATGCCCGCACCGTGTTCGAGGCGCAGAAAGCCGCCTGTGCCTATGTGATCGACGTCGCCAGGAGCGAGAATCTGGACGTTGATCTGTCCGGGCGCGGAGAATTCATCGTGGCCCACAAGCCGGACCGCCTGAAAGGCCTCGCCGCGAAGAGCAGTGCCATGCGCAGCCTGTTCGGCGAGGATTGGCCAGTCATCTCCAAGGACGAACTGCGCGCGCGGGGCTATGCCGGCCCGGAGGCGCACGGTGCGATCTACGTGCCGCATGGGACGGGCCTGCATCCCCTGAAATACACCTATGGGCTCCTGCAGCTGGCACGTTCCCATGGCGGCAAGGTGCATCCTCAGTCAGCTGTGGTGCACTGGGAGCGGGATGGGGCAGGGGCCCATGTCCTCCACATCCAGGGCGGCGGGCGCCTGAAGGCGAAGACGGTGGTCGTCGCTACGAACGGCTTCACTACGGAGGGTCTGGACGGTCGGTTCGACGGCGTGACACTGCCAGCGCTGTCCAACATCCTGGTGACTCGTCCACTGAGCGAGGCCGAACGGCAGGCCCAGGGCTATACGACCGACGTTCCCGTGGCCGATAGCCGCAACCTCCTGTTCTACATCCGGCTCCTGAAGGATGGCCGGCTGCTCTTCGGTGGCCGGGGAGGCACCAGTGCCACCAAGACGGCCGGCGAGCGCTACTGGGCTTACATGCACAAGCGGCTGCAGGAGGTGTTCCCCGCCTGGAAGGACGTCGAGATCAGCCATCGCTGGCGGGGTTTCGTCTGCCTGACCGCCGATCTGGTCGGCAGGGTCGGGCTGTTCCCGCAGGACCGGTCGACCGGGTTCCTGTTTGGCTGCCATGGCAGCGGCGTCGCTATGTCCGGCTATGCAGCGAAGTTTCTGGCATCCGAGATCGCCGGTGCCGGCTTCAACGAGCCGTTCCCAATGTGCTTTCGCCGCCCGCCCGTGCGCTTCCCAGTTCCTTCCCTGCGTGTTCCAGCACTTGCTGCCGCCTATGCATGGTATCGCATCAAGGACGAAATCCTGCCCGCCTGAATGGCTTCAAGGCCGCGGGAACTACAGGGGAGCTTCTGTTGACTGCACCGCGCGACATCACGATCTGGCTGCAGGACATCCAGGACGCCACGAACGAGGCTCTGCATTTCCTGGGAGCGGTGGACCTCGAGCACTATTTGAGCGACCGCATGCGCTGCCTGGCCGTGGAGCGGCTGCTGCTCCTGATCGGGGACGCGGCGCTCAAAGCAGGTCAGCAGGATCCTGCTGCCATGGAAACCCTGCGGGACCTGCCGAAGATCGTGGCGCTACGCAACCGGATCGCCAACGGCTACTGGCTAACCGATCATCACCTGGTGCACGGGTTGGCCGAGCGGGTCCTCCCGGATCTCCTGACAGACCTGCAGCGGCTGCTGGAGCGGATCGACGCTGGACGGGCAGAGAGTCGCTACGAGGCAGGCGAGACCCAACCCGATTGATGCACCCCTTCATCGAGGCCAAGCTGCCGGAGATCAAGGGACTCTGCCGACGCTATGGAGTGGCGCGGCTGGAACTGTTCGGCTCAGGCGCGCGGGATGATTTCGACCCGGGTCGCAGCGACGTGGACCTCTTGGTGGAGTTCGGCATTTCCCCTGCCGGAATGGCCCTGACCGAACGGCATTTCGGGCTCCTCTCCGAGCTGGAGGCTTGCCTCGGATGCCGTGTCGACCTCATCGCACGCCGGGCGATCCGCAACCGGCGTTTCCTGCCGGCGATCCAGGCTGACTTGCACTGCCTTCATGAAGCGCCCGGACATAACAAGCTTTTGACACCGGACGGATGAACATCGTCCGTTCATGCACGGGAATGGAGGGCATCGGATGAAGTATGCAGTTTGGCTGGTAGTGGCGCTGGCGCAACTGGCAGGCCTGCCGATGGCGAGTGCCGAGACGGCCCGCATCCGCGGAACACTGATCGAATTCGACGTGAGCAAGATCACGGTCGCCAAGCGGGATGGCGGCGTGGAGCCGATCGGCATCGACAGCAACACCCGGTACCTGTCGGTGACGCCGGTCGGCATCGACGCGATCAAGCCCGGCAGCTATATCGGCGTGGCCGGACTGCCGCAGGCGGACGGCACGATCAAGGCGCTGGGTGTGATGGTGTTCCCGGAACAGGCGCGCGGCATGAACGAAGGCAGCTTTCCCTGGGACCTGCAGCCGGAGAGCACCATGACCAATGCCACAGTCGCTAAGGTCGAGACCGCAGCCAGCGGACGTGAGGTCCAGGTAACCTACAAGGGCGGGAGCCAGACCATCGAAATCGTCGATGCCGGCGCGATCGCATCGTTCGCGCCGGCCAGCGAATCGGCCTTGGTGGAGGGGGCCAAGGTCACCGTGTTCGTTGAGCAGGGGGCCGGCCTGCCCACGGCGCGCAGCGTGCTAGTCGGCAAGGACGGCTTCACGCCGCCCAACTGATCGCAGTCTCGTATCAGGCGCGCCGCCGTCGCGACTTCGCGAAGGTATCGAACGCCACGGCGAGCACGATGATCAGGCCGATGATGATCTGCTGCACGTAGGGGCTGACGTTGTTCAGCACGAGCCCATTCTGCAGCACGCCGATCAGGATCGTGCCGATCACCGTGCCGAAGATCGTGCCGACCCCGCCGAACAGGCTGGTCCCACCGATGACGACAGAGGCGATCACGATCAGCTCATAGCCCTGGCCGGCGACTGCCTCGGCCGAGTTCAAGCGGGCTGACAGGATGAAGCCCGACAGGCCCGCCATGAAACCCATGATCACATAGACTGACATGGTGATGCCGCGCACGTTCAGACCCGAGAGTCGCGCAGCCTCAGGATTGCCACCGATCCCGTAGATGTGCCGACCATAGCGGGTGTAGCGCAGGATGACGTGGGCCAGCACGGCGAAGGCCAGAAAGACCATGACCGGTACGGGAATGCGCCCGATGAGCGGCAGTTCAAACAGATAGCCCTGGCCCCACCAGGTATAGCCAGCGTCGAAACCTGAGATCGGACCGCCGCCGGCCATGAGCAGGGCAGCACCTCGGAATGCCGACATGCCGCCTAGCGTCACGACGAATGGCGGGACTTTCAGTCTGGTGATGGCAAAGCCTTGCAGGGCACCTGCCAGCGTGCCGCACAGGACGGCGATCAGCATGGCGAGCGGCCAGCCATAGCCGAACTCCGTGGCATCGGCCCCAGCCGTGAACCGATTGGCAAGACCACCCTTGGCAATCGCTGCGGCCGCAAGCCCCGCAAAGGCCACGATCGCACCAATCGAGAGGTCGATGCCAGCCGTCAGGATCACGAAGGTCATGCCGGTGGCCAGCAGGCCATAGATCGAAACCTGGCGCATCACGTTGACGAGGTTGAGCGGCAAGAGGAAGCGGGGCGTCAACCAGGCGAAGATACCCATCAGCACCAGCAGGAAGATCAGCGGTGCATAAGTAGCCAGCAGACCGAACAGGTCTACGCCGTTGTTCTTGGTTTCGCCTGCGGAAGTCGTCGCCGTCGCCATGTTCTGTCTTGTCCTGCCTCAGGCGGCTGTCTTGGTATGCGTGAACAGATACATCAGGCTTTCCTCGGTCGCCTGTTCGCGCTCGATCTCTCCGCTGATCTGCCCCTCGCGCATGGTTACGATCCGGTCCGCCAGCCGCATGAGTTCGGGCAGTTCGGACGAGATGACGATCACCGCAATGCCGGCCGCGGCCAGTTCGAACAGCAGGTGATGGACCTCGTTCTTGGCCGCGATGTCGATCCCTCGGGTCGGCTCGTCGACGATCAGGACGCGCGGGTTGAGCGCCAGCCAGCGTGCCAGCACGACCTTCTGCTGGTTGCCGCCCGACAGGTTGGATACGAGCTGTTCACCATTGGCCATCCTGATCGAGAGCTTGCGCCGGTAGGTATCGACCAGCTCCCGCTCCTTCCTGCCGGAAACGAAGCCGAGCCGGTCGGTGATGGCATCCAACGCGGTCATCGACAGGTTCGGGCGGATTGCAAGCGACAAGAACAGCGCCTGCTGCTTGCGGTCCTCCGGCACCAGTCCGATCCCGTGGCGGATCGCATCCTGTGGCGTGGAGATCCTGACCTCCTCGCCATTGACGAGGATCCGCCCGGCATCGATGGGATCAGCACCGAAGATGGCGCGGGCCAGTTCGGTCCGGCCCGCACCAATCAGCCCGCCAATGCCGAGGATCTCGCCGGTATAGGCGGTCAGCGACACGTTCCGCACACGAACCGCATGCGGGTCATTCGTGTCACCCATCCGGGTAAGCCCTTCGACCTGCAGCATGGCAGTATCGCGCTTGGCGACGCGGCCCCCGCGGCCATGCAAGGCCACCTCGCGGCCGACCATCATGCGGATGACGTCGTCGACCCGAACATCCTTCACCTCGGAAGACCCGACCAGGCGGCCATCGCGCAGCACGGTCAGCCGGTCGCAGATATGCATGACCTCATCCAGCCGATGGGTCACGAACACGACAGCGATTCCGTGGCTCTTCAGGTCGTTGATGATCCGGAACAGCCGCTCGACCTCCGTCTCGGACAGGGCCGAGGTCGGCTCGTCCATGATCACGAGCTTGGCTTTCATCGAGAGCGCCTTGGCGATCTCGACCATCTGCTGCTCGGCAACCGAGAGATCCTTGACCAGACGGCGAGGGTCCATGTTCAGGCCCACCCGCGCCGTAACTGCGCGCGCCTGCTCGTTCAGAGCCTTCCAGTCGACGAAAGGACCGCGAGTCGGCTCGCGCCCGACGAATACGTTCTCGGCGATGGACAGGTTCGGGAGGAGGTTGAACTCCTGGTAGATCGTGACGATGCCGAGGGCCTGGGCATCCACCGGACGCCTGATCTCGACTGGCCGTCCGTCCAGCTCAATGGTGCCTTCGTCCGGCAGGTGCGCGCCTGCCAGGATCTTGAGGAGGGTCGACTTGCCGGCGCCGTTCTCGCCCAGCAGTGCATGAGCCTCGCCGGCACGGACATCAAAGCCCACATCCGTCAGCGCTTGCACGCCGGGAAAGCGTTTGCTGATCCCCTGGACGCGGAGAAAGGGCGTGACGTTCGAGCTGTTCACCGCGATCCACAATTCGCTGCAGAGGCGGGCGACGGCATGGAGACCATCGCCCGTGTCCTATGGCTTCCTGGAGCTTACTTGAGTTCCCCGAGGCGCTCGGCCTTGTCGAGGTTCTCCTTGGTCAGGACAATCGGCGTGAGCAGCACGAGGGACTGCTCGGGCGACTTCCCGTTCTGGATGTAGTCGACCAGGATCTGCACGGCCTTGCGGCTCTGGCCGCCCGGGAACTGCTCGACCGTACCGGCCAGACCGCCGTCGCGCACGGAAGCCAGCGCCTCAGGCAGGGCATCAAAGCCGACGATCTTGATGTCGTTCAAGCCGCGCGACTTGACTGCCTCGAGGGCGCCCAGCGCCATGTCGTCGTTCGCCGCGATGATGACGTCCGGCGGATCCTGCATGCCGGCAAGGATCGATTCGGTGACCGACAGGCCCTGGTCGCGGGCGAAGTTCGCGGTCTGCTCCGCGACGATCTGGTACTTGTCCTTGTGCTGGTCGAGGACGTTGTGCAGGCCCTTGTTGCGGTCGATCGCGGGCGACGCACCGGGCTGACCCTGCAGGTTGATGATCTTGGCCCCATCCGGGTAGTTCGCGAGCAGCCACTCCCCCTGAGCTTCGCCGCCCTTGACGTTGTCGGCACCGACATGGGCCAGGATGCCTTCCACGCCGTCGACCCGGCGGTCGACCGTCACGACGGGGACATTGTTTTCGACGGCGGTCGCCAGGGCCGGCGCCATCGCATTCACGTCGGATGGGCTGATCACGATGCCTTGGACGCCCTGGACAATGGCCGCCTCGACGTCGGCGGTCTGCTTGGGCGCGCTGTTCTGACCGTCGCTGTCGATGGTCTTCACGCCGAGCTTGGTCGCCTCGTCTTTGATCTCCTTCAACATGTGCACGAAGAAGGGAAAGGTCAGCGACGGCACGGAGGCCAGGATAGTGGCGTCCTGGGCACGGGCCGAGATGCCGGCAAACGACACGCCAGCGAGCAGAACGGCAGCGGCAAGGGCGCTGCGCCGGACGATCATCATGAAACGAACCTCCCAAGTCCCGCGACTCGGCGGCCGCGTTGCCTGGGAAGTTAGCCGCAGCCTTCTAGAGATAAAAGTCGGATTTTTCAGACGCAGCGTGCGAGGCCGGTTCCGATCATGGCATCCCGCGTGACGGTCTCCGCCAGCCGCTCTTCGCTCCAGCCTTCCGTGCCGACGGGCCGGTTCGGGATCACCATATAGCGCAGTTCGGCGGTACTATCGTGAACGTCGACCCGGACGTCCGCGGGGAGATCGACTCCGAACTCCCGCAGCACGGCGCGGGGCTCCCGGACCATGCGCGACCGGTAGGCCTTCGACTTGTACCAGTCGGGCGAGCCACCCAGGAGAAATCGCGGATAGCAGGAGCACAGGGTACAGACGATGACGTTGTGCAGGTCCGGCCGGTTCTCGACGGCTCGGATCGGGATGGCGCCGGCGTCGATGCCCAGGTCGCTGGCCGCCCGATTCACATCAGCGAGCATGAGCTCCCTGAAGACAGGATCCAGCCATGCCCGCGCCACCAGCCGGGCCCCAGCGGCTGGGCTGGCGGCATCGATCACCTCCAGCGTCCGGTGGATGTCGGCTGTCGTGCACAGGCCCTTGGCGACCATCAAGTCCGCCACCGCCTCGGTCAGTGCCATGTGCCAGGACAGCGGCGCATCCTCGACGTCCGGCTGGCGCGGATGGGGATGATGATGCTCGTGTTCGGCATCATGTGAGTGGGCGTGATCCTGGTTCATCGAAGGGGCTCCAGCCAATGCTCGTAGAGGTCGACGATGACGGCGTCACCCGCCTCGCCCTCGTAATCCGGCCATAGCTCTGCCTGCCGGAAGCGCACCCGCCATACGGGCTGGTCCACGCCGCGGCGACCGTACGCCATCATCTCTGCGTCCGGCATCCGGCCGGCCAGGGCTTCGACGATGCCTTCTCGTCCGCGCACGAAACTGGGCGTGCGATGGTGGCCGGGGGGATCCAGGTGCAGCACGCGCACATGGTCCCCCTTCTTCAGGGTCATGGCCCCGTTCCGGCATGACGTGCCCGAGCGGCATCCATCGCCTTGCCGATCTCCATGGGCGTGGCCACGCCCTTTTCCAGCAGCAGGTTCCCAGCAGCCTGGATCCAGCGCTCGTAGTAGCTGAGTTGCTCGTACGCGCCTGGTCCCAGTTCCTCGATCGCCCGCCGCATCTCGTCGAGCGTGAACACCTTCGCTCCAATCAGAAGGCGCATGATCGCGTCGACCTTCTTTTCCCAAGGGGCATAGTCATGGGCTGCCTGATCGATGGGTCCACCCGGTAGACCACCGACATCGTGGATGCGCTGCATGAAGGTGAGAGCCTCATGATTGTTTGCAGGCGCCAACCTGCTCTTGTTGCACATTGCCCGCAATGTCGCAGGTACCGGTTCGGCATCATGTCTTGAGAGTTTTGCGCTCGCACTCGCAGGCCACCGGAGGCTATCCCACAAGGACTCGAAGTGACCGATCTTGGGCCTCAGCCACCTTGATTCGTGTCCGGATGGCGGCACCGTGAAGTGCCTGAGTCCGGTCATTTCCAGTCGACTTCGTGGCGTGCGACAATTACCGGAACAGACGAAAGATGGGCGTTGACGTCCGAGGAGATCGGCTGACGGACAAGCCGCAAGACCTTTCCTGGCGGGACCGGTTCGCGTCCCTGCGTCCCGGGATTGTTGGGGCGGCGGCAGCGCTGGTCATTGTCATCGTCTTCGGCGCTGGCGCTTCGTGGTTCCTTTGGCGTGACCGAAGCGAAGTACTCGCCGGCACGCGCGCCGAGCTGACCTCGAGCGCCACGGCCGGTGCCGGGATGGTGGAACGCGGCGTAGGCACAATCGACATCGTGGTGTCGCTGGCCATCGACGAGTTCGCCAGCGGCCAGATGGGCCTGGAGGATCTGAAGGCGTGGTTGCTGCGGCAGTCTAGCTATAGCAACGCGCTCTCTTCCCTGAGCAGCCTTTTCCTGGCCGACGCGCAAGGCATCGTGACCTTTTCGGGAAGCAACCCGGCCGTCATTGGCCTGAACGCCAGCGACCGCGACTACTTCACGGTTCACCGGAACGCGTCGGGTGCACGCGGCATCTTTATCGACGCCCCACTGATCGGCAGGGTCAAGCCGCATCGGCGGTTCGTTCCGATGACTTGGCCACTCCGGACGTCGGCAGACGGCAGGTTCGCCGGCATCGTCGGTGTGGTGGCTCACTCCGAGTCCTACGCGGACGTCTTCTCGATTCTGCTCACGCAGCCCGATCAGATCATGGTGCTGATCGACCCGCTTGGACGGATCTATGCCATGGATTCGCTCCATTGGCCCTCCCTGGATCGAGAACCGCCCCGACCAGACTTCCTCTTGGCCCCGAGCGACCAGCGGGGCTCGAACTCCGGCATGTTCCGTTCAGACGATTATCTTGTTGCCCGAACGGAGGTGCGTGGGCTGGGGCTCCAAGTCGCGACGGCGGTACCGGTGGTGTCCGTGCTGAAGGCTTGGTGGGTGAGGACCTGGATTGCGGCCGTTCTCATCGGACTCGCTGGCCTCGGTACCGGCGTGCTGGCCGGCCTGCTGCACCGCTATGTGCGGGAACTTCGTCGAGCCGCAACGGCCGCGCAGGTGGCACAGGCGCGGGCGGAGGCGGGCGACCGGGCCAAGGCCCAGTTCCTGGCTGCCATGAGCCATGAGATCAGGACGCCGATGACGGGCGTGCTCGGCATGGCCGACCTGCTGGCTGCCGAGCGGCTGAAGCCACGACAGCAGGCCTATCTGCAGGCGATCCGAACGTCCGGCCGGCACCTGTTGAGCGTCATCAACGACGTACTCGATTTTTCGCGCTTCAATGCCGGTGGGCTCGTCCTGGAGGACATCGACTTTTCGGTGGCGCAGATCGGCGAGCAGACGCGCTCGATCCTGGCGCCGACCGCCAGGGACAAGGGCCTCCGACTGACGTTCGACCTGAGTCCGGACCTCCCGGTCACCCTGCGGGGTGACCCGACGCGGCTGCGTCAAATCCTGGTCAACCTCGTCGGCAACGCTCTGAAGTTCACCAGCGAAGGGGGCGTCGATGTGCGCATCTTCGCCAAGGACATGAACGACGAGCAGGTGCTGTGCCGCTTCGAGGTGGAGGATACAGGCATCGGCATACCTTCGGATCGCCTGGACGACCTTTTCCAGGCGTTCACACAGGCGGACCTGTCGACCACCCGGAAGTACGGCGGTAGCGGCCTGGGACTCGCGATCTGCCGACAGCTCGTGCACGCCATGGGAGGGAAGATCGGCGTCAAGAGCGACGTCGGCCAAGGCAGCCTGTTCTGGTTCGAAGTGCCGCTCGATCACGCCAGGGCCGAACCCATCCCGCACAGCGTGACGTGGCAGGAGGTGGCATCGCGACCGCTGCGGATCCTCGTCGCAGAGGATGTCGAGATCAACCGGGACCTTATCCAGGCGGCGCTCGGTCGCGACGGGCATGAGCTCGTCCTGGTGGAGAATGGCCAGGAAGCGGTGCGGATGGCGGGGCAGGAGCAGTTCGACGTCATCCTCATGGACGTGCAGATGCCGGTCATGGACGGCATCGAGGCGACACGCCGGATCCGTGCGCTGCCTCCTCCTCGCAACGCTGTGCCGATCCTAGCACTGACGGCGAACGTGATGGAGGCCGAGCGCAAGCGCTGCCGCGAAGCCGGCATGAACGAAGTCTTCACAAAGCCCGTCGTCTGGCCGGAGCTGTTCGCGGCACTCGGCGCGATCTCCCAGGGGAAGCCGTCTGGATCGCGGCAGGCCTGCCAGGAACAGGTAGAGTTAGCCCTTCTCGACGAGGAACGGATCGGCAGCCTGGGCAGCATGGCAGGGCCGGCTAAGCTCGCTGAGTTCCTGAGCAATGCGATGATGTCGGCTGAACAACTTCATGGCGAGATCATGGAAGCGGGCCCCGAGCCTGCCGCCGTCGCCAAGCTGGCCCATCGCCTCGCCGGGACTGCGCCGAGCTTCGGGTTGACGCGGATCGGAACCATCGCCCGGGAGGTCGAGCAGAGAGCGCTCATTGGGGAGCACGATGCGGCATTGATCGGCAACCTCGGGATCGCAGTTGCCGAGACGCGGCAGGAATTGGTCCGGCGCGAACTGGTAGCTGCCACCTGAGCGCCTGGGCCGTCAGGCATCCGGCTATGCTCAAGCAAGGGCTCACCAAGAGCCGCTAAGCTGACGTCCGAGGCCAATCCTATTTGACGCGCAAGGATGGGGTCTTAACCCTGGACAAGCTCCCACGGCATCGCGACGGGGTGTTGCCTGCATTCAGCCCCAAAAGGACGTGGCCGTGCCAGGAGCTCGTTACGGTTATTCCTGCTGGTCAGCTGCTTTTGTTTTTTAGTGGGTTATTCAATTTTTTCACGATGCTCGTTTCCAGTAGCTGGTCACGATCGTCGGACTTGCGGCGGCATTGCGCTGGTCTTGCCGGAGCCAGACGTCAGGGCATCTTGCATGGTGCAAGACGGAAGGGTGCCCCGGGCTCGATGCCGGTCAATTCCCGTACGCTGCGGCAGGTTCCGTCCTGGCAGATCTGCCAATCCGACGTCGCGCCACTGCGGGCGAAGACCAGTTCCCGCTGTGGCGGTAGGGCTGGCCGCCATGTCCAGCCTTGCCCGTTCCATGCGGCGCCCTCGCCGGGCTCCATGCCGGCCCCGCTGCCCTCGACCGTGGCAGACAGAGCCTCAAGACCTTGTTCGGTGACCCGCCACTGCTCGGACCAGCGCGTCATCTGGACGCTGTGAACCCAGCGCAGTTCGATCTCGGCCTTGCCGAGATCGAAGATCAGGCCGGCTGTCGCGAGACAGATCGTGAGCGGGTCCGCCACCAGTGCCATCCCAGCAGGAGTGCGCTCAAACCGAAGCCCATCTCATCCGTGATGGGCAGGGCCGTGACCAGGAGCGACGCCGCGACAGCGGCAAGGATCCGCTCCGCCCAGTTCAACGGGCCTAGCAGCCATCCTACGGTTGCACCTCCCCAGAGTCCGATCGAGATCACTGCCTTCAGCACGACATAGGCCGTGGCGACGTAGTCGTCGCCCTGCAGCATCAAGGCTGGCGAGTAAACGGCCATGAACGGCACCACGTAGCCGGCAATTGCGATGCGTGTGGCTGTGAAGCCGATCCACATGTGCGAGGCGCCGGCAATGGGCGAGGCGGCGAGCGCAGCCAGCGCCACCGGTGGCGTCAGGTCCGCCATGATCCCGAAATAGAAGACGAACATGTGGCTGACGATCAGCGGCACGCCGAGTTCGGCTAGCGCCGGGCCGGCGATCGAGGCCGTGATAATGTAGTTCGGGATTGTCGGAATGCCCGTGCCCAGGATCAGGCAGGCGACCATGGTCAGGAGGAGCGAAAGGAGCAGCGAGTTCTGGCCGACATCCACGATCCAGCCCGCGAAGTTGGAGGCAACGCCCGTCAGCGTGAGCGTGCCGACGATGGTGCCCACCAGCGCGCAGGCCACACCCACGGGCAAGGCGTGTCTCGCACCATCGGCGAGAGCGTCCCGGCAGAGCAGCAAGGTGGCGCGCCCGCCGGACGTGAACAGGCATACACCGACGAGCAGCAGGATCAGGATTGCGATGATGCCGATGCCGTAGCGGCCAAATCCGGCAGCACCGAGACCAAGCAGCACCCAGAACACGATGCGCAGCGCCTGGACGGGGATCTGGCCCGCGACAGGGGCGCCGAGCACCACCAGGGCCGTCAGCGCAAGCCCGACCGTGCCAGCGAACACGGGCGTGTAGCCAGTGAACAGCAGCCAGACCAGGGCCGCGAGCGGCAGGATCAGGAACCAGTCCCGCCGGAGCGCACCCAAGGCGCTTGGGCAGTCCTTCTTCGGCAGTCCGACCAGGCTGCGCTTGCCGGCTTCCAGATGGACGATCCAGAACGCCGTGGCGAAGTAGAGAGCGGCCGGAATGGCCGCGGCGATGGCGATCTCGACATACGGAACGTCGATCGTCTCGGCCATGATGAAGGCGACCGCTCCCATGACCGGCGGCATGATCTGCCCGCCCATGGACGCGGTGGCCTCGACGGCGCCGGAAAATGCGGCCGGGTAGCCGAACCGCTTCATGAGCGGGATCGTGAACTGCCCGGTGGTGACGACGTTCGCCACGCCGCTGCCGTTGATCGTGCCCATCAGGCCGGACGAGATCACGGCGACCTTGGCCGGGCCACCCTTGGTGTGCCCGACGGTGCCCATTGAGATGTCGTTGAAGAGGCGAATCATGCCGGCGCGTTCGAGGAACGCTCCGAACAGGATGAACAGGAAGATGAAGCTGGAGCTGACGTAGATCGCTGTGCCGTAGATGCCTTCGGTGCCCAGGTACATCTGGTCGACGACCTGGACGAAGTCGTAGGGCCGATGATCCAGTGGCGGCCGCAGGTACTCGCCGAACAGAGCGTAGAGGATGAAGGCGCCGCAGATGATCGGCAGGGCCAGCCCAAGCAGCCGGCGCGACGCCTCGAACACCAGGACGGTCACGGCCACGCCGACCACCAGATCCATGATGGTCGGGTCGCCCGCGCGCACGATCAAGGCGTCGTGGTAGACCCAGTGGTAGAGGCCCAGCACGAACCCGACGATGCCGAGGACCCAACCGGTCAATCGCAGCGTCCTGCTCCGTTCCCGCTCGGCCAGCAGGGCGAAACAGAGCAGTAGCAGGAAGCCGACATGGACGCTGCGCACGACCATGGACGGCAGGGGCGACAAGGCGGCCGTCCAGAGCTGGAAGGCCGAGAATGCCAGCGCGATCCCGAGCAAGGCGAGCCTTGCGGGGCCTCTGCCGAACGTCAGGACCCCGGGATCGTCTCCTGCTGCCAGTCCACTCAGAGCTTCATTCCCTTCTCCGAGTAGAATTTCTCCGCGCCAGGGTGGAGCGGGACCGGCATGCCTGCGAGGGCACCATCCAGTTTCATCGCCTTGGCCGCGGCATGGGCGGCCGCCATCTGATCCAGGTGGCCGAAGAGTTGCACGGTCATCTGGTAGCCGAGTTCCTCGGAAACATCGCTGTGGGTGACGAGGTAGTTCGGCACGGCGGCGGTGGCGGCGTCCGCATCTTGCCCCGCATAGGTGCCGGCCGGAATGGTGACGGCATAAAACGGCTTGCCGATCTTCTCGACCAGTGTCGCGTCGATCGGCACCACGCTGATGGCGACCGAACTGGCCAGATCGCGGATCGAGGCGACGCCCAGGCCGGCCGACTGCAAGGTCGCGTCCAGCTGCCGGTTCTTCATCAGTTCCACCGACTCGGCGAACGGCAGGTACTCGACCTTGCCCAGATCGTCATAGGACATGCCGGCTGCACCCAGCACCGCGCGCGCGTTGAGCTCGGTGCCTGACTTGGGCGCACCGACCGACAGGCGCTTGCCCTTCAGGTCGGCGAGCGAAGTGATCCCGCTTTCCTGAAGCGCCACGATCTGGATGTAGTTCGGGTAGATGGCCGCGATCCCGCGCAGCTTGTCGAGCTTCTGCTTGAAGCCCGCTTCCTCGCGGCCGTTCCAGGCGTCGATCAGGCTGTCGCCCAGCGTGAACGCGATCTCGCCCTTGCCCTGCTGGAGGAGGTTGAGATTCTCGACGGACGCCTTGGTGGCCTGCGCGGAGGTGCGGGCACCTTCGATCGTGTCGCCATAGATCTTCGCCAGCGCCACACCGAGCGGATAGTAGACACCCGACGTCCCACCGGTGAGGACGGTGACATATTCCGCGGCACGCAGGTCGCGGCCAGCAAGGGATGCACCAGCAAGAGCGGTGCCGAGGAGGAGGCGTCTGTCGAGCATGTCCGTATCCCTGTCCCTGATCTAAGACCACGCGTCGTGTGCGAGGATGCTTGACCGAACTGAGGCGGCACGTCCATCCGTCGGTTGACGCATCGGCGCAAAGGCCGTGGGAGGAACGATGGGCGGAATACCTGCTGCGCTCGGACGCGCGGTCTATGCCGAGATCGACGAACCGGCCTCAGGCGATGTGCTTGCGCAGGCGGCCGCATGGCTGGCACGGCTGGAGCCATGGTTCGGGACCTGCCGGTCGATCGGCATCACCCGGCACAGCATAGGCGCCACCGAGGTCACCGTGGTCTCCGCTGGTCACGAAGCAGACAGCGCGATCATCGTTCATCTGGCAACAGGAAGGCCGGCAGCCATAGGAACGCGGGTTCGCGTCGAGGGTGCTGCCGCTACCTTGCAGATGGACGGTCGCGGTGCTCGCGTGACCACGAAAGGACAAGTGCTAGCCACCGGCGCGATCGAACTGCCTGCCCGGGATCCGGCCAGGGCGGCTGTTCTGAACGAGGTTCTGGCCCGTGCGTTGACGAGCAGGGAAGTGGAGACGGTGAATGGTTGACAAGGTGCTGCTCGTCACTGGCGGCGGGCGCGGGATCGGTGCCGCAATCTGCCGGCTGGCGGCGCGGGATGGCTGGGACGTTGCGATCAACTACGCTGCCAGGCCGGAGCCTGCCGAGGAGGTCGCGGCGGCGGTTCGTGCAGCCGGGCGAAAGGCGGTCACCATTCCGGGCGACGTGGCCGACCAGGAAGCGGTCGTGAAGATCTTTGATCAGGCGGAGCAGGCTCTCGGCAAGCTCAGCGGCGTCGTCGTCAATGCAGGGATCGTGAACAAGGCGGCCCCGCTGGTCGACATCCCCATCGCCGAGATCCGTCGGGTGATCGACGTCGACCTGCTGGGTGCGATCTGGACAGCCCGTGAAGCGGTGGTGCGCATGGCGAAGTCCCGGGGCGGGCAGGGTGGCGTCATCGTCAACATCTCCTCGATGGCTGCGATCTTCTGCGGCGCCGGCGGGTTCGCCCCTTACGGTATTGCCAAGATTGGCGTCGATGCACTGACCGAGGGGCTGGGCAAGGACATCGCCCATGAAGGGATCCGGATCTGCGGGCTCAGGCCCGGATTGATCGACACCGACATCCAGCACGACACAGGAATCGAGAAGCGGCTGGAGCGGTTCGGTCCGACCGTGCCGATGGGCCGGCCCGGCACTGCGGACGAGGTGGCGGAAGCGGCGATCTGGCTTCTATCAGAAAAGGCCAGCTACGTCACCGCGACGACCTTCAACGTATCAGGCGGGCGCTAAGGCACGCCTTGCTAAAGCTCAAGCCGGCCAGCTCCCATATCTCGCTGGATGCCTCGGATCCCTCGTTCTTCCAGGATCCCTACCCGGCTTATGCCGTGGTTCGGCAGCAATGCCCGATCTTCTTCTGGGAAGAATACGGGCAGTGGTGCTTCAGCCGTATCGCCGACGTCGACGCCATCCTGCGCGACCGCCGGTTCGGCCGGGACATCTTCCATGTCGCGAGCCGTGCCGAGTTGGGATGGCCGGAGACGCCGGCGCATCTGGCGCCGTTCTATGCCGTCGAGGCCCACTCCATGCTGGAGCGGGAGCCACCTGTGCATACGCGGCTGCGGGCACAGGTGAACCGCAGCTTCGTGTCGCATCGGATCGAGGCGATGCGTCCACGCGTCGAGCAGTTGGCCAACGAGTTGATCGACCGTTTCCCCGCCGACCAGCCTGTGGATCTTCTTGCGGCCTACTGCACGCCGATCCCGATCACCGTGATCTGTGAGCTGTTGGGCGTGCCGGTGGACAAGGCGTCCGAGCTTCTGACTTGGTCGCATCGCATGGTCGCGATGTACCGGTTCGGGCGGACCCGGCAGGACGAGGATCTGGCGGTTGCGGCCAGCGAAGCCTTCGTGGCGTTCTTGCGGGCGCACGTGGCGGAACGGCGCCGCGTGCCTTGCGGCGACCTGATCAGCCAGCTTGCCGGCATCTGGAGCAAGGCCGAGCGCCTCTCGGACGACGAACTCATCTCCACCTGCATCCTGCTGCTGAACGCGGGCCACGAGGCAACGGTCCATGCGCTGGGCAATGGCATCAAAACGCTGATCGAGCAGGAGAGGGACCCGGCAAGGCTGTTCGCCAACGACGCGCTGGCCGCGGAGACGGTGGAGGAGATCCTCCGATTCGATCCGCCCTTGCACATGTTCAGCCGCTTCGCCCTGGAGGATCTGGAGATCGCAGGTCTGGCGCTTCGGAAGGGCGACAGGGTGGGGCTGCTGCTTGGCTCCGCTGGCCGTGACGACGCACGCTTCGTCGATGCCCAGCGCTTCGACCCGGCCAGGAGCGAGAAGCGCCACGTGGCGTTTGGGGCCGGGATCCATTTCTGCCTTGGGGCGTCCCTGGCCAGGCTGGAGATGCAGGTGGCGCTGGCCGTGCTGTTCAGGCGCTGCCCCAGGATCGATCTGGCCGAGCGGCCGCGGTATCGGAACAGCTGGCATTTCCACGGGCTGGAACGCCTGCTCGTCAGCTGCGGACGAACCGGCAAAGCCGCAACGAGTTGCCGTCAGATCGGATAGTAGTCGAGCTGTTCGCCCCGCGTCTTGAAGCTCGTGCGGATGAACCGGCCCTTGGCATCGTACCAGATGAATCCGGAGCGGCCCTGCGGACTGGTCAGTTCGTACCGGATGCCCTCGACGCTGCGTCCGTTGCCGAGATTGACCATCTCCTTCTTCGGCCCGCCATCGGCCTTCATCCTGATCAGGTCGGTGGTCTGGGTGTCGATCACCGCCGGCTGCCTGACGATGTCCTGGTTCCAGAACGAGATGTCGGTCATCGTCCCGACCGGCACCTTCAAGCGGCCCTTGGGGCCTTGGACCACGAGCTGGCTGCCGTCGGCCGCGAAGCTGACATCCGAGACGTCGCCGTCATCGGCGATGCGCGACTTGCCCTCGACGAGATGGCCGTCCTGCCAAGTTTCGACCGCATCCTGCTTGAACGAGGCGACCGTGATGAACGCCATCTTGACCTTGATGTCGATGGCGGTCGTCACCTTCACGCTGCTGCCCTGCGGCTCGAACCGGATGGCGTGACGGCCGATATCGTCACCCTTGCGGACGACCCTGAACGTGATGTCCTCGAACACAGCGGTGGCCGAGGCAGTCCGAGCAGCGACCAGCGAGCCTGCGGCGGCGATCAGGAGCGTGCGGCGTCGGATCATCAAGGGGTCTCCATGCAAAATGGCGCCAAGCTTCCGGCAGCCTGGGAGGGTGGCGTGGCTGGCTCCGGCGGGCATGGGCCCCTGGCGCCACGTCGCCCCACCCTTTACTGCACCATGTAGCAAGTCGCCGGGCAGCGAAACAGGTCACGCAGGCTTATCCACTGCAAACCGCGGCCAAGAGCGATGTTCGTGGGAGAACAACTGTGGCGTCGACGACAACAAGCCCGAGGCTGCGAGGGGTCATGGTCGGTTGCGGCTTCTTCGCCCGCAACCACCTGCTGGCCTGGCACCACATGGACGGCGTGGAACTGGTGGCCTTGTGCGACCTCGATGCCGGACGCCTGCAGGCTGCCGCCGACCTGATCGAGCAGGCTGGCGGGACCAGGCCGCGACTGTTCGCGGACCTGGACCAGATGCTGCGCGAGGTCCGGCCCGATTTCGTCGATGTCGTCACGACCATGGAAAGCCACGAGGCCCTGGTCGGGATCTGCGCCCGACACAAGGTGCCGACCATCTGCCAAAAACCGTTTGCGCCCGACATCGCGGCCGTGCGGCGGATCGTCGACGTGGCGGGCAGCGCCGGCATTCCCCTGATGGTCCACGAGAACTTCCGGTTCCAGGGGCCGATGATGCAGCTCAAGCAGGTGCTGGACGGCGGTGCCGTCGGACGTCCGGTCGCGGCCAGGCTGTCCTGGCGGTGCGGCTTCGAGGTTTTCAAGGGCCAGCCCTATCTCGCCAAGGTCGACCGTCTGGTCCTGCTCGACCTGGTCATCCACGTGTTTGACCTCGCCCGCTTCCTGTTCGGGGAGGTGGACCGCCTCTTGGCCCGCACGCAGAAGGTCCGCCCCGGTATCGCCGGGGAAGATGGCGCGGTCTGCCTGCTCGAGCATGGCAGCGGCGTGATCAGCGAGGTGCTGGGGTCCTACCACACCAAGATCGACCCGGACCCGTTCCCCGAGACCCTGGTGCGGATCGACGGAACGGACGGGTTCCTGGAGGTCGGCCACGGCTTCGAGATGACCATCACCCGTCACGACGGGACCGAGCAGCGCTCGATCGCGCCGGTGGCCCCGGACTGGGGCGACCCGGTCTGGGCGATGGTGCAGGAGAGCGTGCTCAATACCCAGGCGCACTTCATCGACTGCCTGCGCGAGGGAAGGGAGCCCGCGACGTCGGCGCGCGACAACGAGCGGACCTTCGCGCTGGTGGAGGCCGCCTACCGTTCGGCCGCCCAGGGGCGCTGGGTCGATCTCGCGACGGTCTGAGCCGCTCAGGCGCCCTTGCCGGCGTCCAGGGAAGCGTCGCGGGCAGGCGGCAGGGTTTCCCAGTCATGGCCGGCGGCGACCACGCAGGCCGTGCCGCTAGGGGCCGTGCTGACGATCGTCCAGGTGCCGCTCTCGGCCGAGGCGAAGACCTGCAGAAGGTGGCCATTGGACTGCAGGCCCAGCGAGACCGGTTCTTCCGCATACTCCTCGCGGAGCTGCTGGCGGATCCGGTCATAGCGGCTGCAGGGCAGTTCCAGCATGGCCCCGTCCCCTTCGTCTTCTGCCAGCGCGCCCTGGGCCTGGACCGTTGCCAGGGCAGCCAGGAGAACGACGACGGATCTGCGCGACATCGAGACCTCCGGATCGGCCACGCCACTCGCGTGCCGATGATCGGAGGATGCACGCAGATGATTAAGATCCGGTTATCAAGCCGGCCGCTTCCGGTGCCCTGGCCCAGCTCGCCCGGCGCTTGGCTGCCAGGATGCCGGTCCCGTCGGGGCAGTCTTCCCGGCGCCAACTCTCCGATCGTCATGTAGCCGTCACCAAGCACGCCTAGCCAGCCTGGAGCGGTTCCAGAGAACCGGACGATACAGGCCTTCCGAGGTAGGACATGACAGGCACGAGCGAAGATACTCGCAGGTTCCGTACTTCGCTGCTCGAGGACGTCGTCGGCGAGGGGCACAACCCCACCGACAACCCCACCATGGGCGAGATCATCGCCAAGCGCTTCTCCCGGCGCTCCATGCTGAAGGGATCGCTTGCGGCTTCCGCGATCACCGCGACCGTCGGCCCGGCGGCGCTGATGGCGGCCAAGGAGGCGCAGGCGGCCTCACCGTCGGCCTTCTCCTTCCCCGAGGTCACGGCCGGCGTGGACGACAGGCATCATGTCGCGGACGGCTACGACGCGCAGATCCTGCTGCGCTGGGGTGACCCGCTGTTCGCCGATGCGCCTGCGTTCGACCCGGCCAACCAGTCGGCCGAGGCCCAGGCTCGCCAGTTCGGCTACAACAACGACTATGTCGGCTATATCCCGATGCCCGGTGCCGCCGATCCCTCGGCGCATGGCCTGCTCGTGGTGAACCACGAGTATACCAACGAGCACCTGATGTTCCCGGGCATCGTGAAGATCGTGGACGGCGAGATCGAGGTGGCGCCCGCCGACCAGAAGCGGGTCGACATCGAGATGGCCGCGCATGGTGGCACGATCGTCGAGATCCGGAAGGTGGACGGCGCCTGGCAGGTGGTCCGCGACGGCAAGTACAACCGCCGCATCACCGCGGCCACGCCCATGCAGATCACCGGCCCCGCCGCCGGCAGCGACCGGATGAAGACCAAGGCGGACCCGGAAGGCCGGACCGTGCTCGGCACGATCAACAACTGCGCCGGCGGCGTCACGCCCTGGGGCACCTACATCATGGCCGAGGAGAACTTCCACGGCTACTTCATGGGCGAGCTCCCCGAGGGCCATGCCGAGGCGGCCAACTACAAGCGGGTGGGCGTGCCGGAAGGCACCTACGAGTGGGGCAAGTTCTACGAGCGCTTCGACGTCTTCAAGGAGCCGAACGAGCCGAACCGGTTCGGCTGGGTGGTCGAGGTCGACCCGTTCGATCCCGCCTCGACGCCCAAGAAGCGGACCGCCATCGGCCGCGTGAAGCATGAAGGTGCCGAATCGATCGTCGCCAGGGATGGGCAGGTGGTGCTCTATACCGGCGACGACGAGCGCTTCGACTATATCTACAAGTTCGTGACCGCCGGGAAGTTCGACCCGGCCAACCGCGACGCGAACATGGACCTGCTCGACCAGGGCACGCTCTATGTCGCGCGCTTCGATGTCGACGGCACCATGACCTGGCTGCCGCTGGTCCATGGCCAGGGGCCGCTGACCACAGAGAACGGCTTCGCCAGCCAAGCCGACGTGCTGATCGAGACGCGCCGGGCGGCCGACCTGCTGGGGGCCACCAAGATGGACCGACCGGAAGACATCCAGCCGAACGGCAGGAACGGCAAGGTCTACGCGATGCTCACCAACAACACCAAGCGCAAGTCCGACCAGGTCGACGCCGCCAACCCGCGCGCGGAAAACGCCTTCGGCCACATCATCGAGATTGCCGAGGAAGGCGGCGATTTCGCTGCCACCAAGGGCAGCTGGGAGATCCTGCTCAAGTGCGGCGACCCCGAGGTCGCCGAGGTCGGCGCCACCTTCTCGACGGAAACGACCGCGAACGGCTGGTTCGGCATGCCCGACAACTGCGCCATCGACTCCGAGGGCCGGCTCTGGGTCTCGACCGACGGCAACTCGCCCAAGGCGACCGGCCGTACCGACGGGCTCTGGGCGGTAGATACGGACGGCGAGGCGCGTGCGACCTCCAAGCTGTTCTTCCGCGTGCCGGTGGGCGCCGAGATGTGCGGCCCGCTGCTCTTGCCGGACGACCAGACCATGTTCCTCGCGGTCCAGCATCCGGCCGACGGCGGCGAGGACTGGGAAGGCTTCGGCCGTCCGTCCTACTACGAGGATCTGTCGACGCGCTGGCCGGACTTCGACCCGGCCATGCCGGTGCGTCCTTCGGTGGTCGTGATCACCAAGCAGGGCGGTGGCAAGATCGCGGTCTAATCGAAGGCAGCGGCCGGCCGCTTTCCGACAGCGGGAAGCGGCCCGACCGTCCATCGGCCGGCTCATGCTGGCGCGGGACCGGTGCGGATCAGGGCTTCCAGGACGGTGCACGGATCGTCGTGCACATAGCGTTCCATCAGCTGCCGGAACGCGCCGGGTTCGTTCATGCGCGGGGATTCGCCGGAAGGGCAGGGATGCCCCTGCGCGGCCGGCGGCCGGCAGGGGTGGCCTTGGCTGCTGGCTGCTCGGCCGCCCGGTGCAGCGTGCCCGAGCGATAGATCCCGAGCTCCCGCATCGCCCTGGCACGCGCAAGCTCGGCGCGGGCCTGGTAGCGCAGGATGGTCTCCAGGCTGAGCGCCTCTTCCGACCCGTCCCACCACCGCTCTTCCAGTGCCTGGGCACGGCGAAGCTGCCAGGCGGCATGGGCGATCGCCCGGACCAGCTCCTGCTCCTGGGCATCGATCGGCCGATAGGCGGCGCGCAGGCCGACGAGCAGCCCATCGAACCCGGCCTGCTCGGCGGGATCGTCCAGGATGACATTGCGGGCGCATAGGCCGTGGCGTCTCGCATTGGCGGACGATCTGGCCTTGCCTTCCGGCGTGCGGGGACCGCGCGAGCGGGCGCCATTGCTGCGGGCGGCGTCGATCTGAGCAGCGGAACGGGGCATGGCGGGGCAACCCTGGCTCATGGCAGTGTGAGCGCAGGGTATCAGGAATATTTACAGATTTATAGGAATAAAAAGCAGGAACCATCTGCGCCGATAGCTAGGAGCAGCCACCGCCAGCTCCCGATTCTGCTCAGGGCTTCTTCGGCGTACGCTCATCCGACAGCGTCTTCATGTAGGCCACGATGGCCGCCTCCTCCGAGGCAGTCAGCCCGAGGTTCCCGACGACGAACACGGCAGGGTTGGGGAATTCTGGGGCGGGCCAGCAGTTGTTCTGCAGCGCTTCCTTTTCCGTCGCCTGGGTGATGCCCAGCGATTCGCATGACCGCAGCACGTCGCGCGTGTTGTAGAAATGGACCAGACTTTCCAGGCTCTTGAACCAGCCATTATGGGTGTAGGCCTTCTTGAAACTCGCGCTCAGCCCCTTGGCCACGTTGCGCAGCGTCGGCGTTCTGAAGCTTCCTGCCTGGACGTCCGTGACGTGCGCCCTCAGTCCCGTCTTCGCACCCTTGGCGACGCCCTGGATCTGGCGATTGAAGGGCACACCGATATGGTGGAACCGGTTGTCGGTATAGAGCTGCTTTGGCGCCTCACCTTTGGGATCGGCGGGCTCGCCCCGCGGCACGCCATTGTGGCACGCCGTACAACGGGCGTCCTTTCCTCCGCGGTTCAGCTCGGAATCGATGCCATAGAACAGATCGTGACCCAGGTTTTCCTGGTCCGTGAACCCGACCAGGGGGAACGCGTGGTCGGGATCATCGGCAAGCTTCTTGTCCCGCCTGGAGCTGAAGGAATTCACGTCGCTCGATGCCTGCCAGGCCGCAAGCGCCACCGCGAGCCGCTTGAAGCTGGTGCGGCACGCCGGATTCGCCTTCGGATTCGGGCTGCAGTCGATGTCGCCTCCATAGGCCTGTCTGTACAGATCCTTGTACTTGGCCGTCTTGACCTGCTGGCAGACATTCTTCTCTCGGATGTTCTGCTCGACGTCATTCGGAAAGGGGTTCAGGGCCTGATCGGCGATCGGACCGAGGTACTTCGCGTATCTGGCCTGCAAGGATGACGGCAGGCCCGACGACCTGATCGTGGCGCTGACGGCTCCTCGCGGCTCCGCCGTCGGGCAGTCGGCGCCAGGCGTTGCCCCGCAGCCTTCGGCACGGCCATCCCAGAAGTTGCCGCCTTCCCAGGGTGCGGTGAACGGGCCGAAGCTGCCGCGCCGGAACGGGGGACTGAAGCTCGCATAGGCGTTGGCATGTGGCTTGATGTTGCCCACCGCGTGCGGCTTCGCGCCCGGTGCCACCACCGTGGTGGCGTTGATGGTGGCATTGGGCAGGATCCAGCCTCTTGCGGGATCGTGGCATGACGCACACGCCTGCTTGTTGGCAGGGATGGAAAGCTTCTCGTCGAAGAAGATGTTCTTGCCCAGTGACTCGATGGGCTCCAGCGCATCAGCGCCTGCAGGCCCGAAGATGACGGGTGCGGCCGCTACCGAAGCTAGGATCAGGGATCTTGTATAAGGCTTTGTCGACATTTTTATGCTTCTCCCTGCAACCGATGCTCTTCTTTTTTTCGTTCCGCGGTACATGAACCGACTTGATCAACCTTTTCTTCGATGTTCGACTTGTCGCGAGCTGGCGCTTCACGGCTCGATGGGGGATGAGCCGTGAAGCGCAGCCGAGCGGTTTCCTCCCGCGCAGTCGCGGGGTCAGAGCCGCATCCGCCGAGCCAGCTGGGCATTGCCTTCTGACAGCCCAGCCCGCGTCACTCATGGTGAGTGGGGGGGTACGGGCGAATGCTGCCGGGGCTCAGCCACACCGGGACGACCGATCGAAATCTGCTGCCGGCCGTGGCGCCACGGAGCGCAGATGCCTGCGCCCCGTGGACCGGTCCGAATTGCGGCCGCGTCGAAAATCAACGGCCAAGCCGAAGGAATGGAGGCTGCCGGCTCCCGTCGGGGCAAGAACGCCAACTTGCCTTGACGACGGGCCTCCGTCTCGCTGCCACACCTGACTGACTGAGAAGAAAATGGGCTGGATACCTGCCACAACGGATGCGCTGCGGCAGGTATCTCGGGAACAGAAGCAATGTCAGTGGAAGGTAGTTAACTCAGTACGACGGCTGCTCCGGGGCCTTTGGGGGCTGCGGCGGATACTTCGGCGGCTCCGGATGCTTAGGCGGGGTGGGCTTGTCGATCTTGAACCAGCAAACCAAGTCAACCTTCGCGACCTTGCCGTATTTCTTGAAGTTGACCGCAACCGCGCTCAGCTTGGTCTTTGCATATTCCTTGCCGAAATCAACCTTGCACTCGAAGTTCTTCTTGATGACATCCTTGTAGAAGAGAAACTTTCTCTTGATATCCTTGTCCTTGAATTCGCACTTGACTACCTTGTAATACTTTTTCTTCTCCGCGACCTTCTTGATGTCGATCTTTACGTCGTTGGAGTATAGATCGATCTTCTGGCCCTTGATCTTCAATGGCACCTTACAGGTTTCATCCTTTACATCGATTACTGCTGATTTCTGGTCATTATAGGTTGCTACGGCAGGTTCTTGCGCCGACGCAGCAGCGGCTCCCAGTCCAACTGCCGTCGTCACGAGGACGGTTTGAAGAACCTAGCCGTGCGATCTGGGATGTGATTCGCTTCTGCTGGCAGCGGGAGGGCAGCAGCGATGGGTGGATCACCTGGGTTGTTCGACCTGGATGAGCGTTACGTGGCACTGA
>JAESGR010000450.1_pt1 | contig 32254 bp, 31 predicted proteins | sample 9269771 | NCBI WGS metagenome assembly JAESGR01 (sample SAMN15739572, study PRJNA653492) | algae metagenome | isolation source: Chroococcus sp. CMT-3BRIN-NPC107 and co-occurring heterotrophs from well... | place: USA: Clark Mountains Wilderness, California | collected 2010-04-18 | reverse complement strand
GAACCTGATGATACCGTCGAACTTGCTCTTGGGGGTCAACGTCTTCAACTTGGTGAGCTTTTGACTCTCTTACCTTACCCCGTTCTCACCGCCCTGAATAGTCAAAAGTCATAATGAGAATTGCTGGGCGATATGCTTGTATTCCCAACTTTAGTTGGCAAATTGTATTTTGCCTGCGATCGCCTAAAATCCTTTGTATCCGATTAAATATTTTTTGTCTAAAATGGGCATTATAAAGTTATAGCTACCATTCCCGATAACTTTTTTATGAACTCAAATACCTTGCTGCAAACTCTAAAACTATTGACCCATCAAAGAAGAATGCAGCAGATGGTAGAAATAAGCAGGCAGTCTAGGGATTGGGGGCTAGGAAGACAGTAATTGCTTTCCCCTTTAATGCCTTGTTAATTTTCTTTACTCTTCGCTTTTTTAATTCCTCTACTGACCAATCGCAATTCGCTATAAAATGATGTAATGATTGGGCTGAGTTTATGCTTACTACTTTAGCTATTTCTGGTAATGATTTTCTCTTTATTGGTGAGGTTATTCCCAAGTGTAAGTATTTGAAGCACTTCTTTGTTTCTTACTTCCCTTGAACAGTTCTTTATACTCTGCACCATAAGTGTCTATGATTGCCACTGTCGGATGAGCGTTTCTAGGCAAATGCTTCAGAATTTGTAATCCCACATTCATTGCTCTGCTTACCTCCTAGAGTTTTATCTCTTAATTTTTTGACTTATCATACCCGGAAAGTGACAAAAGAGGGCTTATTAAAAGATTTTTGCTTTCTAGTAGTGCATCCAATAGAGATTTAGCTGCGTACTAGAGTCATTAATGCGCTGATAAAACAGTAGCAGCGATAACTCTAAACCACAAATCCATCGGAGAACTCATGAAACTTAATCAATTAGGTAAACTTGCGATCGCATTATCTTTAGCGGCTAGTCTGCAAACCTTTATTAGCGCACCAGCTACCAGTAAGGATATGTACAAAATTGTGGCATTGACTAGCAACAACACTCTAGTAAGTTATGATTCCATGTCTCGCCGTCCTCACCAAGCTATGAGCATTAAAGGAGTGGACGGAAATGTTGTAGGCATAGATTATCGTCCAGCTAACGGTATGCTTTATGCCATTACAGACACAGACAAGATATATACAGTTAACAGCAACAATGGCGTTGCGAAATTAGTTAGTACCTTATCTATTAGCTTTAATGGTGGATTTCAAGCAGGGGTGGATTTTAACCCAGTGGCAGATAGGCTAAGAGTAGTAGCAAACAACGGTCAGAACTATCGAATTAACGTTGAGACAGGCGAAGTTACTGCCGATAAAACTCTAAACTACAACCCAACTCAAGGAATGGGGATTACGGCGGCGGCTTATACCAACTCTAAAGCTGGAGCTACTGCTACCAAACTCTATAACCTAGACTATAGTTCTAATACATTGGTAATGCAGAATCCGCCCAACGATGGAATGTTGAGTACAGTAGGAGTGCTAAAAATGAACCTCCCACCGATAGCCGGATTTGATATTGTTACTGATAGTAAGGGAGATAATTTTGGTTTTATCGTCTCTGGCCAATCTTTGTACACCGTAGATTTAGCAACGGGAACAGCTAAAATGATGGGCAATTTCCGGGAAGGTAATCTAATTGGGGTTGCAGTTTCCCTTAGTTCTAACTAATTCTCAATAATTAGGTTATTTGAGCGGAGAGGTTTATTTTCGCCAAATCCCGGCTCAAGTCTTTGTTTGGGAGCAACCGCTATAACAAACTTGAAAAAATAGTCAAATTTTATTTTTGGCTTAGGTAAAATTAATCGTACAATCGACTCTGTAAAGCGCGCTCCTTTACAGGGTCAAATGCCTTCTGAGCAACCTACTAATTCTGTAAACACAGATATTGAACTATACCAAGCACTAAAATCTGGCTCTAATGATGCTTTTGGCATTATTTACGACCGTCACGCCAGCTTAGTTTACGGCATAGCTTTCAAAATTCTTGGCAATGCTCAAGAAGCAGAAGATTTAACTCAAGATGTGTTTCTTAGTATTGCTAGATCCTGTACTTACGAGCCAAATAGAGGGTCGCTAAGAACATTTTTGGCGATTTTGACCCGATCGCGGGCTATAGACCGAGGGCGATCGCACGCCAGCAAGCGTAAGGCTCTAGGACAATGGCAAGATAACCAACAGCAAACGACTACAAATGCTCCTTTTGAACAAGTTTCCCGTAGCGAACAGTCCGAAGAAGTTAAAAATGCGATTTCTCAATTATCTGACGAGGAGCAGCAAATTCTCCAATTGGCTTATTATGATGGTCTTAGTCAGTCAGAAATCGCGAGTCAACTGCAAGTTCCTTTAGGTACGGTCAAAGCAAGAGCTAGGCGAGGTTTGCTCAAGTTGCGTCAAGCTCTTGCCGATTACATTAGATAGTATTACACGATGCCTTCAGAACAGTTAGAGTTATTAATTGCTGGTTATGTCCTCGGCGACTTGAGTGCTGAAGAAGTAAAGGAGTTCGAGCAACTTTTAGCAAATAATTCAGCAATTGCTCAAGAAGTAGCACTAATGCAACAGGCGTTAGAGATATCCTACGCGCCACCAGAAGTAAGTCCGCCTAGTTATTTGCGATCGCAAGTGATGGCAGCACATAGAGCTAATTCTAAAATTAGCACCCGCCCGCCTATTTTCTCAATGCGGACAATGAGTGCGATCGCCGCCGTGCTAATAGTTGCATTAGGCTTCAACAATTATCGTTTGTGGCGAAACTTACAAGTTATCCAAGCGCAACAAATGCAATCGGAGTTTTTGACTTACTCGTTGCAACCAAAAAATACCAGTCTTGCGTCAGCTACCGTAGCCGTAAACCCCAACCAATTAGAGGCTAAATTAAACGTTGAGAATTTACCACTATTACCAACGGGTAAAGTCTACGTTCTATGGACAGTATTAAAACAAGATGCGCCTTTTACCACCGATAAAAAAAACGCAATTTTGACCGAAGTATTCGAGGTGGATGCTAAAGGGAACGTTTCTAAACAAATTACCTTACCCAAAGCCTACCGTACCAAAGACTTAATTACCGCCATAGCTGTAACTATAGAAGATGCGGCGGCTCCTCAAAAACACACCGGAGCGCCAATTTTAATCGCAAGATTATAAACTTAATCCTATAGATCCAGTTTGTAAGTGAATTATTATAGAAAATATTTATATATTTTAAGTGGTATTTGGATGTAACTTAGCTATTTTATTAAGAGTTTGCCTAAGCTTTTTTAAATTTGATAACTTATAAATTTTGCGGAAATAAGTTGAACTGGGTTGTCTGGTGACTTAATTTTGATATCTTTAATAACTAAGTTAGGATTGTTTAAAGATTCAATTTGTTCTCTGTCTTCAACTGGAAAAGATAAATACTTAGTTGATTGCATTATAACAAACAACTGAAAATTTTTATCTTTATCATAATTAATATTAAGATAATTATATACGCTTTTAGGATTTTCTATTTCCCACATTCCTCTTATTCTTAAGTTAGTTATTTTTAAAGGGTCTGTCTTGTTAACCCTTGCTAATTCTTTTGTTACACTAAGCTCAACGTCTTTGATGCTGCTAATTCCCTGAATTATTTTTTTTCTTATATTTTCGTATGTTTCTTTACTTGCAGCGTAGCAATCACCGTAAATTAACCATAGCAGTTTTAATTTATCATTAGGACAACATCCGATAGCATAAATAATGTCTTTTTCAGTCCACTTTTCACAATCACGGCATTTAGCATTAATCATTAGACTATCAACAAATAACTTCGCTGAGGGATAAGAGCTATTCAAAGCAATATTTCCTAAAATTTTTTCTACCTTTTTTACTTCTATGGCATCTCCTCCTCTTATCATCAGATCGCGAGGATGATTAGCGCTTCCGTAATATGAAAATAACTGTTTATGCACTTCCTCTCTAATATCTTTATTAGTCTCGCCTACTGTATTAGCAAATATATCTTTAATATAAGCTTCTAAAGCATCACCTACCGCATTAATTCTATTTTTACTACGATAAAAACCTACTACATCGGGAATGCGATTATTGACTATTACCCGAACAGCTTGCAAAATATTAGTCATGGTTAGAGAAGATTTAAGCTAAGTTGCAAAGGTAGATAGTTTGGGCGATTGTTAGTGTGCTTTTTACTAAATAAATCTTCTTTTATAGCTTGAGCGATCGCATAACTGAAATTTACAGGTACAGCATTTCCAATCATTTTATAGGCGGCAATTATATTTTTATAATAAAAAATGAAATTATCGGGAAAAGTCTGAATTCTCGCACATTCTCTAACAGATAATCTTCTATAGGGTGCGGGAGATTCTGGGTCAAAGATCCACTTATCTGTTCCTACATGAATCATTTTACTTGCTTGAGGATGTATAGGCGCATGACGACCCCCCCCCAGCTTGAATTGTAAAAGAGGGTTCATCCCAATCACGAACTCGGTTTCGTGACATATAAATGCTAGAAAACCCACCTTGCATATATTCATGATTTGCAATACTAAAAGCTTTATTTTTTAAATTATTAGCAGTTTGCTCTATTTCCTGTAAATCTCCTATGGCTTTGCGTAAAGTAGGAATAGAAATTGTTTTTGCTATTAAACTAAAATCAAACTGCTTATTTAAACTCTGATGATAGCCAACAAAAATAACCCGTTTTCTATCTTGAGGAACATTATAATTTACAGCATTGAGTAATTGAAAAGACACAATATAGTTAGCTTTTTTAAAAGATTCGACAATACTTTCAATAGAGCTACTGTGTTTTTTATGCAGCATTCCTGAGACATTTTCAGCCAAGAAAAATAAAGGCTGTTTATCTTGCAAAATCCGCACATAATCAGAAAAAAGCTGCCCTCGCTCATCATCAATTCCCTTTTGAGTGCCAGCTTCACTCCAACTTTGGCAAGGCGGCCCGCCAATAATTCCCATACAATCGGGTATCTCTTGACAATCAATTTTTCTAATGTCTCGTTTATCTAGGAATGTTGTAGGATGATTCTGTTCGTAAGTCTCCCAAATATCTTTATCAAATTCATTTGCCCACACCACATCAAAGCCAGCTTGAGAAAAACCTAAATCAAGCCCACCACAACCAGAAAAAAGGGATACAATTTTGCAATCGCTCATTTCAATTTTTGCGTTTAATTGCCCTTCAAACTCTAGCTAATACAAATACACTACCTTCATTTCCGCGTCCAATTCGCAAATCGCTATCTAGGTAGGTGATATCTAACCATCCTTGTTGTTCGCTGCTATTTAAAGCAAAATCAATAGCTGTAAACTTTTGCCCTTGTTCAATTTGTTGAATAAAACTAGCAGGAGATTGATAGCTAACAAGGCGTTGCAAGCCCAAAATCGAGCGCTTAAACTTTACTTGTACCCGTCGCTCGGAGAGAGGTTCAAATCCTGCCGCTACGCTGACTAATCCTTCTAAATAAGGCAAACCGTAAATTTCTGCAATGTTGTAAACGCTGCTAGTTTTAACCCGAATAGATTGATAGATTTGACCGAGCTTAAATAAAGGAAAGCGATCGATATTTAGTAAGCCAGAACTTGTCGTATAAAGCAGCCGCCAGTCGCCTTCTAGTAGCTCTCCTGCTTCTACCGGACGGGATGTAGGGTTGCGCTCTTCTAGCTTGGCGATCGCAATTAATATCGCCGCTTTTTCTGGTTCGGTGGCTAGTAAACCGCGATTTTTCCCGGCGATCGCTTCAATTAGTGTTGATTTTCCAAACATCGCCTTAATAAATAATACTACTCCGCTCTCACCTACTATCCTAAATTAAGAATGCTAAACTTTAGATTATAATTAAAGCCGTTTATTTAAACCGTTTCCTATGCCCAATTCGCCCCTACAAGAACAGCCCCGCAATCGAGTAGCATCGGTAATTCCTTCTAAGAACGAGTTATCGATCTTAGACTGGTTAAAAGCTAGTGGTAGATTAGTAGCACGCGATCGCACCGAAGCCGAAATAGCTCTAGGCGAACCCTTGTCAGACATTGCCGATATTATCGATCCTGACGATCCTAACGACGATTACGACTTTGAAGACAATGATGAGCCAGCAGAAGAAGAAGTTGGCTAAATACTATTAGATACAAGTTTATTATTGGTAGGAAGCTTTGAGTAATTGCTCAGAGCTTTTTAATTACTATAGTGTGAGAACAAATATTGTGGAAGCCAAATCATCTACTCGTTTATTCAACCAATCGGGCATTAGTTTACTTATAACTCTTGGTGCAATTCTAAGTTTAGGAGTGTTAACAGCCGATCTAGTCGCTCATCGCTTGCCTTGGGAGATAAATTCGCTAACTCTGCCTTTTGGGGTGAGTGCAACTTTTGCCGCAGCCTTGGGTTATTGGGTAATACCAATGCTAGTTAAACTAAAAACTGGGCAAATTATTCGAGAAGACGGACCTCAAGCGCATTTAAAAAAAGCTGGAACTCCGACAATGGGCGGGGTATTTTTTGTTCCGGTAGCAATTATTTTTTCTCTACTATTATCTGGTGGGAATAAAGACGTAGTGGCGGTATCGGCTCTAACAATGGGTTATGCGCTAATAGGCTGGCTAGATGACTGGCAAATTTTGCGTTACAAGTCTAATAAAGGTATTTCGCCCAAAATGAAACTAGCGTTGCAAGTCGGCTTCGCGGTGCTGTTTTGTTTGTGGCTGGCTTGGAGTCAACCAAGTAGTATTACTAGCGTTACTTTGCCTTTTAATTTTGTATTGCCTTTGGGTTTGCTATTTTGGCTTTTAGCAGTGTTTGTCTTGGTAGCAGAAAGTAATGCTACTAACCTTACCGATGGCGTTGACGGTTTAGCCGCCGGAACCAGTGCGATCGCTCTATTGGGTTTGGGAGTTTTAGTTGCGCCAAATTCTCCAGGATTAATGACTTTTTGTGCTTGCACGAGCGGTAGCTGTTTGGGGTTTTTGGTTCACAATCGCAACCCAGCGCGGGTTTTTATGGGCGATACGGGTTCTTTGGCTTTAGGCGGCGCTTTAGCATCGGTAGCGCTATTAACTAATACTTTGTGGGCGCTATTTGTCCTAAGCGGGATCTTTTTTGTAGAAACTCTTTCAGTAATGGCGCAGGTAAGTTATTACAAAGCTACAAAAGGTGAGGAGGGAGTAGGTAAACGGTTATTTAAAATGGCTCCCTTGCACCATCATCTCGAACTTTCGGGCTGGGCAGAAACTCAGGTAGTTGCAACTTTTTACGCAATTAGCAGTATTTTGGCGCTGCTATGTTTGGCAACATTAGTTGGCTAAGGACTCAAAATTATCGGCACGAGCGCGCGATCGCTGCCATCAATACAAGTATTCATTGCTTGAATTGGCGTTACATCAATTTCGCGGCGCAAACCAACTACACATTCACCAAAGCGGACTGGTAACAAGCTGCGACTGCAATAATTGAGAACTTCTGGAATTGTCTCTTCTTGGCTATTGCTACTAATTCCCACTACACAGGTAGCTAATTGCTCCGGCTGTCTAACTTGAGCGCAAGTAGCCAAAGCATCGGTAGCCAATAGGTTTGTATTTCTTTGAATATCATAAACGCAAGTAGATAGTCTTTTTGGTTCTAAAGCGGCGGCGCAAGCTGTTGATACCGCCGAAGCGGAAACATTGAGCGCTAGTAATCGGGCAGCACAGAAACGATAATCATTGCGGTAAGAGGAGGGTATTGATGCCCCCATAGCCGGGAAATTTAGTGCTAATCCAGATACTACTAAAGGAGTAGCAGCCAAACGCAACCAATTAAACTGATTATTTTGCTGGAAATTAAACATATTACTCACTCTTTACTTGAGAAAATTTTAAGGCTAAACCATTGGTTTAGGACTGTTGCCGATTAAACTTGCGATCGCGCTTAAAACTTCTCTATCTATATAAGGCTTAGTTAAGTAAGCATTAGCGCCTAATTCTGAAGCAAGCTGTCGGTATTTTTCGCTGCTACGAGAAGTCAAAATAATTACCGGAACTTGTTGCAGTAAAGAGTCTTGCAAGCGATGGCTTAAAAACTTAAATCCATTCATTTCTGGCATTTCAAGATCGGAAACTATCAAGTTGATTGTCGGATGCAGCAAGGCTTGAGCAATAGCTTCACTGCCATTACTAGCTTGCCAGACTTGATAGCCTGCTTTTTGCAGCATGGATGTTAGGTTGTGGCGGACGGTTACAGAATCATCTACTAGCAAAATTTGCGTCAAATTATTGTTGGTATCAGTGGCGCTATCAATCACAACGGGTGGGAACTGAGCAATTAACGCACTACTATCAAGTATCAAACTTAAACGCCCATCGCCTAAAACACAACACCCCAATACATAACTTGGCGGCGTAATAAGTTTACCTACAGGTTTAATCACCAATTCTTGTTCGCCTAAAACGCGATCGACTTCTAGCCCAACTAAGTCTGTATCTTGACGCATTAAAAGTACCGGAAGCTGAGAATTTAGGCTATCTCCAGATTGCAAAATTGTTGATAGTTTACGAATAGGTACTATTTGCCCGTTGTTTGGCAATTGCCAAATTCGATTATTATGCCAATGTTTAATTTGGTCGGTTTGAGGGAGAACAATTTGCTCGATAGCTTCGCTGATAAAACCGCAAATGCGATCGCCTACTTCCACAACTAAGACTTTAGCAATTTTTAGGCTAATCGGAATTTGCAATAAAAAAGTCGTCCCTTGCTGAGGCAAAGATTGCACGGTAATTGTTCCTTGCAAGGCTTCGATTTGGGTGCGAACTACATCTAAGCCAATTCCGCGCCCAGATAAATCGCTTAGTTGAGAAGCGGTAGTAAATCCTGGTGTAAATAGCAAGTCAATTAGCTTGTCTTCGGTAATATTTTGGGCTTGTTCTGGTGCTAGTAAATTGAGTTCTAAAGCGCGATCGCCAATTTTTTCAAAATCTAAACCTTTGCCATCATCGCTTACGGCAATAACTGTCCAGCGCTCTTGCTGGTAGGCTTGAATAGATATTTCGCCAATTTCAGATTTATGAGACTGACTACGGGCTTCAGCGCTTTCGATGCCGTGATCGAAAGCATTACGAACCAAATGCAGTAGCGGATCGTAAAGCTTTTCGGCGATCGCTTTATCGATTAATATCTCTGCCCCACTAATTTCTAATTGGGCTTGTTTTCCATGGGCGGCAACCAATTGTTGCAACACTCGATGAAATCGATTAAATATTTCGCCTACAGGTAACATCTGGGCAGAGAGCAAATCGTTGCGGGCGCTAGTTAGTAGCCGTTGTTGTTTTTCTAAGATTTGACTAGAGGAAAAGCTAAATAAATCAACTTCTTCAATGGTTTCTGCAAGCTGTACTGTATCCTCCCAAGCGGAATCTAATAGAGGCTGCAACTTGCTATAAATCTCTGGTGGTACGGTGGTTGGTTGCGGTTCTAACATCAAATCAGACCAATATTCGCTAATTTGGTACAGATTTTTTTGATGTTGTGCTAATTGCTGCTGCAACAAATTGATAGTCTCTCGAATCTTCTCATCGGCGGCAATTTGGCGATTTTGATTTGTGAGCATTTCGCCAGAGAGATAATTGAGGTGTTGAAGTTTGGCTAAGTCAACGCGGATTTGAGCAGAGGGCTGTAGTAGCGATTCTTTGGAGCGATCGCTAGATTTGGCTGTATCGTTTACTTGTTCTAGAGAATATATCGCTGCTTCTAACTCTAGGGTGGCGGCAATATCTTGTTCAGGTATAGAATCAAAAACTCCCTCCATCGCTAGTGCTAAAGATTCTTCGCCAAAGTCCCAATCGTCAGGGTTGATAGTAAAAGATGCTTCCTCAACAGAGCCAAGTAACTGCTCTAATAGTGCCGGATCGGGCAAAGTATCCGCTTCGTCAGGTAGTGGGCGATCGAGTGCTTCTACTTGGACAAAATTCGGTTCGCTGCCGGAAGCGCGATCGCCTGCTAATATTGCCGCTTGTCCTCGTTCAAAGTCAGCTAAGGCAAGCCGAGCAATAGTTATAGCTTCCTCAGGGCGATTGTTTAGGGCGATTAAAGTATTAGCAGCGATCGCGCCAAAATCTGGTAAATCCAACGATTCTGCTAGTCCAATAAATACCGTAGCCTGTTCTTGCAACAGGGCCGCGATGCTTTCTAATTCAGGGTTTTCTAAGGCTGTAGCTAACTGGTTTAGCCTTTTACTAACTCCAGTCGTAAAAATTGACCTGGTAATATCAAACCCCAATTCTGCCGATGTGGGTAGCGCTGCTTCGTTGTTAAAAAAGTCGCCTAACTTTCCTTGCAATCGCGCAATGGCATTAGCTGCTTGATTGAGAATATCAGCTTCATCAATCGTATTTCCTGTAAGTTCGGCAGTTAATGGCCGGCGCAAGCATTCAAAGATTTGAAATAGCAAGGTTTCTACTTCCGAATCAATAATTGCCGCCGGGTTATAAAGGGCTTTAAATACATCTTCTAAATAATGGGCTACAGTTTTAATTGTTTCTAACCCAACACAAGCCGCCGAGCCTTTGAGAGTATGAGTCAATCGCATTAAGTTATGTACTTTGGCGCTACTGCGATCTTCATTCAAGCTGTACAAGTCGCGCTCGATGTTTTCTAATAGTTCTGGTGCTTCAATTAAAAATAGATCACGAGTTTCATCGATAATAGTGCGATCGCTATTCATAGGAAATTAGGGAATAATAAATTTTTTGCGAACACTAAACATCTGCTTACTTTTTAGTCTCACTACTTAAAAACTCTCCACCCCTTAAAAATAAGGCGGCTTTGTTTTCCTCTCTATTTAAAAAAGGTTAGGGGGAGTAATTTTTAGAACCTTTACTTTTTAGTGGGGATGCGCCGGGGTATCCCCATTTATTTAACTAACTTTAAATCGCTCGATACTGGTTTGGAGGTTTTGAGCGGTAACGAGCAAGTCTTGGAAAGAGTGGGAAATTTGCACCGAACCAGCAGATGTTCTAGTAGCAACTACAGCTAAATCGGTAATGGTTTGGGTTACAGCCTCCGACTGTTGAGTTTGAGCTAAAGTTGAGCTAGTAATTCCTTGGACTAATTGACTAATTTCGGCGGTAGAAAGAGCGATCGCATCTAAACTTTGGCGCGTTTGATTGACTAAATCGGTTCCTTGTGCAACTTGCTCAATTCCTGTTTCCATCGCCAAAGCAACGTCAATAGTTTCAGCTTGAATTTCCTGCACCAACTTTTCAATTTCGTTAGTTGCTTTTGCCGATTGACGAGCTAAAGAACGTACTTCATCGGCGACAACGGCAAATCCGCGTCCGTACTCTCCGGCGCGCGTAGCTTCAATTGCCGCATTTAAAGCGAGTAATTGCGTCTGATTTGAAAAATTACTAATCAAGCTAACCACGCGTGAGATTTTTTGCGATGATTCGCTAAGACGTTTAATTTTTTTACCTGTATCAGTTACGGTTTTTTTAATTTCTAAAATCCCGTCTACAGTACGACTCATCGCCGCGTTTCCTGTTTCCACCGTTTGATTTGCTTGGTGCAGAGCTACTTCTACTTGTTGGGCGTGGTGGCTGACAATTTGAGTGACATTCACCATCTCTTGAATCTGCTCTAGAGTGTCGGTAAGTTCTTCAACTTGGTATTGCGCCTGCGTTGAAAGGTTGACAATTGCCGACTCGCTATTATTAGAAGTTAAAGCTACATTATCCGCCGCCTTTTTGACTTCAATTACTAGCTTGCGCAGACTTTGAATTGTGTTGTTGTAAGCATCGGCGATCGTGCCTAATTCGTCTTCGGTAATTTTTGCTCTTACAGTCAAATCTCCTTCTAAAGCAGGTCGAACAGCGATTAATAGTTGAATTGCGGTTTGTTGGAGTTTTTCTTTAGCAGCTTTTTCTCGTTTACCCACATCTAGCAGTTTTTGCGCTTGTATTTGGATTTTTTCTAAGGTGGCGGCTTGCTGAACTGCGATTCCAAACTGAATGCCAATTTGATTTACTAGCTTTTCTTCTGATTCTTCCCACTGACGCGGGCCAGAATTTTGATAGGTTGATAGCAAACCCCACAATTGTTCGCCAGCAAATATTGGAATGGTAACGTAAGCTCTAGCTTCAAAGCGTTCCAAACTTTGAATGTAACAAGGCGAAAAGCCTGCCTCGTAAATATCATTAACTCTAAAGCCTTCTTTGTCTTGACGATACCTCCCACCTTTACTTTCTTTAAGATGGGTGTCTTCGTAGCGATCGCTTCCCTTAGCCAAACCGCGCACGCTATCGCAGTCAACAAGATCGCTATTTAGCTTTTGAGCCGCAAGAGGTGTCCAGCTAGCGCCTACCGACTCAGAAACAACTTTACCGCTCCAATCAGCATTGAACTGATAAACGAGGACGCGATCGGCTTTTAATAGCTTCCGCACTTCTTGAGTTGTGGCTTTAAAAATTTCATTCAAGTCAAGAGACTTGCGGATTTTGTCAATTACTCTATAAACAGTACGTTCTTGCTCGGCTATTTGGGTTAATTGCTGAGTTTTTGCTTCTACTTGCTGCAAATATTCTGCCTGCTGCAAGGCAATTCCAAATTGATTGCCAATTTGAGTTAGTAATTTTTCCTCAGATTTTTGCCACTGGCGCGGGCCGGAGTTTTGGTAGGTGGCGAGCAATCCCCAAAGCTTGTCGCCAACAAAAATTGAAGTTGTTAGATAGGCTTTAGCTTCTATCTGTTCCATCGACTCTAGATATTGAGCCGAGAACCCGACTTGGAAAATATCATCAACCGAGAAAGACTGGCGGTTGCGATCTTGAGCTACCAAACCTTGTTGCTGATAAATAGAAGTATTACCAGGTCTAAGGCTTTGCAACCCAGCACAATCGCCTACTTGTTCTTTAAACCCTTTACTAATTACTGAAGTCCATCCTGGTGCTACAGATTCGGCAACAAATTCACCGCTCCAATCGGCGTTGAAGCGATAAACTACTACTCGATCTACTTGCAGCAGTTGGCGGACTTCTTGAGTAGTAGTGTTGAATACGACATTGATATCTAAAGAGTTGCGAATTTTATCGATAACTTTGGCTAAAGTACGCTCTTGCTGGGCTATTTGCGCTAACTCTTTAGTTTTGGTATTAACTTGTTGCAAATACTCCGCTTGGCGCAAGGCGACACCTAGTTGCGTTGCTACTTGAGCTAAGGCATTTACATCTACTTCTTCCCACTGACGCGGAGCAGAATTTTGGTAAGCAGCGAGTAACCCCCACAAATCGCCACCAAAAAAAATCGGCGCGATCGCATAAGCTCTAACTTGATGTTCTTCTAAATTGTGAATGTAATTAGGTGCGTAACCCGCTTGATAAATATCATCGACAGCGTAGGTTTCATTGTGCTTATACCTTCCGCCTTGGTTTTCTTGCAAATAACTATCAACCCAAGTTTGCACGCTGTTACCTACAAAAGGAATCCAGCCCGGCGCAACTGCTTCAGATACAAATTTGCCGCTCCAATCGGGCAAAAATTTGTAAACTGCTACGCGCTCGGCTTTTAATAGGTGCAGTAGTTCGCTAGTAGTAGTGCGAAAAACTGTATCAATATCAAAAGAACGGCGAATTTTGTCCATCACCCTAGCCGCTACTTGCGTAGAAGTGCGGGTAAATTCAGCTTGACGAATTTGTTTGGTGCGGAATTCCACAGCTTGAACGGCGATCGTTAGTTCTAGCACTAAGCGCTCTAATAAATTAATTTCTACTTCTTCCCAATAGCGCAATTTAGAGCATTGCTGAACGACGAGCAATCCCCATACTTCCCGCCCGACTAAAATTGGCAAACTCACACTAGACTTAACTTGAAATCGCTCTACTAACTGTTGTTGGTAAGGTGTAGTACCTGTGTCTGTGGCTATTTCGACAATTTGCTTGCTGAGGTAGCTTGTGGCTTCATCTTCTCCAAACCAGGTAGCGGGGAGTTTTTCGCCCAAAGTGGGTGTCCACTCTCTGCCGATTTCTTCTGCTATAACTATTCCTTGGTTATTGGCTTCAAAGCGATAGATTAATACCCGATCGCTATGCAAGGCTTGCTTAATTTCCCTAACTGTTATCTCAAACAATGCCTCTAAATTGGGCGAGTGGCGCATTTGAGCGGTAATAGCCGATAGAACTTGACGCTGGAATTTGAACGAGCTTTGACTATTGCTGTTTAGTGGCGTATCTGGTTTTGGTTTAGGGGAGGTTTGAGCAATCGCCAATGGCTGAGAAATACTTGGATTGTCGCCGTTGCGATCTTCAGCGCGGGAAGAAAATAGTTTAATCACTTTAGGGTTATAAGTTAAGTTGATAGTTAAATTGACCAAATAGCGGCGAATGAGCGATCGCCCGCGTATCGAGTAAAATTGTGCCGGAATCTGTCGTATATCCCTGCATAAATGGTAGTAATTTAGTTGGCAACAATTGCGCTCTAGGGGGCCCAATAGAATCTATATCTTGCCATTCGATGTCATTTACTTGGGCAACTACTAGCCCCAAATATTGATTGTCAATTGCTACAACTATTAATGGCATTTTTGAAGTTGAAAACCGATCGGTACTTTTGAGCGGGATTCCTAACAAAAAATTGTCAAGGGCGATCGTCCACAGCATTTCGTCGCGCCAGTTGTGAATACCTAGTACCCATTCGGGCATTTGCGGAATTGGCAGTATTTGGCTGCCAGATATGTGCAGCACTTCGGTAATGTCTTCAACTTTTACTAAAGCTGCGACTTCTTTACTGAGGTTAAAGTGTAAAAACTTCTTTCGATTGGTTTGAGTAGCGCTTATTGCTATATCTAAACTATTGCTTCCTGGTGTTGGTGTCATCGAGCTTAGTCCTATTTCATTAGTTGTTCGACCAGTTGAATTAATTCCAGCCGATCTACAGGTTTAGGTAGGTAAGCGTCTGCGCCTAGCATATTGCCCCACATTTTGTCTATTTCGGTGTTTTTAGTAGAACAAATTACTACAGGTATCTGGCTAGTACAAGGATCGGTTTTTAGTTCTCTGCACAACTCAAATCCACTTTGACCGGGCAATATTACATCTAAAATAATTAAGTCTGGTTTGTGCTTGGTTAATTTATCTTGTGCCTCCTCACCACTGGTAACGCTGACTACCCCTAAACCTGCTTGCTGGAGATAACGAGTGAGTAATTGAGCTTGGAGTAAGCTATCTTCAACAATTAGGACAGTACGCATGAATCTACCTGAAAAATAAACTTTAAATTAAGGCAGTCCGATAAAAATTGCATTTTAATAAGTGCGATCGCCCTAAAACAGTTTTTAAAGCTTGCCTATAGTTAAGTATCTACTTTATTTCCTGCTAACGGGGCGGGCAAATATTTACGTACCACCGCTAACACTTGTTCTGGCTTAATTGGCTTGCTCAAAAATTCTGACGAACCAACAATTTTTGCTCTTACTCGGTCTACAATTCCATCGTTACCTGTCAAAATTATTACGGGAATATTTTTAAACTGAGTAATGCGGCGAATTTGACTGCAAACTTCGTAGCCGTTGGCGATGGGCATCATCAAGTCGAGAAATATCAAGTCTGGCTGACTTTCTAACAATACTGGCAATGCTTCTAGCGCGTCACTAATCCCTACAAACCGATAGCCTGCTTTGGTTAAAATATGTTTCATTAGTTGTCCCATAATCGGGCTGTCGTCTATGCAGGCAATCAAAGGCTGTTTAGATGTAGGCGTGGCGGGTAGGGTAGGAAAGTTGTTAGTAGGCTGGTGGGGTTCTAATTGTTCTCCCGTCGCTGGCGGTAGCAAGTCGCCAATTTTGATGAGTTCCATTATGCCCTGACGAATATAAGGACTTAATAAGCGGGTTACTAACAGTAAGTCTTGCTTCATCAAAACTGCCAAGTCTCGCAGCGTCCTTTCTCCGTCAACAATTTTGATTAAGGTTTTGTAAACTGGGGGGGAAGTATACTTTTGTAATTGCTCTTTTTGGCACAACAAAACGGCGGCGTTGGGTGAAATAGTTTCTAAGCCTGCTTTGCACCATTGTTCCCAAGCTTGCTTAGAGTAAGAAACCGCGTGTTGGGGGTTTAGCATCGTCAAAGATGCGTTTAAGGCATTGTGGCAAGTGCTGACAAAGGTTAATTCACCTAAAGTTTCTTGTTGTAGCAGGTCAAATAACACTTCTGTAACGGTATTGCGAATTACTCTAACTGCTTCTTCTCCTTTAATCTCCTGCTTTTTTACTAAGCCAATAAGTAGATGATATTCCTCTACTTTTTTTCCCTCTAGAGAAACATACTTTTGGCTATTAACTTGCGGACAATACTGAGCTAGCAGTCGCTGCCAACGCTTAATTAAATGTACCCCTCCTGTTGCCCAAATCAAACGTCCTAGGCAAAAGTACAAGTTCCAATGCTGGCGATCGCCCTTGGCGGTTATTTCTAATCTGCCTGTAAACTGCTTTTGCTGACAGATTTCTATGCGATCGGCGAGACTATTTTTTGTTAAAGCATTAGCTGCGATCGTAGTCATTTGTTTTTCTAGCTTTAAGTATAATATTTTGTTTGATTAATTTCTCAGTGTGATCGCACCTTACAAGTAAGTCTTTTTAAACCTGACTACTTAAGTAATATTACTGCTTTTGTCAGTTATCGTCCATGCGTATAAATTACTAAGTATAAAAATATACAAAAAAATATTAATTACTGCCAATGATTTTTATTATCGCCTATTCTCCAAGCAGGCAAGCGAAGTATATATCTAAAAATAACTACAATAATTGCTCTTGCCCTAGTACCTATTGGCTGCTACAATGATATATTTGGCAAACTTCAAGCATAATTAGTAGATACAGGAAAATTCATGTCCCGATACAGAGGGCCACGCCTAAGAATCATTCGTCGTCTGGGAGACTTACCAGGACTGACGCGCAAAAGCGCTAAACGAGCTTACCCGCCGGGTCAGCACGGACAAAACCGCAAAAAGCGATCGGAATACGCTGTTCGTTTAGAAGAAAAACAAAAGCTGCGGATGAACTACGGCTTAACAGAAAAGCAAATGCTGCGGTACGTACGTAGAGCAAGACGAGTTACCGGGTCTACCGGACAAGTATTGCTACAACTATTAGAAATGCGTTTAGACAACACCGTATTTCGATTAGGGATGGCTCCTACCATACCTGCCGCGCGCCAACTGGTAAATCACGGTCACGTTACAATCAACGGTCGCGTAGTTGATATTGCAAGTTATCAATGTCGTCCCGGCGAAACCATTGGAGTTAAAGACAGAGAAGCATCGCGCAAGCTAGTACAAGCTAATCTGCAATATCCAGGTTTAGCGAATTTGCCCAGCCATTTAGAGTTTGATAAAAACAAGATTGTCGGCAAGGTCAATAGCTTAGTAGAGCGCGAATGGGTGGCGCTGCAAGTAAACGAACTACTGGTTGTTGAGTATTATTCAAGACAAGCCTAGTCTTATATTGGCTACAACTACCGTGCGGCTGCGGTGAGCCATTTACAGAATTGTCCTATCATTAAGCAAGCTTCCTAAATCCGTCAATTAGGGAGCTTGTTTAATTTAGCCCAGCAATTTATCGTCTTAGTGTTTAGTTGGAAGCTAAATATGGGTAGGCTGAGAAAAGACTGAACCGGAGCATATTTTATGGCTGCTGTTCCAAAATCGGATTTAGAGGCTGGATTGACAGCGCTAAAACAAGGTAATTTTAGTCGGGCGGTTTCTTTATTAGAAGCTGTTTGTCAAAGTTCTTCCCAGCCACCTGCTACCAAATTACAGGCGCAAAAAGCTTTAGTAGCAGCCTATATAGGTAATAAAGAAGACAATCGAGCGGTTTTGTTATTGCACGCTCTTAGTCAAAATAGCGATCCTCAAGTTAAATATTGGGCTGCTCTTAACCATCCTCAACAAAATACACCACCCATCGACGCAACCGGGTTTGTAGTCTTTGAGGAAGATGTACCTGTTGCTAATAGAGATAATGAGATTTCACCACCAAAAGCGGAGGTTATACCCCCACTTGTACCGCAGGCGGCTAAAGAGGAATTTTTTACCCCTGCTACAACTCTTGGCTGGCGACAAGCACCGAGAGCGAAACAATGGCAGGCTTTGAGGGAAGTTAGTTTTATACCTTTATGGTTGCTAATGGCAGGAAGTGCGATCGCGCTTTATTGGTTGCTATGGAAAGTATCAGTAACCTCAATGTTATTTATTAATGATTTACTGGTCAAATTGCCTTATTTAGAGCCATTTCAGCCTTTTTATCGCGATTCAGCCGACTTACTGCGTTTTTTACTATTGCTACTCCTAGCTTGCTCCCCTTGGCTGCTAGATTGGCTTTTGCAGCTAAGTTACGATCTGCAACCTCTATCTATAGATCGGCTTGCCAAATATAGCCCAGAATCACGGCAAGTGTTGCAACGCTTTTGCCGTCAACAAGGTTGGTCTTTGCCTCAATTAGCTATTTTACCCACCACTGTACCCGTTGCTTTTACTTATGGTAATCTCCGGCGCACGGCGCGAATTGTTGTCAGTCAAGGATTACTCGAACAACTAGCAGAGGATGAAATTGCTAGTATTTATGCCTCGCAACTCGGACATATTGCTAGTTGGAATTTCGCCGCGATGTCTTTGTTTATGGTAGTAACTCAAGGAGTTTACGCTATCTATCGTTTCGTAGCAGTTTGGGGCGATCGCGCTCCGAATTCAACGGTAAAAATTGCGGCGATCGCAATTTCTAGCGCTGCTTACGGTTTATGGTGGTTACTTTGTCTTCCGGCTTTATGGTTGTCTCAATTGCGGATATATTATGGCGACTGGTTTGCTGCTAGTATTACTGGCAATCCCAACGGCTTAACTCGCGCTTTAATCAAAATTGCCATCGGTATGACGACAGATGTCAGGCAAAAAGAATGTACTAGCTGGCTGTTAGAAAGCTTAAATTTGTTTATGCCTGTGGGGTTTTATCAAGCTCTTACTTTAGGTAGTTGCTACCCTAAAATTGAGCCAATTTTGGCTTGGGATTGTTTAAATCCTTATCGGTATTTATTCACTATTAATAATACTCATCCTTTAATAGGCGATCGCCTTCAACGTCTCAATGCTTTAGCTCAATATTGGCATTTAGACACCGAACTCAAGTTGCCTCCTCGCAGCAACCCAAACTTGTCTAACCTGCTGCCTCAGCTAAAATCGCTACTTACCAACCGTGCTTTATTACAATTTGCGGCTGTTTTTGGGTTAGTTCTTGGGTTAGTTTTTGGCGGGTTTAGTTGGCTAATTGGCGCAATTACTCAAGTAATCTGGATTCCTCAACTTGCTTGGATGTATGGCGACTGGTTGCTAATCAAAGCTTTTATCCCCATTGCTTTAAGCATTAGCTTATTTTTGCGGATAAATTTTGTGTTTCCAGATATTACCCCCGCTTCGGTCAGCACCGCCCCAAGTTTAGCCGAGCAATTAGCAAAAATAACTGCCTTACCTATTGACAGTCAACCTGTGCGCTTAAAAGGTAAACTTTTAGGACGACGGGGTATTGCAAACTGGTTGGGACAAGATTTACTGCTTAATTCGGCTCAAGGTTTAATTAAACTCCATTATGAGTCTCCCCTAGGCCCGATTGGGAATATCTTTTTTAGGCAATCTCCTAGCCCAATGGATTTGCTAGGGCGATATATTTTGGTTACAGGTTGGTTTCGGCGCAGCGCTACTATCTGGCTCGACCTAAACGCGCTACAAACCCAAGGTGGCAAAGTTAGCCTTAGTTCTCAACCTTTTTGGGCTACTATTATGGCTCTGGCGATCGCTCTCTACGGTATTTCTATAATTCTGTTGGGTCGGTAAAGTATAAAGATATATTGCAGTTTAAAAAAATGTTATATTTTTTCATAAAGAGGAATTATTACGCAAGGAGATTAGTAATAAAGGTTTAATTACTTACACGCCCTTGTTGCCAATGCACAAATACCTGTACTGAGAAAGATGAAATTAACTACAGCAAAGCGCAGGTATTGCTAAAGGCGGAAATATATGCAAATAACTATCTTACAAGCCCTGAGCGTGATATTGTAAAAAATAGTGTCACCGTTACAGGTAAGTAGCATTAGAAGCGTTACTCATGGCAAAAAAGCAGTCAACTGAGCGATCGTTAACAGAAAAACCAGTTGTCAAGCTAAAGTTTTTCAGGAGATTAATGATTGAAATGCTGAATTAACAAGCTGTACCTGTAGTGCAAAGATTAGCTAGATAAAATTTAAAAATTAGTTAATTGATAGCATATGTCAATATCGATTTATTATCAGCAAATCTAGGCTAAGTGGTTTGATACCAAGTCATTTTCCCATCAATCTGTAGAGGAATAGTTCATGTCAGTTCGTTTATATATAGGTAATCTGCCCAAAGAAGAAGTAGAACGTCAAGACCTGCAAGCGGTTTTTGCAGAGGAAGGCGATTCTGTAGTTACAAAAGTAATTAAAGACCGTAAAACAGGAAAGTGTCGCGGTTTTGGGTTTGTAACTGTCAACGACGATGAACACGCTGACAAAATAATTGAAAAATTTAATGGTTATTTATTTAAAGATACACCTATAAAAATTGAAAAAGCTCTACCTCGTACCAAGGGTGCGGAAGAAGAAGGCGAAGGACGTGGGGTGGATAATGAAGTTAGTCCAACGACTAATAGTATCTCAGATAAACCAGCCCCTACTCGCCGTAGTAGCAACAACAACAATAAAAAATCTCGTCGTCCAGCCAGTAGTACAACAACCACTACGAGCGAAAACAGCGAAGGAGTCCAACCAGATCCTCGCTGGGCTGCGGACTTAGAAAAGCTCAAACAAATGTTGGCAGCACAAACCACAAATGGGTAAGAGGTAAGGGGTAATTGAAATCTGCTCAATTGCCCCTTAACAAGAATTAATTTGCCCAGCTATTAAGACTTTGGCAAAGATACTTCTAGCCAAGTTTCTAAATGCGATCGCAATTGATGAGCAAAATCTGACCGTTGGTTAAATAATTCGGTACGGACAGGTTTACGCTCTTTGTCTAGCACCCAACCATAATCGCTACTAAGTCGAAGTTTATTCTGCCAATCGGCTACTGATACGATTAATTTTGGTGCGGGACTATTGATGCCATCACGGACAATAAATACATAATTAAAATTATTTTGGGTAGCCGCCGCAATCGTTGAAGGTTCTCCACATACAAACTCTAAACGCGATCGCACTTTTTCAACCAAATCTTCGTTGCCAATATCTTCCAATGGACGGACTGCTAGTGTTAAAGCAAAGTAAAAATCTTCAATTGGCACAAACTCTAATTGCATAGCTGTATCGTAATACCTTATTAATCTTTTTACCAGTTTCTACTAAATCTACTAAAAACTGCTGCCCTCAAGTAATTAAGCTGACGTAGGATTAATTCTACTTATATTTGCTATTAATAAAAATGTAAATAATAATACTCTCACTGCTCTATAATCAATGTATAAAAGTTTATCTTAATAGTTTCGATAATAAACTCAAAACACCTCAAATGTAAGAATATTGGGGGATTGACAAAAGTTAATAAATGCACTCTATTGAGAAAACAAACCGCAAGACGGACAATTGTAGCTAATAGAATATTTCCCGCAGTGGATGCCTAGAACATAAGTCAAATTTATATTAATTAATAAGAATACAAAATATTCTGCACCACCCAAAGGAAACCGCCTAGAGCGATCTCTATCTAAAACCTAGTTAAAATCCGGTAATTATCAGCTATGAGTACCTCCAATCGAAAGCATATTGCCTTAATTTCAGTCCACGGCGATCCTGCAATTGAAATTGGGAAAGAAGAAGCTGGTGGACAAAATGTTTACGTGCGTCAAGTGGGGGAAGCTTTAGCTAAACTCGGATGGCAAGTAGATATGTTTACCCGCAAAGCCAACGCCGAACAAGCTGCAATAGTTCAACACTCACCTAATTGTAGAACAATTCGCTTAGTAGCTGGCCCAGAAGAATTTGTACCACGAGACAATATATTTCCTTACGCCGCCGAATTTGTAGAACAAATCCTAGAATTTCAAAAAGAATCGGGTATTAAGTATTCCTTAGTGCATACCAACTATTGGATTTCTGCTTGGGTAGGAATGCAATTAAAGAAAATTCAAGGCAGCAAGCAAGTTCATACTTATCATTCTTTAGGATACGTAAAATATAAATCAGTTTCGACAATTCCTTTAATAGCCAAAACTCGTTTAGACGTAGAAAAAGCTGTATTAGAGACTGCCGAAAGCATTGTAGCTACAAGTCCGCAAGAAAAAGTCCATATGCGGCAACTCGTGTCGAAGCAAGGAAACATTGATATTATTCCTTGCGGTACAGATATACATCGTTTTGGATCGGCAACTAGAGCGCAAGCAAGACAGGAACTAGGTATAGATCCTAAGTCAGCAGTAATTTTATATGTAGGCAGATTCGACCCTCGTAAAGGAATCGAAACCTTAGTTAGAGCCGTAGGTCAATTGCAATTACGCGGCAAAAAAGATATAAACTTAATTATCGGTGGTGGTTCCCGTCCCGGACAGAGCGACGGTATGGAACGCGATCGCATCGAGAGCATTGTGGCAGAATTAGGGATGACAGATTTTACTATCTTTCCCGGTCGTTTGGGAGACGAAACCCTACATACTTACTATGCGGCGGCGGATGTGTGCGTAGTACCCAGTCACTACGAACCCTTTGGTTTAGTAGCAATTGAAGCAATGGCAAGTGGAACTCCAGTAATTGCTAGCGATGTAGGTGGATTGCAGTTTACAGTAGTTCCTGAAGAAACAGGTTTACTCGCGCCACCTAAAGATGACGTTGCCTTTGCTCAAGCAATCGATCGCATCCTATCTTTATCTCCAACAGATAAAGAGAACATGGGTATTGCTGCTAGAAAACGAGTAGAAAAATTATTTAGCTGGGAAGGTGTAGCTGCTCAATTAGGCGACTTATATACCGATCTAATGAAGTCAAAAGTACCTACCCCTACCCCTGTAAAGCCACAACCCGTCAGCGCGTAGTCATGCTTGCGCCAAGCTTGCAGGTTAGCATAGTAATGCCATCCATTTTGCTGAAAAAAGTGGTTACCGTTTAATGTTGGTTGAGTGAGGTAAGCGTTTATAACAAATGCTGGGCATGAAAACAAAAATTGCCCGTCTTAAAGATACCTTTTAATGATATCTAGTGCCTCACCACCTCAACCTAGCTGTTAATTGCCGAGTGGCGATCGTGACTTCTATTAACCATTGCAAACTTACAGTATCGCTCATATAACTTCTAATAAGTGATAGAAACTAATTTTTCAAAATCTTGACAGTCAAAAACTTGTTGCTTATCTGCAAATTGACCACATAGATCGTAATATACGGTAGTGCGTCAAATTATTGTAGGATAGGTTGCGATATCATTCCAAGTCCAGGATCGAGATGTTAATCCTGCTCGTTGTGCAGCGGATGATTTAAAACGACTATGCTGCCAAATCCAGTTAAAGTAGCTGACTACTAATCGCGTCGTCACCTTCGTCTGTTCCCACACTTTGCCAAAGAGCGTTCTGTCGTCGATGCCATCGTCCCATGTGTTGTCGAACAATGCCGTTAGTGCGCTCCAGTCGCTGTGTTCTATCTTTGCCAATGTAGTGCTGAATCTCAGGCGGTAAGACGCGCTCATAGCCACCCCAATCATCGCGCTTTGAATTGTTTACAGTCCGTCTTTCCTTCTGTACTCATGACCAATTGTTCAATTAGTTCATCGGTGTGCTTGCCGACTCGTGCTGCCAGAATTAAGCCACTCGAATCGGCAAGGCTTAACCCAATCCAGCAATCTCCGACCTCTCGTTCTTGGGCGCAACACTGTTTCTGTTTTTTGAAACAAATGACCTGGTAGTTCTTTCATAATAAATTATTTAATAAATTTAAAATCTGTTGTACGCCTAACTTAGTTTCGATTACTGTACCAAGCAACGTGCTTAAATCTGCTCCGCTCTCTTGAATATCTCTATTGTCTACATTATCTTGAGAAATGAATTCAACTGTAATTTGAACTTGGCTTTTAGAAGTTTCTACAAATAGTAGAGCAGAATTAAGATAAGCGAAATATTGAATTAGTATAGCATTATTAGAAAAGCGAGATAGTGCTAAACGAGTTAAGCTCAATCCCTCTAGTGTATTGTATCTTGTTCAATTGAATTAAGTTCTTGGTTGAGTCTGTCAACTAAAGCGGCAAGATTTGGTGGAATTGGCATCTATTTTGCAAAAATCACTCGCAATTGAGGTTTATCAGCATATCATTTAAAGTTGGCTGAAATTCTCCATTGCGATCGCACTTATACCTAAACTTATGCAAATTACAACTGAATTATTCACCGTAAACAAGCGTTTTCCCTTAACTATTAGTCGCGGTACAACGGCGCAAACAACTAATATTTGGGTAAAAGTAGCCTCGGATGGTATTGAAGGCTGGGGAGAAGCTTCGCCTTTTTGTTTAGGTAACCATAGTCAATCTACGGAACTGCTTATTGAAGCATTAGAAAAAGTTGCACCAATTCTAAGTGCTTTTCATCCTTTGCAAAGACAACAAATTGACCAAGTATTACACTCTCACTCGATTCCGTCTTCGGCGCAAGCGGCGTTAGATATGGCTTTACATGACTGGTTGGGAAAACAGGTAAACTTACCTTTATGGCAGTTATGGGGATTAGAAAGTGATCGCATTGTCCCAACTTCGGTAACAATTGGCATTAATTCTCCCGAAAAAGCACAAGAACGAGTTATTGATTGGTTAAAATTCGTAGATGTTAAGGTACTGAAAGTCAAGCTAGGAAGTACGTCAGGAATTGAAGCTGATAAAGCGATGCTGTTAGCCGTGCAAGAAGCCGCACCAAATCAAGAATTGTTTGTAGATGCTAATGGTGGTTGGAGATTGGAAGATGCGGTAATAATGAGCGCTTGGTTGGGAAACTTGGGAGTTAAATACATAGAACAACCATTAGCAAGAGGAGAGGAAAATAAACTATTAGAATTAAAAATGCGATCGCCTTTACCGATATTTGTTGATGAAAGCTGCATGACAAGCCAAGACATTCCCATACTTGCAAACTCTGTAGCGGGAATCAATATTAAGCTAATGAAAGCTGGCGGGTTAAGTGAAGCGCTGCGAATGGTGCATACTGCTAAAGCCTATGGATTACAAATAATGTTTGGTTGCTATTCTGATAGTACCCTTGCCAACACCGCCGCCGTACATTTATCGCCTCTAGCGGATTATCTCGATTTAGACAGTCACTTAAACTTAATAGACGATCCTTTTAGCGGTGCAATAATGCAACAAGGAAGATTGCAGCCTAATAATAAACCAGGTTTAGGAGTAGAACGCCGTGAGGCTAGGAATTGACAGCGCGGAAAATTGGGGAACTAACTCTGCATCCTCCAAGCTTTTCCAGAAAAAAGTTGCTATTTTGCTCCATGATGGCGTTAAAGGTGTTTATGGCAAAACGGGTTTAGCACTGCTGCGGTTTAGCGATGCCTCTATTGTCGCTGTAATAGATCGTCAGTGTGCGGGGGAATCTTTACCGCAATTAACGGGTATTAATCGCAATGTGCCTATTGTCGCTAGTGTAGAAGAAGCTTTAAGTTACGCGCCAGAAGTTTTAGTAATTGGAATTGCACCTTCTGGAGGAAAATTACCCGTTGAATGGTTGCCAGAAATAAAGCAAGCTGTAAAAGCGGGTTTATCAATTGTTAATGGTTTGCATACACCAATGGCAATTATGCCAGAATTTCAAGCATTGAAAGCTGGACAATGGATTTGGGATGTTAGGCAAGAACCGAAAAATATAGAAGTTGCCAGTGCTAAAGCGCAAACTCTCTCTTGTCAGCGCTTTCTCACCGTTGGTACAGATATGGGAATTGGTAAAATGTCCACTAGCTTAGAATTACATAAAGCCTCGCAAAAACAGGGAATGCGATCGCATTTTATCGCTACTGGACAAACAGGAATCATGATTTCCGGCGATGGTGTTGCCTTAGATGCGGTGCGCGTAGATTATGCCGCAGGCGCGGTAGAACAATTAGTTATGCGTTATGGCGATCGCGATATTTTGCACGTAGAAGGACAAGGCTCGCTCCTACATCCCGGTTCTACAGCAACTTTACCTTTAATTCGGGGTACGCAACCAACGGCATTAATTTTAGGTCATCGTGCGGGGCAAACTCATGTTCGCAACCATCCAAATGTATTGATTCCACCGCTTATAGAGGTCGTAAAGCTCTACGAAACAGTGGCAACGGCGGGGGGAGCATTTAAGGCAGTTAAGGTAAAAGCGATCGCACTTAATACGGCGCATTTGGACGAAAACGCCGCCCAACAAGCTATAAACCAAGTTCAATCAGAAACTAATTTACCTTGCACTGACCCCGTGCGATTTGGCGCAGAAACTTTATTAGATGCTGGGAAAACGAATTAGTCTACAATTTGACTAGATTCTATGTAATGAAATTGCCTTAAGGCGTATTAATAATGGATACAAAAGCTTTTAAAAAGTCGCTTCAACACTCGGAAAACTACCATCGTAAAGGCTTTGGTAAAGCCGCCGAAGTTGCTACATTGTTGAAATCTGAGTATCAAAGCAATTTAGTTCAGCTTATCCGCGACAATAACTATACTCTTACACGCGGCGATGTCACCATCCGTTTAGCCGAGTCTTTTGGCTTTTGTTGGGGAGTAGAACGCGCTGTAGCAATGGCTTACGAAACTCGTCAGCATTTCCCTACCGAACAAATTTGGATTACTAACGAGATTATTCACAACCCTTCGGTAAATCAGCGTTTGCGCGAAAATGGGGTGCAATTTATCGAAGTAACTAACGGTAATAAAGACTTTTCTGTTGTCAATTCTGGCGATGTAGTTATTCTTCCCGCTTTTGGCGCAAGCGTACAAGAAATGCAGCTACTCAATGATTTAGGTTGTAAAATTGTCGATACTACCTGTCCTTGGGTGTCTAAAGTCTGGAATACCGTTGAAAAGCACAAAAAAGGCGATTATACATCAATTATTCACGGCAAATATAACCACGAGGAAACGATCGCTACAAGTTCCTTTGCTGGTAAATATTTAATCGTCCTCAATCTCGAACAAGCGGAGTATGTAGCGTCTTACATTCTTAATGGCGGCGATGCTGACGAATTTATGACTAAGTTTAGCCGCGCTCATTCGGAAGGATTTAACCCCGATGAAGACTTAAAACAAATCGGTATTGCAAATCAAACTACCATGCTTAAAAGTGAAACCGAACTTATTGGCAAGCTGTTTGAGCGGACAATGATGCGAAAATATGGTCCCAGTCAACTAACCGAGCATTTCCAAACCTTCAATACTATTTGCGATGCTACCCAAGAACGTCAAGATGCGATGTTTCAACTTGCCCGTGAAAAGCTAGATTTGATGGTAGTAATTGGCGGTTTTAATTCTTCTAACACCACCCACTTGCAAGAAATCGCTATAGAACGGGGTATTGCTTCCTATCATATCGACTGCGCCGAACGCATTGATACTAAAGGTATCGAGCATCGCTTACTTGACGGTAACTTACAACTAACTCCCCATTGGCTGCCAAAAGGTGCAATTACTATCGGAGTTACATCAGGGGCTTCTACGCCGGATATAGTTGTAGCAGATACCGTAGAGAAGATTTTTGCCTTAAAAGCAGATAATTAAGTTTGGACATCACCTAAAAAGCTAAAAATGCGATCGCATTTAGCTAAAAACTATTAATTTCCTGTATATTGCTCAGAGACAGAGTTGCAATTAAGTCTCCACCTTCAAAATTTGGAGACTTATTAACTTTGCTTGGACAAAAAATTATTAGGAGTTTACAGTCATGATGGCATTTATAAATAGCTTCAGTCACAGTTACGATTGGATGTCTCAACTACTATTAAAACTACCTATTAATTGGACTATCGTCGCTCAAACTCTCAAACAAACAGATTTAGTCGGCGATGTACAAAAATCTTTCGCTCATTTTGTAGCTACGGGACAAATTTGGGCTTTATTAACTGGATTAATCATCGGCTATTTGTTTCGTGCTATGACTACCTACTAACTACTCATTCACCGCTAGACGCGATAGTAGATTAAGACTATTTTTCTAACTGTTAATCCGGTGCTGCATCTATTTTGACAAATTAAAATTAATAAAAACTTTACAATTAACTGCTTATTTGTTCTATTATCAAGGGCGAAAACCGTCCTTTTAAAGTGCTGTGGGTCAACAAAAAACGTGGAGCCAACGATTTGAATCAGCATTGCATCCAGCGATCGCAATTTTCAATGCTAGTATTGGCTTCGATATTGAATTAATTGAGTACGATCTAACAGGTTCTATTGCTCACGCCAAAATGCTGGCTCATAGTCAGATTATTCCCCCAGAAGAAGCAGAGCAATTAGTTCAAGGTTTAGAACAAATCCGTACTGAATACAAGAGCGGACAATTTACCCCCGGAATTGAAGCTGAGGACGTGCATTTTGCTGTAGAAAGACGGCTAACTGAACTTATTGGCGATGTCGGGAAAAAACTACACACTGCTAGATCGCGCAACGATCAAGTCGGTACAGATATTCGCTTATATCTGCGCGACAAAATAGAGCTTATTTGTAATTACATCCGCCAATTTCAACATACTTTACTCCAACTAGCCGAGCAAAATGTTGAAACTCTCATCCCTGGCTATACGCACCTCCAACGCGCTCAACCGATAAGTTTGGCCCATCACCTTTTAGCCTACTTTCAAATGCTCCAGCGCGACTTTGAGCGCCTGCAAGATGTATATAAACGAGTTAATATTTCTCCCCTCGGTAGCGGTGCTTTGGCAGGGACAACTTTCCCCATCGATAGACATTACACAGCCGAACTCTTGCATTTTGAGGGAGTTTATGCCAATAGTTTAGACGGGGTAAGCGATCGCGATTTTGCGATTGAATTTCTCAGCGCCGCCAGTATTATTATGGTTCACCTCAGCCGCCTATCGGAGGAAGTAATCTTGTGGTCGTCGGAAGAGTTTAGATTTGTCAAGCTGACAGATAGCTGTGCAACGGGTTCTAGCATTATGCCTCAAAAGAAAAACCCTGACGTACCAGAATTAGTTAGAGGTAAAACAGGGCGCGTTTGCGGACATCTGCAAGGGCTATTAATGTTGATGAAAGGGCTACCTCTGGCTTACAACAAAGACTTGCAAGAAGATAAAGAAGCTTTATTTGACACTGTAAAAACTGTTATGGCTTGCTTAGAAGCTATGACAATTTTGTTTCAAGAAGGACTAGAATTTCAAACCAAACGCCTAGCTGAAGCCGTAACCGAAGATTTTTCTAACGCTACCGATGTCGCTGATTATTTAGCGGCGCGAGGCATTCCCTTTCGAGAAGCTTACAATTTAGTCGGTAAAGTAGTCAAAACTTGCCTAACAGAAGGAAAATTACTTAAAGATTTAAGTATGCAAGAATGGCAACAATTGCACCCAGCTTTTGCTGAAGATATATATGAAGCGATCGCCCCTCGTCAAGTAGTCGCCGCCCGTAATAGCTACGGTGGTACAGGGTTTGAACAGGTAAAAAGTGCGATCGCCAATGCTCACCTTCAAATAGAGATTAGATAACCGATTGCAAGAATTGATCTCGATACTAAGTAGTGTGTCTTTGTCTAAATTGAAGCATTGCAACAAATGAGCTATTTACTATAACTTTATGTAAATAAAGTTATAGTAAATAGCTTAAATTGTGGATTTAATAAAGATTCGTGTGCGAGCATATTCTTGCTAAATTAAATAGCAGGAGAATAGAAAGTGCTACAAAAACTAAGTAAAAAACTATTGCTTGGAGTTTGTTTGTGTTCGAGCGTAGGTTTGTTATCCGACTCATCACTACTGGCGGCAACAGTATCTGGAATTCCCCTTGAAGCTGTCAGTGTCGTCGATTTCCTAGAGATACCAATTTCTTCTCCAGAGCAATTTACGCGCGACTTTAGTATCAGTGTTGCCAACCTCCCCGGAATAGATCCAAACTTACGGCTGACAAGTTTCACTGCTGTGGTTGCCAATCTAAATGGAGATATCATTCCCAGTAATGTGAGGGTTTGGAGTGGAGTAGCTGCTCCCGGCTGGGAAGTGACTGGTTTTTCTGAAAGTGGAGACAACCCAGGGGGATATAGATTCAATGCTCTTAGCCCAGAAAATGGTATTGCACCAGGGGAGACGCTAGGTGGTTTTGGGGCAAGCAGTAGTGCACTTTCGATCCGTGACAAAACCTTACAAATTACATCCGTATCTTCCACACCAATACCTGAGCCTACGGAATTATTGGGTACGCTTTCAATGGGTGCTTTTCTTGGCACAGGTTATTTACTCAAACGTAGAAGCAAGCAGCTTAGTAATAACTAAATATCGTTCAACTGTAAATACACTACAGTAGATAGCGTTGCTAAAAATGTCATGAGATGACGGCAAGAGAAACCTTAATTTATGGGAGTTCTATCCTAGCCATCGTATTTCATTCCAGAATCGGCAACGCCTTCTTCAAGTGCCACGCTGTTTGTTAGTCCTGGTGTGAAGATAGATTTTTATTTTTAGTTAGGAGCAAAGTCTCTTAATTGCTCTTACATGAATCTATTTTTGGTAGGAGTTTCTAATAGTTTGATATATCTAAGTTCTTATTCACGCAGGAGGTCTAATGAAGTGCCACTTACGGGCTGCAATCTTTGCGGCAGTTATTTCTTTATTCGGCAGACAAAGTATTGCTGCTCCCCAATTAGCGCCAACAATTAATTGTGATAAAGCTACAAATACTGTAGAAATTAATGAATGCACAGGGCGAGAAGCAAAAGCCGCCGATCGCGCCCTTAACCAAACCTATCAAAAATTAAGACCAAAACTATCTACTAAACAAAGGCAAAGATTAACTCAAGCTCAGTTAGAGTGGATTAAATTTCGCGATCGCACTTGCGAATATGAAGCAGGGGAATGGGAAGGAGGTACGGGCGCAACTTCTGCTTATTTGTCTTGTTTAGCTAGAGTGACGACGCAACGCACCGCAGACTTGCAAAGTTATTTAGATAGATAACAATAGTGGCAGCGATAAATCATCGCTGCCACTTTTTGTTAATTAATCGCGCTTTTTAGTGCTACTTAGTCCGCAGCCGTTGTAGCTGCTCCTTCGTCTTCTTCACTCTTAGGCGATCTTTGATTAAACCTTCTTTGGAACCGCCCTGTAGTAGTCCGTTTACGAAACTTCCGGGCATATGCCTGGTTCCGTAGCGCCTTTTCTTTCTTGGGGTTACGGCGCTTTGCCATGTTCACCTCGTTAATAAACAACCAACAACGCTCTAATTTTAGAGACAGTGCAAATCATTCATCTTAGCCCAATTGGCGCATTTTAGTCAAATCCACCGATAAAAGTTGACAATTTTGCTCTCAATTGAGATTTGACTAAATATTTAGTCAAGTTTTAGTTTAAGTTGCCCAAAACCGATTTTTTAGCATTAAAACTGTAAGTAAATATATAAAAATTTATGAGATATAAATTGCTCTGAAACAGTGGGCTGAGAGTTTCAGAAATTTGTTTGGGGACTATGAGCTTCGGGGAAGATTTTGGCTGGGGAATCTCTGAAAAAGATAGTCGCCAAATTTTTGATGCGTTTGTAGAAGCAGGAGGAAACTTTATCGATACCGCTAATGAAGTTTATAACGGCGGTAGCAGCGAGAAGTTTTTAGGAGAATTTATTGCTACCGATAGAGATCGGATTGTTTTATCTACAAAATATACTGATAGCTTGCCAACGACCGACCCAAACCTAGCAGGCAATCAACGCAAAAATATGGTGCAGTCTTTAGAGCGCAGTCTCAAGCGGCTAAAAACTGATTATATCGATTTATTTTGGCTGCATTCTTGGGACTTTGTAACTCCCATAGAAGAAATTATGAGAGCTTTTGACGATTTGGTGCGATCGGGAAAGGTGCTTTATATTGGTATTGCCGATGCCCCCGCTTGGGTGATTTCTCGTGCTAATACTTTAGCTCAATCGCGCAGGGATAATTCATTCTAGAAGTAAAAATAGCTTGTCGATGTCATGGGCAAGAAATCGTTCCGCCTTAGTCAGAGAATCATAGCCACCCTTGCGAGCAAGATTGATGGCAATGGTGCGGAGGATAGA
>JAESGR010000449.1_pt1 | contig 32275 bp, 31 predicted proteins | sample 9269771 | NCBI WGS metagenome assembly JAESGR01 (sample SAMN15739572, study PRJNA653492) | algae metagenome | isolation source: Chroococcus sp. CMT-3BRIN-NPC107 and co-occurring heterotrophs from well... | place: USA: Clark Mountains Wilderness, California | collected 2010-04-18 | reverse complement strand
ACGAGATCAGCCCGGACAATTGCCGTCTCTGGGACACCAAGACCGGCGAGCGCTACGACAAGGACCGCTTCCGCCGCGATCTCGGCAAGGTCGAGGAAGGCTATCAGGAGGTTGCCCGCCGGCTGGGCATCCTGCCCGAGTCCGGTCCACGCGACCTGCGCGGCACGGATACGCTCCAATAGCCATATGATCCGCCTTCGATCTGGTCATGGCGCGCAGATGAGTTGCGCAGCGATGGTCGGGTCAGCATGGATCCACGCGACGTTCCATAACCCCAGCGCCTACTTCGAGCGTGGCGGCCGGCGGAGGCGTTGCGCCATTCGTGCGGGGCATAAGTGGTGTCGCGCAGCAGGGGCCGCTTCTGGACATGGATGCCGCCGGGGCTCTTTGGAATCCGGTGGCACAAGATCTTTGTGGGCGGGGTGGAGCATCTGCTCCCGAACGGCGTAATGACAGTCATCTGGTAATTGCAGGGTTCGCGACCTTGCCCGGATGGCAACCTGCAACTAGGGAAGGCCGCGTCGAAGAGACGTCGGCGTGCGGAGGCTTGCGGTGAAGGTCAGAGTGGAAGTGGGCCTAAAGCAGGGCGTCCTCGATCCGGAAGCGGTGACGATCGAGCGATCTCTCCTGCATCTTGGCTTCGAGGGCGTGAGCGGCCTGCGCAAGACCCGGATCTTCACCTTCGAGCTAGCCACTTCCGACCGTGCGGCTGCCGAGAGCCAAGTACGGGCGATGTGCGAGAAGCTGCTCGTGAACCCGGTGATCGAGAGCTACGGGTTCAAGGTGGAGGAGTGAGGGGCATCAAGTTGCGGTCGGCCATAACGATGTCGCAAACCCCAGGAAGGGCTCCTGCCTGATGCGCGCTGCCGTTGTCACCTTCCCCGGCGCCAATCGTGACCGCGATCTGGTGCGGGCGTTCCGGGCCACTGGGTTCTCGGAGGTCCACCTCGTCTGGCACGCGGATGCCGAGCTGCCGCCTGCCGACGTGGTGGGTATCCCCGGCGGGTTCTCCTATGGGGACTACCTGCGTTGTGGTGCCATCGCCGCCCGATCGCCGATCATGCGGGCGGTCGCCGACTTCGCCAATGCTGGCGGCTATGTGCTGGGTGTCTGCAACGGCTTCCAGATCCTGTGCGAGGCGGGGATGCTGCCAGGCGCGCTGGTGCGCAATGTGGGGCTGCGCTTCATCTGCCGGCCTGCCGCACTGACTGTGGCACGTGGCGGCACGGCCTTCACCGCGGGCCTAGCCGATGGCGAGCGCATCATGATCAGCACGGCGCATGGCGATGGCAACTACACGGCCGACGAAGACACCCTGGATCGCTTGGAAGGCGAGGGCCGGGTGCTGTTCCGCTACGTGGAGAACCCCAACGGCTCCGTGCGCGACATCGCCGGCATCACGGATGCGAGCGGACGAGTGCTGGGCCTGATGCCCCATCCCGAATGCCACGTCGACCCACGCACCGGCCATACTGGTGGCCGGACGATCTTCGAATCCCTGCTGCAGACGGTTGGTCGCGGATGAGTACGCCTGAAGTCGTCAAGGCCCATGGCCTCAGCTGGGCCGAGTACCAGCAGATCATCGGGCTGATCGGCAAGGACCCAAACCTCGTCGAGCTCGGGATCTTCTCGGTGATGTGGTCCGAGCACTGCTCGTACAAGTCCTCGAAGATCCATCTTGGCAAGCTGCCCACCAAGGCCCCCTGGGTCGTCTGCGGGCCGGGCGAGAATGCGGGCGTCGTCGACATCGGCGGAGGACTCGTCGCCATCTTCAAGATGGAGAGCCACAACCACCCGTCCTATATCGAGCCCTTCCAGGGGGCTGCTACCGGCGTCGGCGGAATCATGCGCGATGTGTTCACGATGGGCGCCAGGCCCATCGCGATCCTGGACTCGCTGCGTTTCGGTTCGCCGCAACACCCAAAGACACGCCGGCTCGTCGATGGTGTGGTTCGCGGCATCGCGGGCTATGGCAACTGCGTGGGCGTGCCCACCGTCGGGGGCGAGACCACGTTTCACCGCGCCTTCGATGGCAACATCCTGGTGAACGCCATGTGCGTGGGCGTGGCGCCGGCGGACCGGGTCTTCTATGCAGCCGCGGCCGGCATCGGCAATCCCGTGGTCTATGTCGGTGCCAAGACCGGCCGGGACGGCATCCACGGTGCCACCATGGCATCCGCGGAGTTCTCCGGCGCGGACAGCGAGGAGAAGCGACCGACCGTGCAAGTGGGCGATCCATTCCGCGAGAAGCTGCTGATCGAGGCATGCCTGGAACTCATGGAGAAGGACGCGATCGTTGCGATCCAGGACATGGGTGCCGCTGGCCTGACCTCGTCCAGCTTCGAGATGGCCGCCAAGGGCGATGCCGGGATCGAGCTTGACCTCGACGCGGTGCCGATGCGCGAGCCGGGCATGACGCCCTACGAGATCATGCTTTCGGAGAGCCAGGAGCGGATGCTCATGGTGCTCAACGAAGGGCGGGAAGCCGAGGCGGAAGCCATCTTCCGCAAGTGGGAACTCGACTTCGCAGTGATCGGACGGGTGACCGACACTGGCCGGATGGTGCTCAAGCGCCACGGCGAGATCGTGGCCGACCTGCCGGTGGCCCCGATCGCTGGCAACTCGCCGGTCTACCAGCGACCCTATGTCGAACCGGAGGCGCCAATTCCGGTGCCATTGTCGGAGCCGGCCTCGCCACCGCTCTCGCACGACCAGGCGATCCTGAAGCTGATGGGATCGCCCGACCTCTGCTCCAAGCGCTGGATCTGGCAGCAGTACGATCACACGGTCGGAGCCGACACGCTGATCGGTCCTGGTGGCGACGCCGCGGTGGTGCGTGTGCTGGGTACGGATCGCGCGCTTGCGATCTCTGCCGATTGCACGCCACGCTATTGTCAGGCCAGTCCGCGCGTGGGCGGCATGCAGGCCGTAGCGGAGTGCCGACGCAACATCATTGCCACAGGTGCGAAGCCGCTAGCGATCACCAACTGCCTGAACTTCGGCAACCCTGAGCGGCCCGAAGTGATGGGCCAGTTCGTCGGCTGCATCGAAGGGATGGCAAAAGCGTCGGAGGCGTTCCGTTTCCCCGTCGTGTCGGGCAACGTCTCGCTCTACAACGAGACAGACGGCCGGGCAGTCCAGCCGACACCGGACATCGGCGGCATCGGGTTGATCGAGAACCTCGACCGGGTCACGGGCATTGCCCCGACAGCGGACGGGCAGGTGCTGATCCTTGTCGGCGAGAGCTATGGCTGGATGGGCGCCAGCTTGTGGCTGCGCGACATCATGGGCCGTGAAGAGGGGGCACCGCCGCCGGTCGACCTTGACCATGAGAAGCGGAACGGCGAGTTCGTCCTTCAGGAAATCGGGAAGGGCGTCATCAGGGCCTGCCACGACGTGTCAGACGGTGGCCTCGCCATTGCAGTCGCGGAAATGTGCTTGGCATCCGGTCGTGGGGCCACCTTGCAGCGAGGGCAGGGCCTGGCGGCGGTCGGCTGGCTGTTCGGCGAGGAACAGGGGCGCTACGTCCTGGCTGTCGATCCGGCCGACGTGTCGACGCTCCTGGCGACGGCCACGCGCGACGGCGTGATTGCCCGCGAGATCGGCCGTGTCGGCGGGAGCGCGTTGCAGGTCCGCGATCTGCCACCCATATCCATCGAAGACCTGCGGCGTGCGCACGAGGGCTGGCTCCCCGCCTACATGGGCGAGGACGCGGTCGCCGTCTGAAGAAGGAGCAGCGATGCCTGTCGCAAAGGATGATCTAGAGCGGATGCTGAAGGAGAGCTTTCCGGATGCAACCCTGCGGATCGACGATCTGGCCGGCGATGGCGATCACTACCGCGCCGTGATCGTGTCCGAAGCGTTCCGCGGCAAGTCGCGCATCCAGCAGCACCAGCTCGTCTATGCGGCCCTGGGTGGTCGCATGGGCGGAGAACTACACGCACTCGCATTGACCACGTCCGCGCCGAACTGAGGCATCCAGGAGCAACCGATCATGAGCGACATTGCCAACAAGATCCGCGAGCAGATCACGACCGACCCCGTCGTGCTCTACATGAAGGGCACGCCTGTCTTCCCGATGTGCGGCTTTTCCGCTGCCGTGGTGCAGATCCTTTCCCAGACCGGCGTCAAGTTCCAGACCTACAACGTGCTGGACGATGCGGACCTGCGGCAGGGGCTGAAGGAGTTCTCCAATTGGCCGACGTTCCCGCAGCTCTATGTCGACGGTGAACTGGTCGGCGGCTGCGACATCGTCCGGGAGATGTACCAGTCGGGCGAGCTGACCCAGCTGTTCGACGAGAAGGCTCTCGCAAAGGCCTGAAGGCCGCGACCTGACAGGGCGCTTCAGCTGCAGGCAGCAGCGCCCGAACAGTCCCGGTCCAGCCGGACCGACGACGAGGAGCCTCCGCCCTGGGTCTCCATCAGGAGCGGCACTGCCCTGTGGTCAGCGCTCACACGTGCCTCGATCCAGCGGCCTTCCTCGTCTTCCCAGTCATGGAGCCATGAGGACCGGCTGGCCGCGGCCAGTGGCTGAATGACGAGCCTGGCCCGCGCGGCGTCGCCCTCGTTGGGCATGGGCGTCGCGTGGATGTCATAACGGGATCGGCCGTCAAAGATCGGCACCACCACCTGCGCGGACCGGTCGGCAGCAACCATCCAGCGCCGGACGCGAAGGATGCCGGTCAGAGGATCGACCGTCCCCTGCCACATGTCGCGCGGGATGTTCACCGACTGCGGTATGCCACGCTTGAGCACGGTCACGTCGACCGGATCACCGTTGGCGTCGTAGCTGATCTCGATGTCCCGAGTGTAGCGCCGGCTCTTGAACGCGGCCTTGTGGTGAACCGACACCAGCCGCTCGCCAGCCAACCGGCAGGTCGAGCGCAGGGTCCCGCCATAGGCCGTCAGCATGGAGGTGATGCCCCTGCTGGTGATCTCCATGCTGGCATCGATCTGTTCGCCATCCGGGCGGTAGCCCAGGGCCAGATCAGCCACATGCATTCCGGACCAATTCACGCCCAGACGGAAGTCTTCAGTTGAGCTGAGCGCTGCTTGTCCCAGCTTAGGTGTAGCAGCTAGAGCGAACGCAGCAGCAAGGACGTGGCGGCGATGGATGGTCGACAGAACCTTGCTCCCTTGCAATCCTGGCCGAACACGCGATCGATCTAATGGCATCGATGACACTTCCGGACAAGTGGATCTCCCGGATCACGATTCCAAGCTTCGGTCTCCTGGTCCTGCTCGGCTGCGACCCTGGCGTCTCGGGGACGGCCTGGTCGATCGTCGCGCCATCGCAGCTGGAGCGGCCAGGAGTCGTCCTGTTCGATCCTGTGCAGCGACATACCGTGCTCGAGCGCATGAACGCAGACGAGCGCACCTTCCTGTGCGGGCCTCCAGAGGAGGAATGGGAGAGCTTCAAGGCGATCACCAGACCCCGGGCACCTGGACAGCGCCGAGGCAAGTCGGCGGAGCCGTTCGCGATGGAGGTCATGCGGGCGACCGCTTGGGTTGTGGCAACGCATGATCGCGCCACCGTCTCGGCGGTGGTGGGCGTGATGAACCGCTGGGCCAAGGGCAAGGCGCTGACCAAGCTCGACGAAACGACGAACGAGCTCTACGCCCTCAACCGCACGATCCTGCCCGTGATCGTGTCCTGGTCGGCGCTGAAGGATCAGCCCGGGATGGACCGGGAGAAGACAGGGCGGATCGAGCGCTGGCTCGGCAGCCTGATGCAATTGCGCCAGCAGATGGCTCCGTCGGCCGACAAGATCACGTCGCGCAACAACCATCATTACCTTGATGCCAGCGTCGACATGGCCTGGGGTGCTCTGCGTGGTGACCAGGAGTCGTTCGACAAGGGCGTGGCTGCCTACATGGGTGCGCTGGACGACATGCGCGCTGATGGCTCGCTGCCGCTCGAGACCGAGCGCGGGGCCCGGGCACTTTGGTACCAGCGGCATGCCATCGCCTCGCTCGTTACGATCGCGGAGATGGCCTCGGTCCAGGGCATCGACCTGTATGGTCAGGACGTGCAAGGGAAGTCGCTGCACAAGGCGATCGAGTTCCTGGTGCGAGGCGTCAATGACCTGAGCCTCGTCCTGCCCTATGCGCAGGTGAACCAGAACTCGGGGACGACGCAGGACTGGCGCGAGCAGGACCTGTCGTTCCTGGAGGGCCGTGGCCATGGGCGGCACTACATGGCTTGGGCAGAGCCGTACCGGGCGAGATTCCCTGACCGCACGGAGGCCAGGGAGCTGACGGCCCTGCTGGATCGATGGGACCCGGAATTCCAGCCGGCGATCGACGACTACTCAGGCGGCAACATGAGTTGCTTCTTCGCCGCCCCGCCGGATCTGCCTGCCCGCGATCAGGGATGACTCGACCAGCGGCCGGTCAGGTGCTCTGGTCCCGGCCGAGCCATGCAGTGGAAGGAACACGTCTTGATCCGCTTCTACTATAACCTGGCACCCAACCCGATGAAGGTGGCGCTGTTCCTCGAAGAGGCCGGGCTGCCCTACGAGAAGGCTCCCGTCGACACCCGCAACGGCGACCAGCACGCCGCATCGTTCCGTGCCGTAAACCCCAACGGCAAGGTGCCGGCGATCGTCGATACAGAGGGGCCGGGCGGTACGGAGGTGACCGTCTTCGACTCCAACGCCATCCTGCTCTATCTCGGCGACAAGACCGGCCGCTTCGTCGGGAGCCCGGCCGACCGTGGGGCGCTGCTGTCCTGGCTGATGTTCGTGGCCACCGGGATCGGCCCGTATTCGGGCCAGGCGGTGCATTTCCAGCATGCGGCCCCGGAGAAGCTCGCTTATGCGGTGAACCGGTACAGGCGCGAGGTGGAGAGGCACTATCAGGTGCTGGACCTGCATCTGGCGGGCCGCTCGACCATCGTCGGCAGCGAGTACACGATCGTCGACATGGCGGCCTGGGGCTGGATCGACCGGGCCAACTTCGTGCTGCCGGGTAACACGCCGGCCCTGGACGCCTTTCCCAACCTGAAGCGCTGGTTCCAGACGGTGGATGCGCGACCCGCGGTGGCGAAGGCACGGACCGTAGGCGCTGGGCAGACGTTCAAGCAGGAGATGGACGAGGACGCCAAGCGGGCGATGTTCCCGTCCAACTATAGCTGACGGCCGCTCACGCACCGGCCGCCTACCCAAAGAAAAAGCCCGCCGGATGAACGTCCGGCGGGCTTCGTCTTCTGATGGCCCGAAGGCCCGATAGTCAGCGCGAGTAGAACTCGATCACGTCCGAGGGCTTCATCTCGACCGGATAGGGCACGTCGGCGATCGAGGGGGTGCGCACGAACGTGCCGCGCTTGCCCTTCGTGTCGACCTGCACGTACTCGGGAATGTCGCGCTCGCCGAGGGCCAGGGCCTCGTCGACGAACGGGAAGTCCTTCGCCTTGGGCGACAGCTCGATCACGTCGCCCGGCTTCACCCGGTAGGAAGGGATCGTCACCCGGCGGCCGTTCACATAGACATGGCCATGATTGACGAACTGGCGGGCCGCGAACGGCGTCACCACGAACTTCATCCGGTAGACCACCGCGTCCAGGCGCCGCTCGAGCAGGCCGATCAGGTTCTCCGCGGTGTCGCCACGCATCGACGAGGCGTCCTCGTAGATGTTGCGGAACTGCTTCTCGGTGATGTTGCCGTAATACTCACGGATCTTCTGCTTCTGCGCGAGCTGGACACCATAGGGCGTCACCTTCTTGCGCTTCGCACCGTGCTGTCCCGGACCATAGGCACGACGAGCGAGCGGATCCTTGGCGCGCCCCCACAGGTTCACGCCCAGTCGGCGGCAGATCTTGCTCTTCGCGGCGTTACGCTTCGTCATCGACCCTCGATACCCACGGCACGACAAAAACACCGCCGCTCATGTCTCGGAGCAGCGTGGCGGCGACGTATAGCCACCAGCGCACAGATGTCAAGCCGCACCTTCCCTGCGCCGCCGGCCGGTCACCAGTTCCTTCACGATGCCCCGGAACAGGTGAATCTCGGAGGTGGTGAAGCTGCGGCGCTCCAGCATGGTCTCGATGGTCAGCGCGAAGGTGCGGCGGCGCTCGGCGGTCTTGAAGAAGTCGACCTCGTCCAACTCGACCATCAACGCCTCGTGCAGACGATGCACGTCGGCCTTCGACGCCGGCAGGGTCTTGTCGTCGCTCGGCACCAGCGGGCGATCAGGGCGCTGCCGGTGCCACTCGTAGGATGCGAGGAGCACGGCCTGGGCGAGGTTCAGGGACGGGAAGTAGGGGTTGACCGGGATCGTCAGGATGGCGTCGGCCAGCGCGACCTCGTCGTTCTCCAGGCCGGTCCGCTCCGGGCCAAACAGGTAGGCGACGCGGCGTCCGTCGGCGATGGACTGGTGCGCCGCCTGGGCGGCCGCCTCGGCTTCCAGGACCGGCTTGGTCAGGTCGCGGCCGCGGGCCGTCGTGGCGTAGAGCGTCTGGATGTCGTGGAGGGCGGACGGGAGATCCTGGAAGATCTCCATGCGGTTCAGCACCTCGTTGGCGCCCGAAGCCGCCATGAGGGCCTTGGCGTTCGGCCATCCGAAGGCCGGGGCCACCAGGCGTAGCTCGTAGACTCCGAAGTTCAGCATGGCGCGGGCGGCCGTGCCGACGTTCTCGGCCATCTGCGGGCGGCTCAGAATGACGACCGGAGCCTCACCCAGAACTTCCACGCCACCACGCAATGTCTTGGAACGGAACGACATGTTCGATCTTCTCAGGCAGCCTGGGCAGCGGACTGCCGCTGCTCGGTCACCAGCTTCCAGACGATGGCGTCGCACAAGGCGGCATAGGATGCGTCGATGATGTTCCCCGACACGCCCACCGTCTGCCAGACCCGGCCATCCTCATCAGCGCTCTCGATGATCACGCGGGTCACGGCAGCGGTGCCGGCCCGCGGCGTAAGGATGCGGACCTTGTAGTCGACCAGCTGCATGTCACGCAGGCAGGGGTAGATGTGACCCAGCGCCGAGCGCAGCGCCGTGTCGAGCGCGTTCACCGGGCCGTTGCCCTCGGCCACCGTATGGAAGACATGGCCTTCCGCGGCGACCTTGATGCTGGCCTCGGACAGGTCGATGGCCTGACTCTGGCCATCGAAGCGGCGCTCGTTGATCACGCGGAAGCGCTGCAGCTCAAAGAAGTTCGGCAGGAGGCCAAGCGAGCGCCGCACCAGCACCTCGAAGCTGGCAGCCGCACCGTCATAGGCCCAGCCCTCGGCCTCGCGCTCCTTGATGACGCGCAGGAGGTCCTGCACCTGCTCGGCCGTGGGCGAGATCGCCAGACCCATCTCGGCAAAGCGCGCCATCAGGTTGGAGCGGCCGGCCTGGTCGGAGACCAGCACGTCGCGGGTGTTGCCGACCAAGGCCGGGTCGAGATGTTCGTAGAAGCGTGGGTCCTTGGCCACGGCCGAGGCGTGCAGTCCCGCCTTGTGAGCGAAAGCGGAGGCGCCGACATAGGGCGCGTGCCGGTTCGGCGTGCGGTTCAGGCGCTCGTCGAAGGTGCGGCTGATCTGGGTCAGCCGCTTCATGCCTTCGCGGCTCACGCCCGTCTGGAAGCCCATCTTGAGCATCAGTGTGGGGATGAGCGTCACCAGGTTCGCGTTGCCGCAGCGCTCGCCCAGGCCGTTCAGCGTGCCCTGGACCTGCCGGGCTCCCTCGCGCACGGCGGCAATCGAGTTGGCGACCGCGTTGCCGGTATCGTCATGGGTGTGGATGCCCAGGCGTTCAGGCGGGACGAAGGCCACGACCTGACGGGTGATCGCCGCGACCTCGTGGGGCAGGGCGCCGCCATTGGTGTCGCAGAGCACGATCCAGCGGGCACCGGCGGCAAGGGCCGCCTCGAGCGCGGCACGGCCGTAGCCCGGGTCCTTCTTCCAGCCGTCGAAAAAATGCTCGGCGTCGAAGATCGCTTCCTTGCCGCGGCCGACCAGGGCCGTGATCGAATCGGCGATCATGCGCAGGTTCTCGTCGGGCTCGATGCCCAGCGCCTCCTCGACCTGCTCGCGCGAGGACTTGCCGACCAGGGTGACCGCCCTGGCCGGACCGCGCAGGAGCGGCGAGAGCACCGGGTCGTTGTCGGCCGAGCGGCCGGCCCGGCGGGTCATGCCGAACGCGGTGAAGGTGGCACGCGCCAGGGCCGGCGGCTTGGCGAAGAACTGGTCGTCGGTCGGATTGGCGCCCGGCCAGCCACCCTCGACATAGTCGATGCCGAGCTCGTCCAGCAGGCGGGCGATCTTGGTCTTGTCGCCGACGGAGAAGTCGACGCCCTGGGTCTGGGCGCCGTCGCGCAGCGTCGTGTCATAGAGCCAGATGCGCTCGGTGGTCATGACGCCCTCCGCCAGGTGGTGCCGCCGGGACCATCCTCCAGGATGATGCCCCTGGCGGAGAGGTCCGCGCGGATCCGGTCGGCCTCGGCGAAGTTGCGGGCCTTGCGCGCGGCCAGGCGTGCTGCGATCGCCGCCTCGATCTCGCTGCCCTCGTCCGCGCTGCCGCCCTTCAGCCAAGCCTCCGGCTCGTCCTGCAGCAAGCCCAGCAGCGCCCCCGATGCCACGAGGGTCGCGCGATCCTCGGGTTCGTTCGTGCGATTGAGGCGTCCCAGCAGGTCGTGCAGCACGGCCAGCGCCCTGGGCGTGTTCAGGTCGTCGCACAAGGCTTCGACCAGGGCTGGCTCGGGTTCGTTCATGCGATTCGATGGCGCTCGGGTTCGTTCGTGCGGATCGTCCCGCTCGGGTTCGTTCGTGTCGTTTGCACGAACACGGGCCAGGGCGCCGTAGAAGCGGTCGAGCGTCGCCTTGGCCCGCTCCAGGCCTTCGCGGCTGAAGTCGAGCGGCGAGCGGTAATGGGTCCCGAGCGTCCAAAGGCGCAGGGCCTCGCCCGGCGCCATGGCGAGCGCGTCCTCGACCGTCGTGAAGTTGCCCAGCGACTTGGCCATCTTCTCGCCATTCACGGTCACAAAGCCGTTGTGCAGCCAGAAGTTCGCCATGCTGCCCTGTCCGTGCGCGCAGCGGGTCTGGGCGATCTCGTTCTCGTGATGGGGAAACACCAGGTCGATGCCGCCGCCATGGATGTCGAACGGCGTGCCCAGATGGTGCTCGGACATCGCGGAGCACTCGATATGCCAGCCAGGTCGGCCACGGCCCCAGGGGCTGGGCCAGCCGGGCTGGTCGTCCGCCGATGGCTTCCACAGCACGAAATCGGCCGGGTCGCGCTTGTAGGGAGCCACGTCGACTCGGGCGCCGGCGATCTGCTCGTCCCGGTCGCGCCCGGACAGCCGTCCGTACTCCGGAAAGGACGGCACGTGGAACAGCACGTGGCCGTCCGCCGCATAGGCATGGCCGTTCTCGATCAATTGCCCGATCAGGCGGAGCATGCCGGCGATGTGCTCGGTGGCGCGCGGCTCGTGGTCGGGCGGCGTGCAGCCAATAGCCAGGGCGTCCGCCTGGAACTGTTCCGTGGTGGTCCGGGTCATCTCGTCGATCGGGATGCCGCTCTCGGCGGCACGCGCCATGATCTTGTCGTCGACATCGGTGATGTTGCGGACATAGGTCACCTCCCTGAAGAGGTGGCGCAGCAGCCGGTTCAGCACGTCGAAGACGATCAGCGGCCGGGCGTTGCCGATATGGATCCGGTCGTAGACCGTGGGGCCACAGACATAGAGACCCACACGGTCCGGGCGGATCGGCGCGAACGGCCGCTTCTTGCGGGTCGCGGTGTCGTGGAGGGTCAGGGTCGGCGACAAGAACGGAGCTTCCGGCAGGATCGCTTGCGGGCGCAATTACCCTTCGCGCCGAAAGAGCCCCGGCGCGCCGCCGCGTGGATATCAGGAACTCCCCTGCGTATCCAGGATCGATGCAGGCCGCAGCCCCGTCCGGGCGCTCGGATCGTCAGGACGCGTAGTATCTCGCATGCCGCACATAGGCGAAGCTGCGATCGTCCAGGCCGTAGAGCGGCTGCTTCTTCAGGTCGACTGCGGTCAGCACGCAGCCGGCCAAGGGTGCCCGGACGTCGCGCAGTTCCGCCACGGCCAGGGCGGGAGCCGCGTCCACCACCACCATGTCCACGTCGCGCGTGAGCGAGTGGACGACCTGGCGCAGCCGCTCGCCGCTCTGGCTGGCGAGCGCGGTGCGGCCGGCGCTGCTGCCCGGCAGGATCTGCAGGCCGGAGCGAGGGTCGGTGCGCAATGCCTGCTCCAGGGTCGCCTTGCCCTGCAGGATCTCCTGGAGGCCCGGGCCCTTGTCCAGGCCGAGACGGCCGAGCACGGAGGGGTGGCGCAGGTCGCCGTCGATCAGCACGACCTTCAGTCCTTCGGCCGCAGCCATGCGTGCCAGGGAGATGGCGGTGGTCGTCTTGCCTTCGTCGGGCACGGCCGAGGTGATCAGGACCGAGCAGCCGCGCCCCTGCGGCCGGTCGAACCGCTGGGTCAGCGTGGCCAGCATGTCGCGCAGCGCCTCGCCGTAGCGGCCAAGGGGCTGGTCGAGCGGGACGTCGTGTGGGCGCAGCCGCTCGTTCTTGCGGACCAGGCGCGGCACCATGGCGATCGTCGCAAGGCTTGTGATCCTTTCCAGGTCGCGGGCGGTGCGGACCGAACGGTCACGGGCCTCGGTCAGCCAGACGAACAGGCCGGCCAGCAGGAAAGAGACGCTGCCGCCGACAGCCATGAAGGCGCCCTGCCTGGGAAACACCGGGGCCGAGGGCGGCGTGGCCTCGGACACGATCCGGGCATCGGGCGCCTGGTCGGCCAGGCGCTGGGTGATCTCCAGGAACCTCATGTCGAAGCTCTCGAAGGCCACGCGCCTCGCGCGCAGATCGTCTTCGAGGCCTGCGATCTCCTGGCGGCTTCGGACCAGACCGGCGGTGCTGCCCTTGATGGCCTCGATCTGGCTGGCCAGGTCGTCGGCCCGGGACTGGGCCACCTGGGCCTCCAGTTCCATCTCGTCGAGCATCCGGCGCTGCTCGGCGCGGATCTTGCGGGCGAGCTCGCCGCGCCGGCTGCGCAGGTCGACGACCAGCGGATGCCTGTCCCCGTACTGGGCGAGCAGCTCGCCCTCCTCGCGAGCACTGTCGGTCTCCCGCGCCATCAGGTTCTGGAACACCACGGAGCGGCCTTGGTCGACGCCGACCATGATCGTCTCGCCGCGGCTGACGGCTTCCTTCAGGCGCCGCACCCGGACCGAGCGGGTGCCAGCATCCATCTTCGCGTCCACGAGCTGGCGCGACAGGGTGCCGATCTGATCCTCGCCGGCGCCCAGGGCTGCGGTCAGGATCGGCTGGGAGGTGGTGCGGGCGAGGTTGAGGCGGGCTTCTGCCTCGAACATGGCGGCACGCAGCCCGTCCCGGCGCTGCTGCAAGCGCTGCGTGGCGCGCTCGGCCGCCGCGTGCTTCTCGGCGATGCGGCTGGTGACGAAGCCCAGGGCCACCTCGTTGGCGACGGCGGCGGCCTTGGCGGGATCGGTCGAGCGCCATGTGATCGCGATCACATGGCTCTTGCCCTCGCGCGCCACCTGGAGCCGGGCGAGAAAGGCGTCCAGCAGGCGGGCCGAGGGCTCCAGCGGCTCCACCGGGACGGTCGCATCCAGCGCCTCCAGCTCGACAGGAGCGCCGCTCGCCCAGGCCGGCGCGAGGCTGCCGACGGAAAGCTCCGGATCCTGGTCCAGCCCCAGCCGCTGCACGACTTCCCTGGCCAGCGCATGCGAGGCGATCTGCTGGACCTGGCTGTCCAGGGTCCCGCCCTCGGGCGCTGCCACCACCTGTTCCAGGCCGTCCAGGCCGCCATTGCTGACGGGCTCGTAGATCACCTCCGTCCTGGCCACGAAGACCGGCGTGATCAGCCGCGCCGTACCCAGGCTGGCGCCAAGGCCGATCGCGGTCATGCCGAGGATCACGGGCCAGCGGCGGCGCAGGATGCGCAGCTGGTCGATGATGCCGGCGGGCTCCGTACCCGCCATGCCGGCCGGACTGCGCTGCGCCTGGACCTGGTTCATGCTCCGCCTGCCTCGCTCGGGAAGTGGAACGAAGCATAGCCGGCTGCTGTGGATTATCAACCTATACAGGAGATTTTGTCAGACACTGCTACCTGAAGAGGAACGACGCCAGGCAGCGGGAAAGCGACGATCATGGCCGAACGAGGTGGTGGACAGCCTGACGACCGGCGGTGCCGCCCTCCGCTGGCGGATCCCCTCGGCCAGCGTCGGCTCGGCGACGGCGTCTTCCTGGTCCAGCAGCCGCGCCGGCAGGAGATCGGCACCGTCGATCGCCCAGGGCAGCGAGTTGTGGGCCTGGCGCCAGCTTGCGAGGTCCTTCAGGTCGGCCTGCCGGAGATCGCCCAGCACCGCCAGATCGCCGCAGGGCAGGGTCGTGCCCAAGGCCAGATCGGGCCTGGTCGAGATGTCCAGGAGCATCCAGCCGGCCTGCCAGGCGGCGGCGGCCAGGATCGCGTGATGCAACTGGGCGCTGTCGGACGCCTCCTGTCCGCCACCCGGCAGCGTCGCCATCAGCTCCCTCCAGCTGTCCAGCACCGGGGCGATGGGCACGGTCCGGACGTCGATGCCGAGGCGGCGGGCGGCGGCGATCGCATCATTCAGGTCCGCCCGGGATGTGGATGGTCCGGGCATGGCGAGCGCATGCACCCGGGAGGGGCCAACCGAATCCGCGGCGATCAGGATGGTAAGCAGGGAGGCCAGGCTGCCGTCCAGCCGCACCGATACGTCCGTCCAGCCGCCCTTCAACGCCTGGTCGGCCAGCCCCAGCATGACGGCGCGGTAGATGGCGGCCGGCCCCTCCCATGGCGCCGTGCGCCCGGCGGGCGCGGTCGGCAGCAGCGGACCATCCTCGTGCCGCTCCCAGCCGGTGGCGAGGAGGCTGGCCTGGAACATCGGGGCCAGGGCCACGAGCCGGCAGTCCGCATCCAGTGCGAAGGACGCGCCCTCGAACACGATCCCATCCTGGCCGCCCCAGGCATTGACCAGGACCAGCGGCAGCCCGGTCTCGGCCACGCGCTGGACCGCCAGCTGCTGGCGGACGTCGAACTGGTCCGGCGCGAACGGGGCGGCCGCGACCACGATCAGGACCTCGGCACCCGTTTCCGCCAGCGCTTCCGCAACATCCGGCGATTCCATGTCGGTGCCGACGATCACCCCCAGCCGAATCGGCGCGCCGTCGTCACGCGGCAGCGCGATCGGCCCCGGCACCGGCCCGGGTGCGAAGATCCGCGGCTCGTCGAACCCGGCTGCCCAGGAGAGCACCGTCTTCGCCCGCCAGCCGACCAGCCGTCCGCCCGCCAGCAGCGCCACCGCGTTGCACGGCGTAGCACCCGGTGCCGGGCGCAAGGGCAGCCCCAGCAGGATGGCCGGTCCGCCATCAGCCGTCTCCTGGCACAGCGCGTCCAAGGCGGCGGCAGCCTCGTCGAGCAGGACATCGTCGCGGCCGAGATCGCCGAGTGGCGCGCCCAGCAGCGCCAGCTCCGGGCAGACCAGCAGGTCCGCACCGTCCGCCGCGGCGGCGGCACGGGCGAGGCGGACACTGTCGGCGTTGCGCGGGACGTCGCCGAGCGTGGGGTTGAGCTGGGCCAGGGCGATCCTGAGGCGGGTCGGGGACATGAAGCTCCGTGCGGGCACAGGGCAGGGCGGAGCGATATGCCCTCGGGCCGGCGGCCATGTCTTCTCATTTCCGCGCCCGGCCGCTACGAAGCGGCCATCGTCCGCCATAGGAGTTCCGTCGATGCGTCCCCCCGTCATCCTGGCCCTGCTGATCCTGCTGCTGACCCCGGTCCTGGTCCGCATGATCGTCGGCCCGACCTCGACCGAGCAGGCGGAGGAGAACGCCCACGAGGCGACGCAGGACGCCATCCACGACGCGACGCAGCGCTGATTTTTTTGTCATCGGAGCGGGTTGCGTCCCGCCCGCCGCGGCGCTATCACCCCGCCACGCCGTATCGCCGGCCGCGCGCCCGTAGCTCAATGGATAGAGCATCTGACTACGGATCAGAAGGTTAGGAGTTCGAGTCTCTTCGGGCGCGCCAATTAAATCAAAGACTTAGCGGCAAGATGGTCCCTGGTCCCTGAAGCTTAGGTACCAGCTAGGGACCAGAGCGGCGGTGGAACGTGCCAGACAAGGAAGCGCCACAGCAGAGGGTTTGCTTCATCATCGGCCCGATTGGGGAAGCTGGGTCTGAACGTCGGCGCCATGCCGATTGGGTCCGTTTTGCTATCAAGGGCGCGCTAGAACCTACCTATGTAGTTCAGCGTGCAGATGAAGGACATCCTGGTCGCATCTTCGAGGACATCGTCCGTCGTATCCGTACCGCTGACCTGATCGTTGCCGACCTCTCATTCGGCAACCCCAACGCGTTTTACGAACTGGCAGTCGCCCACCAGAGCCAGCGCAAAGTGCTGGAGATCATCAAGGTCGGCGAGACCACACCATTCGACGTCATCGATCAACGCAACATCCGCTTCAACTACGAAAGGGTAGAGGAAGTTGATGCTTTCATCGAGGCGCTGAAGGTGCAGGAGGAAGTGATCTCGCGAGAAGGGTTCCGGCCAAACAATCCTATAGCCGCCGCGCTGGCAGCAATCGAAAATCCTGATGTAGATCGAGCAGCAGTCGATCGGGCCCAGCTGGAAAGCTTGGTCGCCACCGTCAGCGAGAACCAGCGCGACATCGCTGCCTTGCGATCCTTGGTGGTTGGCTCGCACCTGGACCGGTACCCGCTAGCACCCGGGCTTGGAGGGATCGACACGTTGGTCAGCAGTGGGGGAGGGCTAAGAAAGCTGGGAAGGCCTATCTCGTTGTCCACGATGACAGGCTCTCCAGTCGAAACCGGCTTGAGCCACCCGCTTGTCGATGCCCTTGCAAGGCATGAGGCGAAATAGATTATTGCTGACGAAGCGGTGAGAAGACCGAAGAAGAAGGCCGGCAACTGGTTCGGCAGCTTCCTCAGATGCAGCCAGTGCCGCTGCTAAAGAAACCTCTTAGGATCCGATCACGCACACGAACCAAACAAGGTCGGTCCTCGCCATGCCTAGTGGGTGCCGGTGAACGACATGGCAAACCTCTTCGGCATGGACCTCTCCTGGGTGAAGGAGTGGCAAACGCTGGTCGGCAGCATAGTCGGTTTCAGCGGCGTGGCGCTCACCATTTGGCTATCCGGTCGGAAGGACCGCAATCTCCTCAAGCTGAAGGATCAAGGCGAGCGAGATAGCTTGCTGGCCTCGATCAGTGCAGAGCTAGACCGCTTTCGGGATGACTTCACCTCAATGCTCCAATATGCCGAGGAACACGACTGTCACGTCATTCCAAAGCATCTTGATGAGCCCGTTATATACAAAGCAAATCTTGGCCGTGTAGGATTAGTCGGAAAGGATGCTGCGCAGGCCATTATACAAGCTTATCGCTATATCAAACGGTATGATCAATATTTAGCTAATACTATTGAGGATGCACTTAAAGATGGGCGAATAGGGTCGGCGGGCGATGAGTATTACGCGGTTCCTCCCAAGATTTTTGTTATATTGAAGCCGCTTATTCTTCTGTTCTTGGGCGAAATTGACAGGGCAATCCAAGTCATCAATGAACAGCTTAATCCTAAGCCGCTAAGGTCCAGGATGTGGGGGCGGTTGAGAGCTGTTACTAATCGAGAAGTGGGCTAGGAGGGCCCCCAGAAGTCCGATCTGGCACCTAGGCATATCCCATAGCCCAAACATTCAATCGGCCGCTGGCGGGCTTCCCCTGAGCCTTCATCATCGAAAAGACCACAAGTCACATAGCGCTGGACAAGACGACGCTGGTGGCTGCCACCGACCAAGAGGTGGAGCGAATCGAGCCAGTGTTCCGCCGAGCTGTTGGATCTGAAGGGACCAGTTGAGTCCTCAGCGGCTTCTACGGCTCTGTCAGGAGAGCGTCTGGATGATGCCTACATCTGGATCGTCCTACACAGGTGCCCCAATCTTCCAGTCTTCAGATCTCTCCCGAGATGCACTACTCAATAGAGAGGCCCGGATAGGTCATCTGGACCATTCACTGCCCAGGAGCCGGTAGCTCTGTCGGTTCGTTCGCCTAGGTCACCAACATGCCGAACATTCAGCCAGGCATCCTGAAGTGGGCTCGCGAGAAGGCAGGGCTCTCCCAGGCTGAGGCTGCCCGGAAGCTGGACCTCAAGGACGGACGACGCGGCGCTGGTAGCGAACAGATCACGGCGCTTGAGGAGGGGATGGCCCAGGTAACGCGGCCGCTCCTCCTGAAGATGGTGAAGGTCTACAGGCGGCCCCTGCTGACCTTCTACCTCAAGGAGCCACCAAGGGAGGGGGAGAGGGGGCAGGACTTCCGGAACTTGCCAGATCGTGACCCAGCGTCGGATGCCCTCGTCGATGCGGTGCTCAGGGACGTGAAGGCCCGGCAGAGCATGGTCCGCAGCATGCTGGAGGAAAGCGACGACCCACCGTCCATGCCCTTCATCGGATCCTGCCGCATTGAGGACGGAGTCGACACTGTCGTGGCTTCCATCCGCCGGACAGTCGGGTTCGACCTGACGGAGTTCCGGTCCCAGGATACTCCTGACGCCGCGTTTGCCCTGCTCCGGTCGAAGGTCGAGGCGATGGGGATCTTCGTGCTGCTCATCGGCAACCTGGGAAGCCACCACTCCGCGATTCCCGTGAAGGCCTTCCGCGGCTTCGCCCTTGCCGACAAGATCGCTCCGTTCATCGTCATCAACGATCAGGATGCGAAGGCAGCATGGTCTTTCACCCTGTTGCATGAGCTTGCACACCTCTGGATCGGGGCAAGCGGTGTCAGTGGCGGGCGCGCCGAAAGCCAAACCGAGAAGTTCTGTAACGACGTTGCGAGCATGACGCTTCTGCCGCCGGCGGAACTGTCCCAGTTGGAGATCCGCCGAGAAGCAGGTGAGGATGAGATCCTGGGAAGGATCGGCGAATTCGCCAGTGATCGGCTCCTCAGCCGGCGGCTGGTCGCGTACCGCCTGTTCCGGTCGGGGGTCATCTCGGAAGCGACCTGGAACAGAATCGTCGAGCGTATCGAGGTGGACAACCAGCGGCGGCGTGTGCCTCAGCGGGAGGCAAAGGAGAAGAAGGGCGGTCCGAACTTCTATGTGGTGCGGCGCCATCGGCTGGGAACGGCACTGCTCCGGGTAGTGGCGGAGAACCTTCAGGAGGGCTCCTTGACGCCCACTAAGGCGAGCAGGGTGCTGGGCATCAAGCCACGACAGGTTCCGGTCCTGCTCGGAACTGGTGGGCTGACTTCCAGGCCCGCGGCCTGATGCTGTATCTGATCGATGCCAACGTCCTTATCACGGCACACGATCAGTACTATCCCCTCGATGTGGTTCCCGAGTTCTGGGGCTGGCTCAGGCACCAAGGACGTCTAGGCGTCATCAAGATGGCTATCGAGAACTATGAGGAGATCGAAGACGGGAAGCCGACCCGTGGAACCGATCCCTTGTACGATTGGGCCCAGGAGCCGGAGAGCAAGGACGCGCTCCTGCTGAACACAGAGGTCGACGGGGATCTCGTTGTCCGGGTTCTGCATGAAGGTTACGCACCCGACCTGACGGACGATCAGATCGACCAACTGGGGCGGGATCCGTTTTTAATTGCCCATGCTTTGGCTGATCCAGCCAACCGCTGTGTCGTGACGACAGAGACGTCCAAGCCGAGGTTACAGGCCCAGAACCGGCGGATCCCCGATGCCTGCACCCGGGCCGGGGTGAACTGCCACCACACGTTCCAGATGCTCCGGCTGCTCAGGTTCTCGACGCGCTGGCGGCCATAGGTTGGCTCGTTCCTCGACCGACAGAGCGGCTGTTACGGACCTGGAAGTAGTTCGTCGGTCTAACTGCACATGCCGTTGGCTGCCCCGATCGATATGGACCTCCCTGAGCTAAGGCGGCACAAGTACACCCAGACGGCATGAGTGCGTGGCCAGCTAGCCTGCGCACTGTGTCAAATAACACCGGGAGGCTTAGGTTGATCCCCATGATCAGGACGTTCTTGGTAGCGGCGACCTCTGGCTTCCTATCGTTGTCTCTGGGATCGGCACATGGAGCTTCTTCCCAGCCGAGACTTGGCGATCCTCTCAGTGCTTGGCAAGCAGCATATCCAGCCGAGGAAAAAGGCTACATGACCCTCTACGACAGCCGCTTTGAGGTTATGTCGCTCGGAGGGAAGCTCGCAGACATCGTCGGGATCAGGTTCCCGAGCACCAGCCTGAGTGAGGCACGGGAGATCGTTGTGCCCCTTTTGCCTGAGGGCGCCGAGTTGAAGGAGACTTACACGCCTGAGGGTCGGCCAGGTACCAAGGTGGATCTTTATCATAGCGACCAACTTGCCCAAGCGGCTCCCGATGCCGTCTACTCTGGAGGCGAGCCTGGGGACTTTGTGGCGGTCTTCACGACCCTGAGCGACTCGACGATGATCACGCTGGGTCTGGGAAACAACCCATAGCCATAGCCAATCGACGTTCGGTTTTTAACGCTGATAAGTGCAGCCAAAGAGTTCCAAGGTCTCAAGAACATCGGTTCGAACATTGGCTTAGTACGTGAATCGGGAGTTCGAACGGCAGAATGTGCAGCCAAGCTAGCTGTAAGGTTGGTAGTGGTAGTAATGCCTCAAGTGCCTCACGCTGAGACTTCTAATGCCAGACTATGATTTTCACCAGCTTTCGCCTCATGATCTGGAGGTCCTCACACGTGATCTACTACAGGCGCATTGGAACATTACTCTCGAAAGCTTCAAAACCGGCCGGGATGGTGGGATCGATCTCCGCTATGCATCGGGAACAGATAACACGATAGTTCAAGTCAAGCATTACCTGAGAACTGGCTTCGATGGACTCCTGCGAGAACTGAAGAACGAGACCGCGAAGATCCGCAAGCTACAGCCACGTCGTTATGTCCTAGTTACCTCCGTTCCCCTATCTCCTCAAAACAAAGATGACATAATAAAACTCGTGGGAAGCGGCACTCTAAGCTACAGCGATGTTCTCGGTCAGGAGAGTTTGAACAACTTGCTGGGCCTATATCCTACGATAGAGCAAAATCATTATAAATTATGGCTAGCTAGTCGTGCTGTCTTAGACAAGGTTTTACACAATGCAGCTATTACTAGAAGTGAATTTAAAGCGTGTGAGGTTCACCAAGAGGCTCGACGGTATGTCGCAAGCAGTGCCTATCCCCAAGCACTCAAGATGCTGGCCGACCGACGAGTAGTTATCATCTCTGGCGCCCCAGGGGTAGGAAAATCTACCTTAGCAAAACTACTTCTCTATGGGCATCTTGAGAAAGGTTACCAAGCCGTTTTCATCGAGCGAGATATAAAGGAAGGCGGAGATCTTTTCCAAACTGGCGTGAAGCAGGTATTCTACTTTGACGATTTCATGGGAGCTACATTCTTAGGTGATCGATCTGCGCTGAGCACGACTGATCGCGCTCTCCTGAGCTTCATTGGGTTGGTTCGTGCGACACCTACCGCGCGCTTCATCTTAACGACACGTGAGCACATATATCTCCAGGCAATGGAACGTTCTGAACGTTTTCGTCACTCAGACCTAGATGACCTTCGGGTGCTACTCCGCATCCCTGACTATTCTCTCTTCCAGAAAGCTCAGATTCTCTACAACCACATATATTTTAGCAACTTGCCATTAGAGTATAAGGAAGAAATTCTGCATGATGATTACTATTTCAGAATCATCAAACACCAAAAGTTCAATCCACGGCTCGTTGAGTGGCTTGCCAGTTTTCGCAGGATTAGAAACATACCAGTTAATAAGTATCGCGCATTCATTCAAGATCTCCTGCAAGATCCTTCGGAAATATGGCGCCACGCGTATGAACAGGAAATTACAGATGCAACTAGGTCGTTATTGTTAGCCATGTTTTCTTTGAGTGGCAGAAGTAGTGAGAGTTTACTCAGATGTGCGTTCTTGTCATTGCATTACGTGCGGGCTGTACGTTACGGATTTCGAAGTTGCCCAGAAGACTTCCGCTTGGCTCTTCGCGAGGCAGAGGGAACCTTTGTCAGAATCACTAGGCCCGAATACATTGAGGTGCTAGATCCCTCGGTACTTGATCTAATGAATACCGTTTTGCGCTCAAACCCAGACAATATCGTAGATATTTTGGTCGGTGCAGCTAGCTTTGACCAGATCGAACAGCTGTGGTCATTTACAAAGGCTAGAGGCGGGATAGTAGCTATGACTTCGATCAGGTATGGTGTTACTAAGATCACAAGTTCGGTTCGTCGCCAGATGCTCGTGGATCGCAGAGTGGACCTTGGTGACGGAGCCATCGCATACCGAGGATCAACGTTTGAGCGGCGTCTCAGCACCTTAATCGACATGGCGGAGAGGCTTGAGCATCCGAGTTTTGGAGATTTGATCGAATCACTATTTGAGCGGTTGCAGCAAGAATGGAAGGCTGAGCAGAAAGTAGAAATCAAGGATGGGGTTGCAGTATTGCAAGTGCTAGATGCCATCGGCAGAACATCACAGGCGAAGTATCATCATATTTTGGTTTCTGTTCGGTCCGCCCTTCTCAAAGAGGCGGCTATGGGATGCAGTTCGGAAGAGCTTCGGTGCCTATTGACAGTATTTGATGTTACAAATAGGAAGGATGAACCTTATTTCGCGTTGCGCTCGGCGTTTGGAAATTTTCGTAAGGAAATATTCAGCACGGAGCTTGTCGAATGCTTTTCGCTAGAGGATTTCGATAATCTGACGGAAAACCTTGTAACGTTCCGGAAGGAACTCGGCGTAAAGATAGGTTCACTACTAGCGAATGTGGAGGAAGAAAGAAAAGATTTCAAGGAAAGTAATGATTATTATGACGAAGGGGAGGAGGATGAGCTGAGGCAGCAGTGGCGAGAGGAGCGTGCTGGTGCTCAGGCTGTATCTGATATGTTCGGGTCGCTAAAGGGCGAGCCCAGTTGAGAATGTGCTCAGTGGCTGATGCGGCGTAGCAGCAGGCTGCCCATGGCGACGTGGATGAAGGCCTCGGAGACATTGAGCCTGGCTTGGTAGTCGCGTATCAGGCGGCGCCAGCAGACCATCCAGCCGAAGGTGCGTTCCACCACCCACTGGCGCGGCAGGAGCTTGAAGCCAGGTTCTGGTCGATCCGCCGGATGATCCTCGACGACGAAGTCGAGAATGGCGGCTTTGCTCATCAGCTTGCCGCGGTCATACGCGCTGTCAGCGAACAGGTGCTTCGGCCATGGCTAGCGCTTGCGGATGGCGGCCAGGATCACCTGGGCGCCAGCACTGTCCGAGACATCGACGCTGGTGAGGTTGACCATCAGCAGCCGCCCATCCGCTATGGGCCACTTGCGGCCCAGGACCTTCTTGCCGCCATCGTAGCCGTTGATTTGCCCCGCGCGATGTGCCTTGACTGACTAGCTGTCGAGGATGCTGCCGGACAGGCTGGCTTGCCGACCACACTTCCCCGGTCCCGCATCAGCGCCAAGCCGTGGATGGTGCGGAACAAGAGCAGGCGAATGAAGCGGCGGAACCTCCAGTACACGGAGGGATGCGACAACTAAGGACGCCCATCAGCAGATGGAGATCGCTACGATGGGAGCGAACCTTGCTGTTAGAGCCTGACGATCCGGACCTTGTTAGCTCGTGCCTCTCCCAGGCCATCCCGAAGGATGCTCCGGATCTCCTCGTCTGGCACCCGGTTTCTTGATCCGGTAACGACCTCCACGAGGCAGTCGGGATCGAACCTCTTCCACCCCATTTCGATGTACATGATCGGTGTGCCGTTACGGTCACGGACCTTTGGTGGTGCCCGCATGAGAGTCATCTCGGGATAGATCGATAGGAACCGATACTCCTGTTCATGATCGAATGCCGGATCTTTGAAGAGCGCCGATAGCCGCACGAAGTAGGCACTGAACATGACCGATGCATCGGTCATGAAGCTCTTCTGGTCGTACTCGGTCAGGTCAAGTGCACCGGCACGCCAGAACAGCGACGCAAACAGTCGCAAAGCTGCAATTGCCTCAGCTCGTAGGAGAGCATCATCGTAGAGGACGGTGAGGGCTGACTTGATCGCGTCCTTACGCATGGCATGGGTGAGTGCATCCTCCAATGAACGAGACCTGAAGCCAAGGGCGAAGCCTTGGTGTGCGTCCCCATAGTAGCTCCACAGAGGCGTCACGGACCTATCACCGGAAAAGCAGATGGCGAAGCCCTGCGCGAACTCAGAAAGCCGGTTCATGTAGATGGAATCGAAGACGTCCAGGTAGGGCCCGAACTCGATGACGCTGTCGGCACAACACGTGTGCAATGTCTCAAGGCAAAGGCTCATGCCATGCCTGAGTTCATTTGGATCGTTCATCGTGTAAATGTCGCTTAACCACAAGGTCCCGTTACCTACTATGCCACGTAGTCCGTTCGCATCTGTATAGTGGTAGAGAACTTCCGGGCTGCCCCTCGCAATGGCCTTGCTGCCGATACTCTTGTGCATCGCACTCAGTTCATCCCTCGCTTCATTCAAGAAGCGTTTCAGGGGCTTGTCTCTTGTACGCATGAACCTATTCTCAGGTCTTCTCGTCGTGGCACAGAATATCTTGCAGGGATCAAGCGGCAAGCGGGAGCCCGAGAAAACGACGTAGAGCCCCATCCGGCTCATCCCTGGTATCTTTTCTACCCGGAACCGTGTCGTCCGCTGACGGGCTTCCCTGGGCCTCCTGGACCCTGGACATAAAAATGGGGAATGCAGAAGCACCCCCCGAGCAGGAATATGGAAAAAGAAGTCTAACTACTCCTCTACGGAAAAGCTAGCAGAACCACAGTAAATGTCCATGCGGTGCAAGCCAGTCGAACGGTGCCGAGTACCTGGGGCCAAGTCATCGAGTGCACTCCCCGACACCTTTGAACCAGCTTCGCCCCTTTGCCAAAAGCGTGCTGACTTCTACGGGAACTTGGCTGCGATGGCTGCGCGAGGCGCTGGCGGCGATCGGCGACGACGGGTGACTTCTGGATCGTTCGGCCTCTGCCTTGACGGTGCGGAACAGGGCGCGAGCCTGCTGTTGATAGGGGTATTCGTCGTCGCCATCGAGCCAGACGACCGTACCGGGGAAGCGGCCGCTGAACCCGATCGACACGTCTAGGAGACGGGCCCGGTCGATCACCTGGACTCCGTTCTCGACCGGGCCGGTCCACTGATCGAACTGGACCGAACCTGCCGTACACCATCCTTTTCGGACCATTGCCGCCAGCCCGGCGCACAGCCGGGTGATGGGCATGGTGGCTTCGAAGGCCAGCGCCTTTGTCGTCTGGAAGAGCTTCAGGGTGCCGTCGTCGGTCGTGGCGTACACCTTGCCGCCCATGCCGTGATCCTCATGCTGGAACAGGAGGTCTACCCGTTGGTGCATCCGGAAGGCGGAGGGGCGGCACTTGTAGGGCTGGTCGTGGTCGGAAACGGTTTCGAACACATGGGCGATGCCCTGGAGAACGATCAGGTTGCTCATGCCAGCGCTCCAGCCATGAGCAGGCGGGAATTCCACCGCGCCAGCGGCGAGCTCTGATCAGCGAGGGTGCCGATCTCCGCGCTGGCGTCAGGCAGAAGGTGTCCCCCTTCAACTTCGACCAGTGAGCCCCTGATCGCCCTCTCTCGCGCGACCGCCATGGAGAGCTTCTGGACTAGGTCGGCGATTTCACGGACGATTTCCACGTGGGCTGGCGTCGCCTCTGCAGCCCGTCGTCTCGCCTCGACCGCACGGACTGCCTCGAACGCGGCCTTCGCCTGGACCATCGCCGTCTGGGCGGCCCTGACTTCGTCTTCAAGCTCGACGATCAGCTGCATCAGGCGTGCAGGCGACATATCGGCGAAGGGTTCGGTCTTCGCCCGAACGACTGGCGCCATGCCGTCCCGGTCGTAGCCGTGGGACGACAGCGCCATCTTGGCGGCTTCAAGCCGCTCTGCAACTTCCCGGCGTTCACGACGGCGCTGATCGTAGAGGTTCCTGGCAACCTCATAATGATCGCCGACCACCTTGCCGACCAGCGCGTCTTCCTTGCGAGTAAACATGCCTCAAAGCTCCTAAATGAGGGATCTTCATTTTAATGCCCTCAGGATAGGAACCCACCAGGGAAAGTGGGAATGCTATTTTTTTCCCTGGGAAAGAATGTTGTCGAGGTGCCGAGAACTCGTGATGGCCCTGGCTCCCGTCTTCAACGACCGCCAAATGTGTTCCTCAATTTTCCCGATGATTTCGGCGGGAGGCTCCGAGGTGCAATGCGCGTGTCGTTTCCATGCCCCCTCCTGATATTTCACGATCAGCCGTGCCAGCGCATCGGTGCGTTGGCCGGGGAAGCCGGGGAGCATCGCCGCCGCATTGCAGTAGTGGCTGTTCCGCGCTCGGACCGCCCGCCCGTGAAGGGCCTTCTGGCGCTTCCTGTCGCCGACTGTTCGGGCAAGGTCGGTAACCGCCAGGATCGCGATCCTGTGGCGCTCGCTGGCGACATCGGCAGCTTCGAGCAGGTCGTCCAAGAGGGTGTTCGCGGAGGCATTTGACACGGGAACCATCCCTTGAGTTGGGTTAGAAGTCCTCTGTGTCTGTATTCGAAGGGTTATTTTCTTGATGCCCGATCATGACCAGCTTGGTGCTGTGATCGGGTGATGCCTGACCAAATTGTGCAGGCCGGCCAGTGGCTTACGCAGTTGCTGGGTAGTTCGATTCGGGGGGGTCACAGGCAGCAGAAAACTTAGCTGCAGCTAAGTTTTCTCCGATTCACAGATGTTGAGAAATGACGGCTGCCAATGTGGTCCAAGACGCTAGGCCTCAGGGATCTGACCCACCCCCTCCCTTACCCAGAACCGCCCACACCCTCTTCCACTTCCCCGAGGAAAAGGTCGCGCGACCGGCTAGAACGTGGTCGAGGTCGTTGTCCTTGACCCTGACCACGGCAAGCACGTCCGCCCGACGCTCGGGCATGGCTGTCAGGACCCTGCGCAGACGTGCGAGGCGTTCGGCGTCATTCATGCCCAGAGACGGCGTATAGGGGGCGCCAGCGCTACGAACCGGTTCCGGCTGAGGCACCCGGCACGTCCACGGTGTGTGCACCTCCCGGTGCCGCTCGCTGGCCATCTTGACCTCTTCCAGCGCCTTCTCGGCAGCGCGGACGGACCCCCGGTCCAGGAGCCGGTTGACCTCCGCCATCCGCTGCCCAGTGCACCGTGTGCACCCGCATTCGGCCGGGGAAACCTTCAGGCACGTGGGCCCGTGCCGGTGCCGGTGGGTGATAACGTTGGCATTCACAGCCACCCGCGCGTCGTTGATGAGGTGCTGAGGGGCGCCGTTGCGGCCCAGGATATCCAGGCCTCGGAGTGCTGATTCGGCGCACCTGAGACAGCCGCATTTTGTGGGGGGAATTGACCTCACGACACATCCCTCCCGGCGCACCGTTCGGGAACTGAGCCAGGGAGTGGGGTGCGGGTTTTGCGGGTCTGGAGGGTTTGTGGCCCGCTGCTCCTATAAGATGTCATACATTGATTCATGAATCCGTGTGTCTGAATCTGTCGATTCGTATTCTGACACTCTCGCGTAAGAGGGTTCAGAAAACCCTCCCAACCCGCATAACCCGCACCAAACGCCCCGTTCATGTGGCTGCCCTTTCGACTCGCCACCTCATTCCCGTGCGGATTTCCTCCATCCTCACGAACCTCAGGCCGCCGTCGATCCGCCCCTCGTGCTTGGCGATCCACCGACCCAAGCGGCGACCGTTGACCTCGCCGCGCTCGCCCGCGATGGCGAGCATCGCCTCCTTCAGGTCACCAACCGCATCTGCTGCTGCCTGGGCGACCGTCGTTGACCCGGTGCCGTATCGGGCGGTCCAGGCGGTCAGGATCGCTCCCAGTTGCTCCTTAATCGGATCGTTGGCTTCAATCCGGGCACGGGTGAGCAGTGGGTCCGCCTCGCCCAGCCAGATGAGGGGGAAGCGGCACCAGCGTTCCCATTCCTCGTATCGACCGAAAGTCGAGACGTTCTCCGGCCTGGGTCGGCCCGCGACCACATGCGCTCTCAGGATACAAAGGATCGCGGCAACTATCTCCCCACGGTGCGCTGGCACCCATTCGTGAAGATTTACCGGGAACTCCCGCTCTTCCGGCCTTTCGACCTTGGGATCGATCCGGACCATGCTCGTCCGTTTCGAGAGGTCGCCGGCGATGACGAGGTTGTTGCCGGTCGCACACCATGTGGTTGTGGTTGGCACTTCGACGGTCTTGGTCTGGCCCAGAATTCGATCTCGGTAAGAAGTCTCGGTCAGGATCGAACAGAGCGCATCCGAGCCTAGGGGGCGTTCCACATTGTCGATGACCGCCAGCGCATCGCCCTCTAGCAGGACAGCCAGGAGACGTTTGCGCTCGGACTCGACGTCATCGGCCTGGCTCATCATCGACGGGGCTTTGCCCGTCACGACATAGCCAGGGAGGGATGCTAGAAGTGTTTTCCCTGAAGCCATGACGGGTGCCGTGATCAGCGTCATCGGGGCAGCACGAACGATCGTTCGGACGACGGCGGTGATCAGATAAGCCAGCCATGCGGAACGGTCCGCGTCGGTAGCGAAGGGGAAGTCCTGGACGATCGCCTTGAGGTACTTGAGGCTGGCCAGCGCTTCGTCCTTGGTTGGCTGGTCAGGCACCTCCGGGAAGACCATGCCGCCCAGATCGAGGAAGAGTCCGGTGTCCGGGTCGTAGCCAGGACGAGAGAGGATCGACCCGTCAGGCTTGATGGTCGGCGACTGAACAACCGCCCGCAGGGTACGCACGTTTGGCCAGTTACCCACCCCAGCGATGACGGCCTCTGCAAGATCACGAGGACAATCGGCGGGAAACCAATCTTCGGCGCGCTTGTCGTACTTGAGGAACCTCAACAGCCGCGTAAGCGTGACCCTCATCGTTGGCTGGTCGTAGGGGACGATCTGAAGAGACCCGGCCGCACGTGTGATGGACCCTGAGGAAATGTTCTCTCGACGCGCGACCCGCACCAGCTGCCCACCGCGCTGAAAGATCTGGTCGACCTGGGCGCCAAGTTCTCGTTCACATCTCTCGACGGCCGCATGAAGGAAGCTGCCAGCCAGCTTGAGCTCCGGTCTTTCGTCGTCAGCCAAGTCGCCGCGAACTTCGTCGTAGGTCTCGATCGCCTCGCGGATGCGGATGAGCCGCCGCGTGGCGTCCTGGGCTTGGAGGTTCCCCGAACCAATTTGGCCATGAGGGTAAAGTCTCAAGGTTCGAGCAATATCGCCCCAGGGAAGACCCGCACGATGCAGGGTAACCGCCAGGGACAGATCCAGGCCCGAGGCGCTGGCGTCACTGCCGGGCCCGATCTTGGTGCCTTCACGCCATGCGGCAGCCAGCGCCTCGTCGGCAGCGAAGAAGTTTTTGATGGCGTCAGGAAGCTCACCAGGGGTGCCGCCGCCCTCAACCGGCATGCTCCGCCTCTGGCTAGTCTTCTTCCGAAGCCATTTCTTGTCCTTCACATCGCCCCTGGCTGACTGTTTGAGTTCGTCGAGACGCTCGATCAGCCAAGGTATCGCCTCAGTAGCGTCGCTGATGGCCTTGCCGTTGATGCTTCGTCCGTCGATTGCAAAGAACCGTTTCGCGAAGTAGAGGCCAATTTCCGGAGTTTCGTGCCCTAAGCCTTCAGATCCTTCGGGGCGGGGGAAATGGGGAAGAGTAACTTCTCTCCCGAGCTTGCCGCCTGGAAGCGGCAGGTCGCCGGAGAGGAGGCAGAAGATTTTTACGCCGGTGCCGGATGGCGAAACTTCCGCGTACGAGTCGAATTGGTCGATGACTTCCTGTGCCCAACCCTGGATCTCGCCAGTCGTCGGGGATCGGCAGAGATCGAGATCGACGCCAACGATCATCGTTCTGTCGTCGAGGTCACCAAGGAAGACAGCAAGCTGGTAGCCAGGGTGCTGGGTGGTGAACTCGATCGCCTCTTCCAGGGTAACCCAGGTTGAAGCGTCGTTGGACTTCGCCTTGAGAGGCTTGCCCTCGCGGTCCTTCTGGCCAGTTGCGCGGTACGGAACCTTCGTGTCGCGACCGTTAACGCGTTCCGAGAGCCAGACGCCGAAGCGTCTGCCGAGGTGGCCGAAGGTTTTTTTGGTCCTGTCGTTGTTGTTGTCGGTGGGAGGGACAGCGCTATATTCCGCCGCGTCCTCGTAAGAGCCCGATCCGGCTAGCACCGGGTCGGGCGCGATGTCCTCGCTGTCCATGATCAGGCTGCCCGCACCGGGGCCTGGATCTTCGAGGCCTTCCAGCGGTCGAAATCGCTCTTACGCACCCCCAACCGGCGCGGCGAGATCTGGACCACGGGAAGCTCGTGGCGTGGTCCCCTATGGAACGTGCTCTTGCTGCACCCAAGGTCGGCAATCAAAAAGCCAAACGAGAGTACGGGGTCGCGCTCGACTGGTGCGAACACATTTTGAGACATTGATTAGCACCTCTAGCAAGGTGCCGTCTGGGGCACCTGGGTTTCGGGGTGCCGCCCAATCTTCACATATATTCAGGAGGTGCGAGTCAGTTAACTCCTGCGTTTTTCTGACTCGTCCCGCTCCTCCTCGATTTTCTCCCTGAACTCCTCAGCCGCCCGCGCAACCTTTGCGGCCGCTTCGCACTCCTGGGTGACGACGGCCGCTACGTGCTCGATGAACGGCTTTTGTATTCGGTACTTTAAGGCCAGCCGCCGTGCCTTCGCGTCGCGCGTCCCGCCACCGGCAGCAGCGTCGACAACCTCCCCCGCTGCCTGGGCCGGCTTCAAGCCACCCTGGACCGCTTCGTGCATCTCATCATGGAGCAGGCGGAAGTCGCCACTCTCGGAGGGCCGCCCCTTCGACTTCTTCGCGAGGAGTTCCGTTAGGGCGTCTCCACGCAGCTGTTGTGCGGCCAGGAGATAGCGTTCGTTGCCGGTATCGCGCCAGAGACGGAAGAGGCGGATCTTCTCGGCAGCCTCGACGGTGTCCGGATCTTCGCTCATCGATCAGCCCTCATGAGTTTCACAACATTCGTGGGCGAGGACTTGCCGTTCGCGACCTGATCGATGTGCGCTGCCCACTTATCCAGGGCTGCCCTCTTCGGCCCTCGGTATTGTGCGTGGTTGTACACTCCGGCCACACCCTGCTTGCCGATCCCCAGGTGGTTCGCAATGCCTTCAACAATGTGAGGATCGATAGCGAGTTCGTTCATGCCGGTGATCACGGTGTGCCTGATATCGTGGATGACCCAGAGCGCCTCGTTCGTCTTCTTCTTGCCTATCTGCTCCGCCCGAAGGCTCGCCAGCCGCTTGTCCAATTGAGCCTTGGCCACTGACCAGCCCGAGAACGGACCAGCCCTGCGACCGAAGACGAGATCACGACCCTCATCTCGATCAGCGTGACGAGGCCTCAGGATGGCCAGCGCCGCATCGGGCAGCGGCACCTCGTGCGTCCGGGCATTCTTCGTCCGTGACGCGGGCAGGACCCAGAGAGCGCGGTCCATGTCGACCTCAGACCACCTCATTCCGGCGACCTCATTGGCGCGCTGGCCAAGGAGAATGAGCAGCCTGACGATGTCGCGGTAGTCGGCCGCAGAGCCGTCCAGGGCATGCCAGATCAGTCGAAGCTCTTCCTCAGCCAGAACTCGATCACGCCGTCTCTCGGCAGCTGGGGGGGCCGTCCCGACCACCGGGTTGGTCTCTGCCAGACCTTGCTTCATCGCCCAGCTGAACGTCGTCGACGTTGCTGCTCTGACCCGGTTCGCCATGATCGGACCGCTCGTCTCGACCAGGGCCTGGAACCTCTCGGCAAGGTGCCTCCGGGTCACTTCGTCGACCGGCAGATCGTGCAACGGCTTCATGTGAACGTTCAGGGACCTCTTAGTCTCGACCAAGGTCTTTGGCCTCTGGCTCTTCTCGGCATAGATCCGGATGAATTTCTCGACGAGGTCGCCGAACGTCATCTTCTTTGGGGCGCTGGCCTTGGCTGCCCGTTCAGCCAACGGATCGGCACCATTGCGGATCCGACCGATCTCCTCTGCCGCTTTCTTGCGCGCATCAGCCAGGGAGAGGGCGGCCACCTCTCCGAGCAAATACTTCTTCCGTCTGCCATCCGAGTCGTACCGGATGACCCAGGTCCGCCGGTTTCCCTGGATGCGGACGTAGAGACCCTTGACGATCTTGTCGGCGACGAACGCGTCCGTGCTGCCCGCTGGAGCAACCAGCTTGTCCACGTCCTTCTGGGTCGAGAATGCCATCTGCGGCGACCTTCTGACGAA
>JAESGR010000448.1_pt1 | contig 32486 bp, 28 predicted proteins | sample 9269771 | NCBI WGS metagenome assembly JAESGR01 (sample SAMN15739572, study PRJNA653492) | algae metagenome | isolation source: Chroococcus sp. CMT-3BRIN-NPC107 and co-occurring heterotrophs from well... | place: USA: Clark Mountains Wilderness, California | collected 2010-04-18 | reverse complement strand
CGACACGTCGAAGGTGCCGCCGCCGAGGTCGTACACCGCGATCTTGCGGTCGCCCTTGTCGGTCTTGTCGAGGCCGAAGGCGAGCGCGGCCGCGGTCGGCTCGTTGATGATGCGCTTGACCTCGAGGCCGGCGATGCGGCCGGCGTCCTTGGTCGCCTGGCGCTGCGCGTCGTTGAAGTAGGCGGGAACCGTGATGACGGCGTCCGTGACCTTCTCGCCGAGGTAGTCCTCGGCCGTCTTCTTCATCTTGCGCAGGATCTCGGCGCTGATCTGCTGCGGTGCGAGCTTGTCGCCGCGCACCTCGACCCACGCGTCGCCGTTGTCGGCGGCGACGATCTTGTAGGGCATCAGGGCGATGTCCTTCTGGACTTCCTTCTCGGTGAACTTGCGGCCGATCAGGCGCTTCACCGCGTAGATGGTGTTCTTCGGGTTGGTGATGGCCTGGCGCTTGGCCGAGGCTCCGACGAGGATCTCGCCGCCGTCCTGGTAGGCGACGATCGACGGCGTGGTGCGCGCACCCTCGCTGTTCTCGATCACCTTGGTGGTGTTGCCCTCCATGATGGCCACGCACGAGTTCGTGGTGCCCAGGTCGATGCCGATGATTTTGGCCATGTTTTTCTCCGAGGAATGTGGATTCGAATGGTCCCGACTTGTGGATAACTCAGGCGGTTTTCAAGAAGCAGCGCCGCACGCTCAGCTGGAAGCGCTGACGGTCACGAGAGCCGGCCGCAGCACGCGATCGGCGATGAGGTAGCCCTTCTGGAGCACGGCGACCACGGTGTTCGGCGCTTGGGCCGCGGGCACGACGCTGATGGCCTGGTGCTGGTGCGGATCGAACCGGCTCGCGGGCGCCGGGTTGATCTCGACGACCCGGTTGCGCTCGAGGGCGGAGGCGAGCAGGCGAAGCGTCGCGTGGACCCCTTCGAGCAACTGCTCCGGAGTCGCCGAGGGGATCGCGATCGCCGCCTCGAGGCTGTCCTTGACCGGCAGGAGGCTCTCGGCGAAGGACTCGACGGCGAACTTGCGTGCCTTGGCGACCTCTTCCTCGGCCCGGCGGCGGGTGTTCTCGGCCTCGGCCTTGGCGCGGAGAAATGCCTCGTTCAGCTCGGCGTGGCGAGCCTCGATGTCGTCGCCGGCCGACGCGGCGGCGGAGGGGCCGGAGTCAGGCGCTTCGGCGACGCCGGCGCTGCCGTTGGCCGCGCCGGCGCCGGCGGGCCCGCTGCGGGTGGTGGGATCGTTCGCGTTCATCGAGTCGACGTGAGGTGATCTCCTCGATTTTCAAGGGTCTCTCCACGACGACCTTCAATCCGGCTCGATCGATGCGCTCCAGCGGTTCCAGTCGGCCAGCTGGCGCTGGTTGCGCTTGGTCGGGCGGCCGTGGGCGATGGCGGCGGCGGGCTCCGGCGTGGTCCGCCGGGCGAGGGCCGCCTGCTCACGGGCGGCGATGCTTTCGGCGGTCTCCTGGTAGAGCGTCTGGGCCACCGGCGCCGGCCCGCGCACAGCGCTGACGCCGGCCACCGTCAGCGTGCGCGTGACGGCGCCTTGGCGAAGCTCGAGAACATCGCCGATCCGGACTTCCCGGGACGCCTTGGCCGGCTGACCGTTGACGGCCACACGCCCCTTGCCGATTTCCTCGGTCGCCAGGGAGCGGGTCTTGAAGAAGCGCGCGGCCCAGAGCCACTTGTCGAGGCGCACGCCGCTCCTGCCTTCCGGTTCCTGCATCGCGGTGGATTGTCGAGCAAGCGGCAGGCCCGGCAACGGTCGGAGGCCATGGGTGGCGACGCTTGCAGGCATCCGCACATTCCCCTAGTCAATCCCGCCGTGACGGCGGAGCGGCACGCTGAAAATCCCGGACTGACACTGCACTACCGGGAACCTGTCATGCGTCGTGATACCTTCGTTCGAGCCATGGCCGCCCTGGCGATTGCCGGCCCCTTGCCCTTTGCGGCTCGCGCCGCGGCCAACCTGAAGATGATGATCCCGGCCAACCCGGGAGGTGGCTGGGACACGACGGCCCGGGCCTTGGGCAAGGCCTTGCAGGAGTCGGGCGCTGCCTCGTCCATCACCTACGACAACAAGGGCGGAGCGGCCGGTGCGCTCGGCCTCGCCCAGTTCGTCAACGGCAGCAAGGGCGATCCCAACGCGCTGATGACCATGGGCGCGGTGATGCTCGGCGGCATCATCACGGGCAAGCCGCCCGTCTCGCTGTCGCAGGCGACGCCGCTGGTCCGCCTGACCAGCGAATACAACGTCTTCGTCCTCCCGGCCGCGTCGCCGCTGAAGACCATGAAGGACGTCGTCGAGCAGCTGAAGAAGGATCCCGGCAGCGTCAAGTGGGGCGGCGGCTCGCGCGGCTCGACCGAGCACATCGCCGCCGCCATGCTGGCCCGCGAGGTCGGCGTCGACCCGGCGAAGATCAACTACGTGGCATTCCGCGGCGGCGGCGAGGCGATCGCCGCCATCCTCGGCGGCAACGTCACGGTCGGCGGCAGCGGCTACAGCGAGTTCGCCGAGTACATCAAGACGGGCAAGATGAGGGCGATTGCCGTCACGTCCGACACCCGCATCAAGGGCATCGACGTGCCGACGATGAAGGAGCAGGGCTACAACGTCGTCATCGGCAACTGGCGCGGCGTCTACGGGGCGAGCGGCATCACGCCGCAGCAGCGCAAGGAGCTCACCGATATGATCGTCAAGGCGACGAAGACGAAGGCCTGGGCCGAATCGCTCGAGAAGAACAACTGGACGCCGGCGCTGCTGACCGGGGCCGACTTCGAAAGGTTCGTCGACGACGAGTTCGCGAGCCTGCGCGCCGTGATGCACAAGTCGGGGATGATTTGAGGCGAGCGGCGGCGGAGACGGCGGTCGGCGTCGCGACGCTTGCCGCCGGCGCAGGCCTCGCTTTCGGCGCCACCCAGATCTCCTCGGCCGCCGGCTATGCCGGCGTCGGCCCCAACTTCCTGGCGTGGGTCGTCGCCACGATGCTGCTCGTCGGCGGCGCGCTTCTCGTCTGGCAGGCACGCAGCGGCGGCTTTCGCGAGCGCGAAGAGCCCTCCGGCTCGGCCTCGGGCTACTGGCCGGGCTTCGCCTGGGTGTCCGCCGGCCTGCTGCTCAACGCGGCTCTGATCACCCGGATCGGCTTCATCCTCAGCTGCGCCCTCTGCTTCACTCTCGCGGCGCACGGCTTCAAGTCGGCCGAGGGTCGCACCGACTTCCGGCCGCGAGCCTGGCTGGTGAATGCCGCCGTCGGCGCTGCCATCGCGGCACCGGTCTACTGGATGTTCTCGCAGCTCCTGGGGATCAACCTGCCGGGGCTGACGTCCACCGGCTGGATCTGAACGCGACCGCCGGGCCATGACGTGATCGATCTCTGGAACCAGCTCCTCCAGGGCTTCGTCACGGCGGGCCAGCCGATCAACCTGCTGTGGGCGCTGCTCGGCTGCACGCTCGGCACCGCGGTCGGCGTGCTGCCCGGCATCGGCCCGGCCACGGCAGTCGCGATGCTGCTGCCGATGACGGGCAAGGTCGAACCCACCGCGTCGATGATCTTCTTCGCCGGCATCTACTACGGCGCGATGTACGGCGGCTCCACGACGTCGATCCTGCTGAACACCCCCGGCGAGGCCGGCTCGATGGTGACGGCGATGGAAGGCAACAAGATGGCCAAGAGCGGGCGCGCCGGGGCGGCCCTGGCCACCGCCGCGATCGGCTCGTTCGTGGCCGGCACCATCGCCACGGTGCTGGTCACCTTGTTCGCTCCGATGGTGGCTCACTACGCGGTGCAGCTCGGCCCGCCGGAGTATTTCCTGCTGATGGTGCTGGCGTTCGCCACGGTCAGCGCCGTGCTCGGCAAGAGCGTGCTGCGCGGGCTCGTCGCGCTGGGTGTGGGGCTGGCGCTCGGGCTCGTCGGCCTGGACCAGATCACCGGCCAGGCGCGCTACACCGGCGGCATCCCGGAGCTGCTCGACGGCCTCGAAGTCGTGCTCATCGCCGTCGGTCTCTTCGCCGTCGGCGAGGCGCTCTACATGGTGCTCTACGAGGGCCGGACGGTCGAGACCCAGAACAAGCTGAGCCGCGTCCACATGACGCTCGACGACTGGAAGCGCTCCTGGGGCGCGTGGCTGCGCGCGACCTTCATCGGCTTTCCCTTCGGCACCATTCCCGCAGGGGGCAGCGAGATTCCGACCTTCCTCAGCTATGCCGCCGAAAAGAAGCTGTCCAAGCACAAGGACGAATTCGGCACGCGGGGCGCGATCGAAGGCGTGGCCGGCCCGGAGGCCGCCAACAACGCGGCGATCACGGCGACGCTGATCCCGCTTCTCACCCTCGGCATCCCGACGTCCAACACGACGGCGATCCTCCTCGGTGCGTTCCAGAACTACGGCATCAACCCGGGACCGCAGCTGTTCGACACCAACGCCGCCCTCGTCTGGGCGCTGATCGCCTCGCTCTACATCGGCAACGTGATGCTGCTCGTGCTCAACCTGCCGCTGGTCGGCTTGTGGGTGAAGCTGCTGAAGATCCCCAAGCCCTACCTGTACGCAGGCATCCTGATCTTCGCGACCGTGGGCGTGTACGGCATGCGCCAGTCGGCCTTCGATCTGGTGCTGCTGTATGCGATCGGCCTGCTCGGCGTGCTGATGCGGCGCTTCGACTTCCCCGCGGCGCCGGTCGTCATCGGCATGATCCTCGGACCGCTCGCCGAGGCGCAGATGCGCAACGCGGTGTCGATCGGCGAGGGCCGCTGGACCATCTTCCTGCAGCGGCCGGGCTCGATCTTCCTGATCGTCGTCATCCTCGCCGTCCTGTTCCTGCCGCAGCTGCTGAAGCTGCGCCGGCCGAGGGCTGCGCCAGCAGGCGGCTGACGGACGCTAGGCCGGCGCGCCGGCGGCGACGGCGCGCCGCTTCGAGTCATCGAGCTCGCGCGCGGACGGAGCACCGGCTGGCCATCCGCCCATGTGCGCGATCGCGATGTCGGCGAGCGCCGCGATCCAGTCGTGCGAGTCGTTGAGGCAGGGGATGTAGCCGAACTCGGTGCCGCCCGCGGCCAGGAACGCGGCGCGCACCTCCTGGTCGATCTCCTCGAGCGTCTCCAGGCAGTCGGCCGTGAACCCGGGGCAGAACACGTCGATGCGGCGAACGCCCGCACGGGCCAGCTCGATCGCCGTCGGCTCGGTGTAAGGCTTCAGCCATTCCGCGCGCCCGAAGCGGCTCTGGAAGGTGACGACGACGAAGTCTTCGCGCAGCTTCAGGCGGTCGGCGAGGAGGCGACCGGTCTTGCGGCATTCGCAGTGGTAGGGATCGCCGAGCTCGAGCGTGCGCCGCGGCATGCCGTGGAAGCTGAGGACCAGCTTGTCGGGGCGCCCGTGCGTCATCCAGTGCGCCTCGACGCGGCGGGCGAGCGCCGCGATGTAGCCAGGGTCGTCGTGGTAGTGCTTGAGGAAGCGCAGCTCGGGCACGTTGCGGGTCCGCGTCGTCCACGCGGTCACGGCGTCGCCGATGCTGGCGGTGGTCGCTGCCGAGTACTGCGGATAAAGCGGCAGGACGAGCACCCGGTCCGCGCCTGCGGCCGCCACGTCGTCGAGGACCGACGCCACGGACGGGCGGCCATACCGCATGGCATGGCGCACGAGGACCGGATGGCCGCGCTCGCCGAGGTAGCCGTCGAGCATCAGCGCCTGCTTCTGGGTCCACACCGCGAGCGGCGAGCCTTCGGGCGTCCAGATGCTCGCGTACTTCCGCGCCGAGCGGGCCGGACGGGTGCGCAGGATCACCCCGTGCAGCAGGGGCAGCCAGACGGCGCGCGGGATCTCGACCACGCGCGGGTCGCTCAGGAACTCGGCCAGGTAGCGCCGGACCGCCGCCGTCGTGGGCGCGTCCGGCGTGCCGAGGTTGCAGACGACGACTGCGGTTCGGGGAGCCGTGCCGTGCGCGTGCGCCGGCGGGCCTGCGGCGGTCACTTCAGGCCGAACTCGAACGGGGACTGGCCCCGCTGGGTATCCGCGAACTTCATGATCTCGAAGCGAACGCAGGGGCTCATCGACTCCGACGGGGGCGTTCCGAGGCCGATCACGCCGGTGCCGTGCAGCGTGCAGGCGCCGCGACGCAGGCTGATGATCTCCGGGTCGTTGTCGAAGCGCACGTAGGTGCCGTTGTAGCTGAGGTCGACCAGCTGGAAGGTGCCGCCGTGCCAGTCGACCCGCGCGTGCGATCGGGAGACCCGGTTGTCGTCGATGATGTAGGTGGCCTGCGGGCTTCGCCCCAGCACGACCGGCAGGCTCGACCCGGCGTAGATCCGGTTGACGTCGAGCCAAACGAGGCGGATGCCTTCCGGCTCCGGCGGCGGCACCAGCATGTCGCCGTAGGCCGTGGCGGCGGTGTCGCCGAAGCGCCGCACGGGCTCCTGGAGGTACACGTGGACCGGCTCGGCGCGGCCGCGCAGCTGCATGCGGTCGAGGCTGCGGAAGCGCGACCGGTCCCACTCGCCGAGCTGCTCGAACACGCTGAGCGTCGCCAGCGTCTCGTTGTCGCCGGCGTGGTCGAGGAGGCGGGCGGCGACGTTGACGGCGTCGCCGAACACGTCGCCGCCCATCTCGACGACTTCGCCGTGGGCGAGGCCGACCTGCAGCTTGAGCGGCACGCTGGGCAGCCGGACGGCGGCCGCCTGGTCGCCGGTCATGCCGATGCGGGCCATCGAATCGTGCATGTCGTCGGCGGCCGAGATCGCGCCGACCGGCGCCTCGAAGGTGGCCATGAGGCCATCGCCGAGGGTCTTGACCACCCGGCCGCCGCGGGTGTGCACGACCTGCGCGAGCAGCGCCACGCTCTGCGTCACGACGGTCGTCGCGTCGGCGTTGCCGAGCGTCTCGTACATCGAGGTGCTGCCGCGAAGGTCGGCGAAGAGCACCGTACGTTCGGAAACCTGGGTCATGCCATCGATGCGGAACAGGCCATCGGCCGCAAGTTTAATGGCGAGCGGGCACAAAAAAAGGTCCGGCCTCGCGGCCGAACCCTTTTCGCGGGAGCAGGGCGCTCAGAGGGTGTCGAGGTAGGTCCGCAGCTTGTCGGAGCGGCTCGGGTGCTTGAGCTTCCTGATCGCCTTGGCCTCGATCTGCCGGATCCGCTCGCGCGTGACGTCGAACTGCTTGCCGACTTCCTCGAGCGTGTGGTCGGTCGACATCTCGATGCCGAAGCGCATGCGCAGGACCTTGGCCTCGCGCGGGGTCAACGAATCGAGGATGTCCTTGACCACGTCGCGCAGGCCCGCCTGCATCGCCGCCTCGATCGGCGCCGTGTTGTTGGTGTCCTCGATGAAGTCGCCCAGGTGCGAGTCGTCGTCGTCGCCGATCGGCGTCTCCATGGAGATCGGCTCCTTGGCGATCTTCATGATCTTCCTGATCTTGTCCTCGGGGATCTCCATCTTCTCGGCCAGCGTCGGGGCGTCCGGCTCGAAGCCGAACTCCTGCAGGTGCTGACGCGACAGGCGGTTCATCTTGTTGATCGTCTCGATCATGTGCACCGGGATGCGGATGGTGCGCGCCTGGTCGGCGATCGAGCGGGTGATGGCCTGCCGGATCCACCACGTGGCGTAGGTCGAGAACTTGTAGCCGCGCCGGTATTCGAACTTGTCGACCGCCTTCATCAGGCCGATGTTGCCTTCCTGGATGAGGTCGAGGAACTGCAGGCCGCGGTTGGTGTACTTCTTGGCGATCGAGATCACGAGGCGCAGGTTGGCCTCGATCATCTCCTTCTTGGCATCGCGCGACGCCTTCTCGCCCTCGTTCATGCGCTTGTTGATGCGCTTGAGGTCCTCGAGCGGCACCACGGCGCGGGCCTGCTGCTCGGTGAGCTTCTTCTGCAGCTCCTGGATCGGCGGCAGGTTGCGCGCGAGGATCACGCTGTAGGGCTTGCCGGAGGCCGCTTCCTTCTCCGCCCACTTCAGGTTGAGGATGTTGGGCGGGAAGTTCTTGATGAAGTAGTCCTGCGGCATGCCGCACTTGTCGACCAGGATCTTGCGCAGCTCGCGCTCGTAGCGGCGCACGTCGTCGACCTGCGAGCGCAGGATGCCGCAGAGCTTCTCGATCGTCTTCACCGTGAAGCGGATCGTCATCAGCTCGCTGCTGATCGCCTGCTGGGCCCGGTTGTAGGCGGGCGACTGGTAGCCCTCCTTCTCGAACGCCTTCCTCATCTTGTCGAAGTTGATGCGCAGCGCGTCGAACTTGACGAGCGCGGCGGCCTTCAGCTCCTCGAGCTTCTTGGTCAGCGCCTTGGAGCCGCCGTTGCCGTCGTCGTCGTCCTCCTCGTCGAAGAAATCGACGTCTTCCTCGGCCACGTAGTCGTCGGCCTCGTCCTCGGAGACGAAACCGTCAACGGCCTCGGAGATCTTCATCTCGCCCGAGGCGATGCGGTCGGCGTAGACCAGGATCTCGGCGATGGTGGTCGGCGAGGCGCTGATCGCGAGCATCATGGCCTGCAGGCCGCCCTCGATGCGCTTGGCGATCTCGATCTCGCCTTCGCGCGTGAGCAACTCCACCGTGCCCATCTCACGCATGTACATGCGGACCGGGTCGGTCGTGCGGCCAAACTCGGAGTCGACGGTCGAGAGCGCCGCCTCGGCAGCTTCCTCCGCCTCTTCCTCGGTCGCGGTGGTGGCGCCGCCGCCGGCGATCAGCAGGGTCGCCGCGTCGGGCGCCTGCTCGTAGACGGCGATGCCCATGTCGTTGAGCATGGAGACGATCGCCTCCAGGATCTCGTGGTCCACCAGCTTCTCGGGCAGGTGGTCGTTGATCTCCTGGTGCGTCAGGAAGCCGCGCGTCTTGCCCATCTTGATGAGCGTCTTCAGCTCCTGGCGGCGCTTGGCGACCTCTTCCTCGGTGAGCTGGGTCTCGTCGAGCCCGAACTCGCGCATGAGCGCGCGCTCCTTGGCGCGCGACACCTTCATGCGCAGGGGCTTGGCCTTGGCGGCGGCGGCGTCCTCGGCCGTGACCGCGGGCTCGCCTTCGAGCTCGGCCTCGACGTCCGACAGGTCGACGTCCGAGGTTTCGGGCTTGGGAGCCTTGTCGTCGACCTTGCCCTTCTTGGCGACCGGTGCCTTGCCCTTCGCCGGCGCGGGCACGGCGATGACCTTGGCGGCGGACTTGGCCGGCTTCTTCAGCTCGAGCGCGGCGGCCTTCGGGGCCTTGGCGGCCGGGCTCGGGGCTTTCGACGGTGCGGTCTTCTTGGCGGTCATGCGAATCCTTGAATGGGGACGGGCTCCGCGTTCACGGCAGCCCCATGGGTCGAACTGCGCACTTTCGTGCGAAATTCAAGGTCGAACACTTCGCGGACGCGCGCCGCGGGCCCCTCCGGCGCCACCCTCGGGTGACACGTCGGACGGGCCCGCGCAGGGTGACCGATCGGCAGGAGCCGACCGCCGCTAGCAGCCCTTGCGGGAAGAGGTGGCCTGGGGGGATGACCTTCTGTCGGAAGGTGGCCGGGGCCCGGAGGTGCTGCCGTCACGCTGGCGCGCTGGAAAAAGCCCTCGATTATCTCCGCAGAGACCAACCCGCGTCAAAGGCGGCCGAGCACCCGCATGGCAGCGCGTTGCTCGTCGGCCACGCGCAGCTGCCCCATCGACCGCTGGAGGTCCTCCTCGAGGGGCTCGATCGCCGGATCCTCGGTCTCGACCAGGGCCAACGCCGCCGGCCCGCAGGAGGCGCCCGTTCCGGCAAGCCGCTCCCGCAGCGCCGCCCAGGGTACGGGGCCGTGCTCCGCCGTCTCCCGGTCGATGAACCGGAACAGCTCGCCGTGCCAACCGGGCAGCTCGCAGAGCAACCGGTGGTCGGCAGCGCTGAGCCTCTCCCACCACCGGCTCTCGAGAAGCACCAGCCAGGCGAGGCGATCGGCAGGCTGTCGAATGGCCGCGCGGGTGGGGCGCGACGCCCGCGTGCGCGGAGCGGGTGAGAGCGGGACGCCGCTCGGCGGCCGGCCGCGCGCTGACGCTGACACGCGCCAGGCGTTCGCCAGCTCGTCGGTCGGCAGGGCGCCGCGGGAGGCGATCTCGGCCAGCAGCTGCCGCTTCAGCATCCCCTCGGGCAAGGCGGACCACAGCGGCCGAGCCTGGGCCAGGAAGCGAGCCCGGCCTTCGGCGGTCCCGAGGTCGAGGTCCTCGCCGGCCAGGGCGACGAGCTGGCGGGACAGCGGCACGGCGTCGGCGATGGCGCGCTCGAAGGCGTCGGGCCCTTGCTCCCGGACGAAGCTGTCGGGATCGTGCTCCGCGGGCAGGAATAGGAAGCGGAAGCTGCGGGTGTCGGTCGCGTGCGGCAGGCTCGCCTCCAGGGCCCGCCCGGCGGCGCGCCGGCCGGCGGCGTCGCCGTCGAAGCTGAAGACGACCGCGTCGGTGAAGCGCACCAGCTTCTGGACGTGCTCGGCGGTGCAGGCGGTGCCGAGCGTGGCCACCGCGTTCTCGAAGCCGCCCTGCGCCAGCGCCACGACGTCCATGTAGCCTTCCACCACCAGTGCGTAGCCGCGCTGGCGGATGGCGGCCCGGCCTTCGAACAGGCCGTACAGCTCCCGGCCCTTGCTGAAGACCGCAGTCTCCGGCGAGTTCAGGTACTTGGGCTCGCCGCGGTCGAGCACCCGTCCGCCGAAGCCGATGACGGCGCCCTGCACCGACCGGATCGGGAACATGATGCGATCCCGAAAGCGGTCGTAGCGCTTGGCCGAGGCGCCGCCGGGCTGGCCCGGCTGCTCGCTTGCATCCTCGGCCGCGTGGCTGACGACGAGGCCGCTCTCCTCGAGCAGCGGGTCGTCGTAGCTGGGAAAGACGCTGGCCAGGCCGCGCCAGCCCTCGGGGGCGTAGCCCATCCCGAACCGGGCGGCGACCTTGCCGCTCAGGCCGCGACCCTTGAGATAGGCGATGGCTCGATCGCTCGCCTTCAGCTGGCGGCGGTAGTTCTCGGCGGCTCGCTCCAGCACGTCCGACAGCGTCGACTGCTTCTTCTTCTGCGCCGCCGCCTCTTCCCGCTCGGCGGGGGAGCTGACCTCCTCGGGCACCGTCATCCCCGCCTGCTGGGCGAGGTCGCGCACGGCGTCGACGAAGCCCATGCCGTGCTGCTCGATGAGGAAGCCCACGGCGTTGCCGTGAACGCCGCAGCCGAAGCAGTGGTAGGTCTGGCGCGAGGGGCTGACGGTGAAGCTCGGCGACTTCTCGCCGTGGAAGGGACACAGGCCCTTCCAGGTGGACCCGGCTCGCTTCAGCTCGACGGACCGGCCGACGATCTCGACAATGTCGACGCGGGTGAGGAGATCGTGGACGAAGGCCGGCGGGATCACCGCACCAGTCTAAGCGTGCGCTGCTCCCGCGGCGCTGCGCCGCGGCCGCCGATCAGACGGCGAAATCGCTGAGCTTGCGGCCGCTGGCGAGGGCGGCCTTCAGCCAGCGCGGCTGCAGCCCGCGCCCGCTCCAGGTTTCCCCGGTCGAGGCGTTCCGATACTTGGCCGCGACTTTGCCACCGCCACCCGCTGCCTTGGTCTTGCGCGCCACCTTGCCGCTGCCCTTGCCACCGAGGTCGGCGGCTGTCAATCCATACTCGGCCATCATGGCGCGAATCTTCTCGATGGCGTCGGACCGGGCCTGATTGCGAGTTTGGTCAATCTGCCGTTCCAGTGCCTCTTTCTGGGCCATCAATTCCTGAAGCGTTGCCACATCGAATCCTTGTCGAGTTCAAGAACGAACCGCACGGATTCTAGGGGCAATTACGTCGAGGGTGGCACGTATCCGGCAGGCTGCTCGGCGCCGGCGCCGAAGAAGAAATTCTCCATCTGGCGGGCCAGATACTGACGGGCACGCTGATCGGCGAGATTCAGTCGATTCTCGTTCACCAGCATCGTCTGGTGCTTCATCCAGGCCGCCCACGCTTCCTTGCTCACCGAGGCGTAGATCCGCTTGCCCAGCTCGCCCGGATAAGGAGCGAAGTCGAGGCCCTCGGCCTCCCGCTTCAGATACACGCATTGCACCGTCCTGGCCATGGGATCTCCGCAAAATCTAGGTCAGCTTCTTGACGAATACCTGGGAGCGCCGATCCCAGTTGTATTTGCGCTTGCGCGCTTCCGGAAGCCACTCGGGGTCGACCTGCACGAATCCGCGCTTGATGAACCAGTGCATCGTGCGGGTCGTCAGCACGAATATGCTCTCGAGGTTCATGGCCCGCGCACGCTGCTCGACCCGCTTCAGTATCCGCTCGCCGTCGCCCTGGCTTTGCACGGCGGGCGATACGGTCAGCGCCGCCATTTCTCCCGTTTTCGCTTCCGGGTATGGGTAAAGCGCAGCGCAGCCGAATATCACGCCGTCGTGCTCGATGACCGTGTAATTGGCGATGTCGCGCTCGATCTCGGTCCGGTTGCGCTTGACCAGCGTGCCATCGCGCTCGAAAGGCTCGATCAGCTGCAGCACGCCGCCGATGTCGTCCGGCGTCGCCTGGCGCAGGCTCTCGAGCTTCTCGTCGACGACCATCGTGCCGATGCCGTCGTGGGTGAAGACCTCCATCAGGAGCGAGCCGTCGATGGCGAACGGCAGGATGTGCGAGCGCTCGACGCCGCCGCGGCAGGCACGCACGCAGTACTGCAGGTAGAACGCCGTGTCCGTGGGGACCTGGGCACGGGGCAGGGCAGCGAGCAGGCGCTCGGCGTCGGCGAGGGCCAGCTCCGTGTCGATCGGGGTCTCCTCGTCGCTGGGGTCCTCGCGGATGCCGGGGACCTCCGTCACGAACAGCAGCTTGTCGGCCTGCAAGGCAATCGCCGTGCTCGTGGCCACGTCTTCCATCGTCAGGTTGAAGGCTTCGCCGGTGGGCGAGAAGCCGAACGGAGACAGCAGGACCATCGCGCCGATGTCGATGGCACGGCGGATCGCGACGGCATCCACCTTGCGCACGATGCCGCTGTGCATGAAGTCGATGCCGTCAACGACGCCGACCGGCTGCGCGGTCAGGAAGTTGCCCGACACGACGCGGACGATGGCGTTGGCCATCGGCGTGTTCGGCAGGCCCTGCGAAAACGCAGCCTCGATCTCGAAGCGCAGCTGGCCGGCGGCTTCCTGGGCGCTGTCGAGCGCGACCGGATCGGTGATGCGCATGCCGTGGCTGTGCCGCGACTCGTGCCCCTTGGATCGCAGCTGCTCGTTGACCTGGGGCCTGAATCCGTGCACGAGGACGATCTTGATCCCCATCGCCTGCAGGATCGCCAGGTCCTGCGCGAACGCGGGCAGCTTGCCGGCCGCGATCAGCTCGCCCGCAATGGCCACCACGAAGGTCTTGCCATGGTAGGCGTGGATGTGCGGCGCGACCGTGCGGAACCACGGCACGAAGGTGTGCGGGAAGACGAGGTTCAAGTCACTTGTAGAGCAGCTGTGGCAGCCACATGCCGATCTCGGGGAAGTTGTAGAGCAGGACGATCGCGACGACCTGGATGCCCATGAACGGCATCATCCCCGCGAAGATCTGGTTCAGCGTCACGTGCCGCGGCGCGACCCCCTTCAGGTAGAAGGCGCTCATCGCCACCGGCGGGCTGAGGAAGGCGGTCTGCAGGTTCATGGCGACCAGCAGTCCGAAGAACAGCGGATCGACGCCGAAGTTGTCGAGCAACGGGATGAAGATCGGCATGAAGATGACGATGATCTCCGTCCACTCGAGCGGCCAGCCGAGGATGAAGATGATGACCTGGCTCAGGATCAGGAACTCGGTCTTGCTGAGATTCATGCCCAGCACCCAGCGCTCCACCAGTTCCTGGCCGCCGAGCAGCGCGAAGGCCGCCGAGAAGATGGCTGAGCCCACGAAGAGCCAGCAGACCATGGCCGTCGTCTTCGCGGTCAGGAACACGGACTCCTTGACCATGCGCAGGTTCAGCTGCCGATAGGCCGCTGCGAGGACGAAGCCGCCGATCGCGCCGATCGCCGCGGCCTCGGTGGGCGTGGCGAGGCCGAAGACGATCGACCCAAGCACGGCCAGGATCAGGATCAGCAACGGAAAGAAGCTCGACAGCAGCATCTTGAAGACTTCGAGCCGGGCGAAGCTGAGGAGCAGGTAATAGGCAGCCATGGCCACGAGCCCGGCCGCAAGGCCGATCCAAAAGCCCGTCGGCGCCTGCTTCGTCGTTGCCGCAGCGTCCGCGCTTTCAGCCGATGCTGCGGTGGCCGGCCGTGCGCCGGGCGGCTCGGCGACACCAGCGGCGCCCGGCGCGGCCCGGCTCGCCGGCGGCTCGCTGGCTGCCGAGGGTGGCTCGGCGACACCGGCCGCGGGCGGCTCCGCCAGTCCGCCGGCACCGGGCGGCTCGCTGAGGCCGCCCTGTGGCGGCTCCTGCAGTCCGGAGGAAGGCTCCTGCAGGCCACCGGCGCCGGGCGCTTCCGGCTGGTACGAGGTCGTGCCCATCTGCTGCAGGCCGGAGTCCGCCTCCGGCGCCGCCACCGACGTCACCGTCCGGTAGCTCCACAAGGCCACGGTCAGGAACAGCAAGGCGGGCAGCAAGGCGATGAACAACTGCTTCAGCAGGTAGCCGGTCGGCACATCGTGATTGCGCTTGCCCTTGAGGGCGCTCGTCAAGACCGGCAGGACCCGGCGCTCGCCGCGCGCGCCGACCCGCTCCAGGGCAGGCGGGATCGGCACGAGCCGCTCGGCGGCTGACAGAGGCGGCGCGTACTGCGGCTTGATCTTGGCGACAAGCACGAAGTACACGATGTACAACGCTGCCAGCATCAAGCCGGGGAAGAAGGCGCCGGCATACAGCTGGACGACCGAGACTCCCGCCGTGGCACCGTAGACGATGAGCAGGACCGAGGGGGGGATGAGGATGCCGAGGCAGCCACCGGCCGTAATGGCGCCCGCCGAGAGCTGGACGCTGTAGCCGGCACGCAGCATGGCCGGCAGCGCGAGCAGGCCCATCAGGGTGACGACGGCGCCGACGATGCCGGTGGCGGTGGCGAAAAGGGCGCAGGTGACCAGCGTCGCGACGCCCAGCGATCCGGGGACGCGTGCCAGCGCCAGGTGCAGGCTCTTGAACAGCTTCTCGATCAGGTTGGCGCGCTCGACCAGGTAGCCCATGAACACGAACAGCGGAATCGCGATCAGCACGTCGCTGGCCATCACCGAATAGGCGCGCTGCACCATCAGGTCCAGCGTCTGGGTCGTCGCCCCGCCGACGGTCTGCCCGCCGGAGTGGTAGGCGAAGTACGCGAACAGGATGCCCATGCCCATCAGCGTGAATGCCGTGGGGAAGCCGAGCATGATCGCTACGACGACCAGCGACAGCATCAGCAGACCGAGGTGTCCATTGGTGATCACGGGCGCCGAGGCGAGCATGACCAGGGCGCCGACGATTAGCAGTCCCATGAGAGTGAAGCCGAACCACAGCTCCTTGCGCAAGGCAGGCATCCGCATCACGCACCCTCCTGTCGCTGCGCCGGGGGGAGCACGTGCTTGTCGAGCGCCTCGATGTCGGCGTCCTTGACGTGCACCATCTCCTTCAGCTGCTCGACGTCGACCTCCTCGACGTCGTCTTCGCGGGCCGGCCACGCGCCCTCGCGAAGGCAGACGACGCAACGCACGATTTCGACGATGCCCTGCAGCAGCAGCAGCGCGCCCGCCAGAGGGATGATGAACTTGAACGGGTAGAGCGGCAGCGGGACAGCGTTGAAGGTCTGCTCGCGGATGGCGAGCGATTCCTGCGCGTAACGCCATCCAGCCCACGTCAGCGCGATGATTCCCGGCAGGAAGAAGACGATGTAGAGGACGAGGTCGATCGTGGCCTGGGTCCGCGGCCGGAAGAAGCCGTACAGGACGTCGCCGCGCACGTGGCCGTTCTTGCTCAGGGTGTAGGCGCCGGCGACCATGAACAGGGCGCCGTACAGCATGATCTGGAGGTCCAGCACCCAGGCATGCGGGTTATTGAGAACGTAGCGCGAGAACACCTCCCAGCCGATCAGGAAGGTGAGCACGAGGGCCAGCCACGCGAAGGTCTTGCCCAACCAGGTGGAAAAACGGTCCACCGCCCACAACGTCGCTTGCATCCGCTCACCTCCGCGCGCCAAGAAAAAGGGGGCGCCTTCAGGGCGCCCCCTTGATTATTGTCTCGTCCGATCAGGTCTTCTTGGCGGTCTTGCCGAAGTAGTGGTTGTAGGCGATCTTGAAGTCGACCGTGTAGTCGCCGTGCCACTGGCCGGCCCGTTCAGCGAAGGCCCGCTGCGAGTCGAGCACCCGCTTGAAGAAGGGGTTCTCGGTGGCCTTCTTGGCGACCGTCTTGTCCCACGAGGCCAGCTGGGCGCGCAGGATGGCGTCCGGCGTCTTGTAGAACTTGATGCCGGCCTTCTTCAGCTCGATGTAGTCCTGCGAGTTGCGGTCGATCGCCTTCCAGCTCATGTCGGCGCTGGCCGCCTGGGCGGCGTAGTCGATGATCGACTTCAGCTCAGGCGCCAGGGCGTTGTACTTGCCGCGGTTGAACAGCACCTCGAACTGCTCGCCGCTCTGGTGGAAGCTCTGCAGCATGCAGTTCTTGGCCACGTCGGGGAAGCCGAGGACGCGGTCGCTCGAGGCATTGTTGAACTCGGCGGCATCGATGAGGCCGCGGTCCAGCGCCGGAACGATCTCGCCGCCGGGGAGCGGATTCACCGAGGTGCCCATGTCCGTGAACACGTCGACGGCGAGGCCGACGGTGCGGAACTTGAGGCCCTTCATGTCCTCGACCTTGGCGACCGGCTTCTTGAACCAGCCGAGCGGCTGCACCGGCATCGGGCCGTACAGGTACGACACGACGTCGAGGTTGAGGCTCTTGTAGATCTCCTCGAGGATGACCTTGCCGCCTCCGTAGTTGTGCCAGGCCAGGACCATGTTGGCGTCCATGCCGAAGCCCGGGCCGGAGCCCCAGAGGGCCAGCGCGGAGTTCTTCCCGTACCAGTACGCGACGACGCCGTGGCCGCCGTCGAGCGTGCCTTTCGCCACGGCGTCGAGCAGCTGGAAGGCGGGCACGACCGCACCGGCGGGGAGCACTTCGATCTTGAGGCGGCCTCCCGCCATGTCGTTGATCTTCTTGGCGAAATCGTTGGCGAACTCGTGGAAGATGTCCTTCGCCGGCCAGGTGCTCTGGAACCGGAAGCTCGTGGTCTGGGCGCGCGAGACCGCCGGCGCGGCGAGGGCGCCGGTCGCGGCGACGGCGGTGGCCGCCTTCTTGAGGAAGCGGCGGCGAGGCGCTGCGTTGTCAGTTCTCTTCTGGGTCATGGATGCTCCTGGCTGACAGTCGGCGAAGTGGCCACCCGTGCTCCGTCTCGAGCACGGGAATCGGCCCACTGTGCGGGGCTGACGCCCGGTGCACAAGTAGGGGAAGCCCCGGCGCCGAGCCCCTCCCGGCAGCGCGGGAATAATGGCCAGCCATGACGGCACGCGCCCGACATCCGTCGCTTCCGCCGCCCCGCCCAGCCCAGCCCCTGCCGCGGACCGAGTTCCCCGAAGCGCTGCCGGTCTCGGGTCGGCGCGACGAGATCGGCGCGGCAATCCGCGCCCACCCCGTGGTCATCGTTTCGGGCGAGACCGGATCCGGCAAGACCACCCAGTTGCCCAAGATCGCGCTGACGCTGGGCCGCGGCCGGGCCAACGGCGGCGGCTGGATCGGACACACCCAGCCGCGCCGCATCGCGGCGTCGACCGTCGCACGCCGGATCGCCGAGGAGCTCAAATCGCCGCTCGGCGACGTCGTCGGCTTCAAGGTGCGCTTCCAGGACCGGCTGTCGCCGGGGGCCAGCGTGAAGCTGATGACCGACGGCATCCTGCTCGCGGAGACGCAGAGCGATCCGCTGCTGAGCGCCTACGACACGCTCATCATCGACGAGGCGCACGAGCGCAGCCTCAACATCGACTTCCTGCTCGGCCACCTGCGGCAGATCCTGCCGCGCCGGCCCGACCTGAAGGTCGTCGTGACCTCGGCGACGATCGATGCCGAGCGCTTCGCCCGCCACTTCGCGACCGCTGCCGGGCCGGCTCCGGTGATCGAGGTGTCGGGGCGGCTCTATCCGGTGGAGATCCGCTGGCGGCCGTTCGTCGAGAGCCGCGACCACGACCTGGGCGATGCCATATGCGACGCCATCGACGAGCTCTGGCGCGGGCCGGCCGCGGCCGGCTCCGGCGACGTGCTCGTCTTCCTGCCCGGCGAGCGCGAGATCCGCGAGGCTGCGGAGCGCCTGCGCAAGCACCATCCGCCGGGGGTCGAGATCCTGCCGCTGTTCGCGCGCCTGTCGCAGCAGCAGCAGGACGAGGTGTTCGCGCCGCACAGCGCGCGGCGCATCGTCCTCGCGACCAACGTCGCCGAGACCTCCCTGACGGTGCCGGGCATCCGCTTCGTCGTCGACGCGGGCACGGCGCGAATCAAGCGCTACAGCTTCCGCAGCAAGGTCGAGCAGCTGCCGATCGAGCCGATCAGCCAGGCGGCGGCGAACCAGCGCGCGGGTCGCTGCGGTCGGGTGGCCGAGGGCGTCTGCATCCGCCTGTACGACGAGGCCGACTTCGCTTCGCGGCCGCGGTTCACCGACCCGGAGATCGTGCGCTCGTCGCTCGCCGGGGTGATCCTGCGGATGAAGTCGCTGAACCTCGGCCAGGTCGAGGACTTCCCGTTCCTCGAGGCGCCGCCCAAGCGGGCGATCGCCGACGGCTACCAGCTCCTGAACGAGCTCGGCGCGACCGACGATCTCAACGCCCTCACGCCGATCGGTCTCGAGCTGGCGAAGCTGCCGCTCGATCCGCGCGTCGGCCGCATGATCCTGGCGGCGCGCGAGCGCGAGTCGCTGCGCGAGGTGCTCGTCGTCGCCAGCGCGCTGAGCGTCCAGGACGTCCGCGATCGTCCGCTCGAGCTGCAGCAGGCCGCCGACCAGGCGCACGCGAAGTTCGACGACGAGAAGTCGGAATTCCTCGGCACGCTCAAGCTCTGGACCTGGCTCGAGACCTCGCGCGGCGGGCATGGCGAGCACCGGCTGTCGAGCCGCAAGCACGAGCAGCTGCTGCGCGACAACTTCATCTCGCCGCGACGGGTTCGCGAATGGCGCGACGTCCATGCCCAGCTGCAGACGGTCGTCGCCGAGCACGCCTGGCGCGTCAACGCGGCGGCGGCGACCTACGAGCAACTGCACGTCGCCATGCTCGCCGGCCTGCTCGGCAACATCGGCGTGAAGAGCGAGGAGGACGAGTCCTACCTGGGTGCGCGCGGCATCCGCTTCTGGCGCCACCCTGGGGCGCACCTGGCCAAGAAGCCCGGTCGCTGGATCGTCGCCGCCGAGCTGGTGGAAACGACCCGCCTCTACGGGCGCGGCATCGCCGCGATCGATCCGCGATGGCTGCCGGGGCTCGCCCAGCATCTCATCAAGAAGCAGCTGCTCGAGCCGCACTGGGAGAAGAAGGCCGGGGAGGTCATTGCCCTCGAGCGCGCGACGCTCTACGGCATCGTCATCTACGCCAACCGGCGGGTCGACTTCGGCAGCGTCGATCCGGCGGCGGCGCGCGAGATCTTCATCCGCCAAGCGCTCGTCGCCGGCGAGTGGGACACCCGCCTGCCGTTCGCGGCAGCCAACCGCAAGCTGATCGCGCAGGTCGAGGAGCTCGAGCACAAGGCCCGGCGCCAGGACGTGCTCGTCGACGAGGAGCTGATCTACGCCTTCTACGACCAGCAGATCCCGGCCGACGTGCACGGCGCGCACGGCTTCGAGCGCTGGTATCGCGAGGCGGCGAGGACGCGGCCGAACCTGCTGCTGCTGACGCGCGACGAGCTCATGCGTCATGAGGCGGCCGGGATCACGACCGCGGCGTTTCCGAAGACCATCCGCCTCGGCGGCGTCGACTGCGCCGCGTCGTACCTGCACGAGCCGGGGCATCCGCGCGACGGGCTCACCGTCACCCTGCCGATCTTCGCACTCAACCCGGCGAGCGAGGACCGCTGCGAGTGGCTGGTGCCCGGCATGCTGAAGGACAAGGTCGTGGCGCTCGCCAAGACCTTGCCGCAGCGGCCGCGCTCGCGCCTCGTTCCTCTGCCGGAGTACGCCACCGCCTTCATCGCCGAGACGCCGTTCGGCGACGGCAGCCTCGTCGAGGCGGTGGCGCGGCATGCGAGCCGGCGCAGCGGGCTCGACCTGAAGCGCCCCGACTTCAAGCACGAGCAGCTGCCGCCTCACCTGCTCATGAACCTGCGCGTCGTCGACGAGCACGGCCGGCAGCTCGGCGAGTCGCGCCACCTGGCCGAGCTGAAGGCCGCGCTCGGCGGGCAGGCGCGCTCGGCCTTCCAGGCGCTCGCGTCGCTTCGCCTGCCGACGCAAGCGGCGCCCGCGCAGGCGTCCGCCCAGGCGAGTACGGGAACGCGGGCCACCGAGTCGCCGCGGGACCCGGCGCCTGCGAGCGCGCCCGTGCCGGCACGCTATACCGCCTGGACTTTCGGGGAGCTTCCCGAGCTGATGGAGATCCGCAAGGGCGGTCAGTCGCTCGTCGGTTTCCCGGCGCTGATCGACAAGGGCACGCACGTCGAGATCGAGGTCTTCGACGAGCCCGACGTAGCGGCGTCGAGGCATCGCGCCGGCTTGCGCAGGCTGGTCGCGCTGCAGCTGCGCGACGCCCTCAAGTACCTGGAGAAGAACCTCCCCGACCTGCAGAAGATGGCACTGGCCTATCTTCCCCTCGGGACGGCGGACGAGCTGCGCGCCCAGATCCTCGACCTGGCGCTCGATCGGGCGTTCCTGGCGGACCCGCTCCCCACCGGCGCCGCCGCCTTCGCGAAACGTGTCGAGGAGGGCCGCGGTCGGCTCAATTTGATCGCCGGCGAGGTCGCCCGCATCGCCGGCACCGTGCTCGCCGAATACGCAGCCGTGCAGCGCAAGCTGAAGGACGCGCGGCCGCCGCGCGAGGTCGCCGACGACATCGCGCAGCAGCTCGAGCGGCTCGTCCCGAAGCGCTTCCTGGCGACGACCCCGTGGTCGCAGCTCGCGCATCTGCCGCGTTACCTGAAGGCGATCGTCCTCCGCCTGGACAAGCTGCGCCTCGATCCGGCCCGCGATGCCTCCCGACTCGCCGAGCTGCGCCCGATCGAGCAGCGCTACCTGCGCAAGCTCGCCGAGCGGCGCGGTGCGACCGACGCCCGCCTCGACGAGTTCGCCTGGTGGCTCGAGGAGCTGCGGGTGAGCTTCTTCGCCCAGGAGCTGAAGACGCCTCAGCCGGTGAGCGTCAAGCGACTCGAGAAGATCTGGGCCCAGGCGCACGCCTGAGCCCGGATCCGACACGCGGAAAGCTCACGCCGTGTCGTCGGGCCGCGTCGAGCGGCTCGTACAATCGCGCTCGTTCGGGGCGTAGCGCAGCCTGGTAGCGCAATTGGTTTGGGACCAATAGGTCGCGAGTTCGAATCCCGCCGCCCCGACCACGGATCGCCGTCCAAGGCCATCTCTCGCTGCCCGTAGCTCAACTGGATAGAGCACCAGCCTTCTAAGCTGGGGGTCGGGGGTTCGAGTCCCTCCGGGCAGGCCACTCAAGATTTCAGAAGTGATCATGCGCATCTACACGCGAGTGGCTCGCTCTCGTAGACGCACGATGAGCGGCACTGAAAGGACTTGGCGCTTGCAGTAGACATGCCAGGAGGCGCAGAATGCGCGGCCAAAGCTGCGGAACCTACTGCATTTTGGCTCGTTACAAAGTCTCTTCGGCTGCCGCGATCCAGGCTGCGTTCAAGCGTGGCGAGCGGCGCGTCTCCGACGGCGATGGTCTGTACATCCTTGCGCCCGCGCAAGGGGCGGTCCAGCCGGGCTGGCGGTTCGACTACACGTTCGAGCGCACGCGCAAAACGATCAGCCTAGGCGTGTACCCGGACACCGACTTGGCCCTCGCGCGCCAGAAGGCTGACGAGTGCCGCCGCCAGCTCGCCGAGGGTAAGAACCCCAGCGATCTCCGCAAAGCCAAGAACGTCGCCGACATGCGCAAGCGCGATGCCGCGCGGCGCGACGCTGCCGGCCTGCCCGCAACCGATTCGTTCGAGGCGGTCGCGCGCGAATTGCATCAGGCCAAGTCGCCGGGCTGGTCGCCGAGATACGGGGAGCGCTGGCTTGCGCGTATGCAGCTGGACCTGTTTCCCATGATCGGCCGTAAGTCGCTCACGGAAGTGACCACGCCGATGCTGCTGGGCCTTTTGCGGGAGGTGGAAAAGCGCTCGCCTGAGACCGCGCACACGCTGCTGCAAACGAGCGCCAACGTGTTCGCGTACGGCATCATGACGGCACGCTGCGAGCGCAACCCGGCGGCCGAACTTCGAGGCGCGCTGCGACCCGTCATCGTTCGCCACATGGCGGCGATCCTGGACCCGAGAAGGCTAGGCGATCTCATGGCTTCCATCCATGACTACCCTGGCCAACGGGCAACCAAGGTCGCGCTGCTGTTGTCGGCCCTAACGTTCCAGCGGCCGTATAACGTGCGCGCAGCGAAGTGGACCGAGCTCGATCTCGACGCCGCGCTCTGGCGAATCCCGGCTGCCTCCATGAAACGCAAGCTGCAGGGCAAGCTCACCGGACCACCTCACCTGGTCCCGCTGTCTCGGCAGGCTGTCGACGCACTTCTTGAGCTGCGGCCCTACACCCTGGACAACCAGGCTGGTTTCGTCTTCCCCGGTCTGGTCGACCACGCCCGACCGATGAGCGAGAACACGGTGAACCTGGCCCTTCGACGGCTTGGATTCAATGGTGAGGAAATGAGCGCGCACGGTTTTCGCGCGACCGCCCGTACGCTGCTCGTAGAGCGAGTTGGTGTGAATCCCGAGGTTGTCGAGGCGCAACTCGCACACGCCAAGGCGGGTCCCCTCGGTGCTGCCTATGACCGCGCCGCATTCCTGTCCCAGCGCCGCATGGCGATGCAGGCCTGGGCGGACTACCTCGACCAACTGCGCGGCGCCGCAGGAGCTGACGAGCTCATGAAGGCGCCGGTGCGGGAATGAAGGGCCAGGCGGTTGCTGACCGAGCACGTCTGTTTTTGCGCCTCCTGAGCGACTACCTCATTGAGCGTGATGCAGGTGCCAGCGTCGATGACATGATAGAGGGAGCCTACTGGCCGGCCTGGGCAGGCCAGCGCCCAGACGAACTACTGAGCCCCGTGCGCAGCGCCAGGAAGCGCCGGGAGCGCTGGGCGGCCTTCACGCTCGTCATGGCGTACGGCTATGGTCGAGAGGCCTTACGAGACCTCGCGCTGGACACCCTGCTCGAGGCCTACCATTGGTTCGCGTTGTATGCCGAAGCACGAACACGGGCGGTGGCGAGCGGGAAGGCCGCGGCTTCAGCGGATGTACGCCACCATGACACGAACACAGAACGGGAGCGGGTGCGCCTGAAGTGGGTCGACGCGGGCCAACCAGCTCCACGCGACGCTCGCAAGTTCGCGGGGGACATGGTGATACAGGGGATCAGCGTGAGTGAGGAAACGATCCGCTACACCTGGATTCCTCTGTACATGAGCGAGCCCGCACCTTCTTCTTCTCGGTCTGCGCGCAAACGGACCCTGAAGTAGGCGACCTTCCATAACCTTTCTCTCGACGGCGCATAAGGCGCCACAAACGGGAGAACCGCTCTATGGAAAGGCTGGAGAAACAGCGGAGCACAGCGGGAAGGCGCCGCGTGCAGGCAATCAATCCGCACCTTCTTGCGTTGCCGGACACTCTGCTGAAGCTCGGCGACGTGTCGGCGAGCCTCGGTCAGTCCGACAGTTCCACGCGCCGCGACGTTGCGGCGGGGCTGATGGTCCCGCCGGTGAGAAAGGGCACCCGCTGCGCGCGTTTCGTGTCGGGGGAGGTTGCAAAGGTACGGGCTGCGCGGGCCCAGGGCGCCGACGTCGAAACGATACAGGCGCTTGTTCGTAACCTCGTCGCTACGCGCAAGGTGCGCACATGAGTGACGTTGCGGAGAGTCGACGTGAAGTGCCGCTCAACCGCGAAGCGCACCCGGTGTGCAAGCTGTTTCCGACGCTCAACGAGCGCAACTCGACCTACCAGGACCTGCTCGCATCGGTCAAGGCGAAGGGGCAACTTCATCCCATTGTTTGCAACAAGTCGGGCGACGTACTCGATGGGCGACACCGGTTGCGGGCCTGCCTTGAGCTGGGAATCGAGCCGCGCTTCATCGAACTTGAGGCGCTCGGCCTCGGGGTCTCTGAGGCTGACTATGCGTTTGCCGCGAACTTCGACCGCCGGGACCTTACGCCCGATCAGCGCGTGCAGATACTGGCCGCTTACGAGGCCTGTATCCCACAAGCGACGGGGATGAGGTCAGGAGGGGAGGGCGGCGAAGTGGCAGCTACGTCGCAGGGTGTTGAAACCAACCACTCGTCTGCAGAGGCGCGCGACGTGCTCGCGAACAAGGTCAACGCAGGGTCGGTCCGCAATGTTCCGCGCGGGAAAACGAGAGATAGGCTTGCGAAGAGGGCCAAGGTATCGACGGACAAGGCGCGCCAAGCGATCAAGGTCCAGAAGGCCGATCAGGCAATCGCCAAGCAAGTCATCAACGGTCAGTTGCCCCTTATCGAAGCCGAGAGGATCGTCGATGCGACGAAGCAACGGACGTCGACGGGAAAGCATGAGGCTCGACGGCGCGTCACCGGACTCAGTATGAGCGCGGTCATGCAGCTCTTGCGGGACATGAGCAACCCGCACGCTATCAACGACGCCAAGAGAGTTAAGCATGCCGCCCGGGAGCTCGCGGCTCGCGCTGACCTCCTGCACGACCGGATTGCCGATCCGGTACGCATGCTGGAGGAACTAGGTCGGTCTGATCCAAAGCCCGAGCTTGTTGCCTTGATAGCAGAGGCGCTGCGCGGCGAGCTGCAGGCGTTCGCTGCCGAACTCGCCGAGTGCAAACTGTCGTGAGCGTCGCACCTTCGCAGTACTTGAGTCTCCAAGGACCCCCGGGGGGGCACAAAAACCTCCGGGGGACACCTCAGGTTCACCGGCCGCACCACGCTGCACATCTAAATCGTAACAAGCCTGGCTCACCTTTGGAGTTGGCAATGAAGACGCAAGAACTCTCATTTCGGTTCATCCACCCTGACAGCTTGAACGCCACGGTGACGGAAAGATTCATCCAGGGTTCGCCTCTGTGGGCGGCAGTCTGGGACGCGCTGAACTTAGCAGACGCTGCAGCGCAGTTCTTCCGCGGCTACTTCCCAGCTGAGTCGCCGTACTTTTCTTGGCGCAATGGAGCTTGGCTGCCTTGGGCGTACCTCTACCACCAGCAGGACGACGCCGACCGCATCTGTCCATTGCCGATCGGCTGCGAGGTTGCCCAGATCGCGACGCAGCTCTCCGAAGCGGACGGCCCATGGAATCCTTCAGAGATGTATCGGCAGCAGTCGTTCCAGCTTGGTAGCTTCGCGAGCGACGAGTTAATGGTGAAAGGACTGGCCGTCGAAACGATGCTGGCGGTAGACGAATTTATTGCATGTCTTGTAGCAAAAAGAGTCGATTCAGGCATTCCGATCCTAGGCGCGGCGTACCAGAACATCATCGAGTGCACATGCATTGCGCATCGGCTTCTCGCCCTCGTCGAACCCGTCACTAATGCCCATCGCGCACGATCCGGGATAGCTGAGGTCCGTGCCCGCGTACAACGTCAGCACTCCAAGGCGCGCGGCAGCACTCGCGGGAGCACCAGCTGACAGAATCCGCGCCTTGCACCATCAACTTCAGGAATGCCACGCGAGAACTTCGACGACCTGTTTGCTTTCGTGGTCGTGGCCCAGGAACCTAGCTTCACGCGAGCGGCGGCCCGGTTAAGCGTGTCTCCATCGGCCCTCAGCTACACGGTGCGCGCCCTCGAAGAGAGACTCGGCTAGCGCCTCCTGACGCGAACCACAGCGTGTCTGCCACCCAAGCGGGCGAGCGGGTGCTGGCTACGCTACCGTTGCTCGTCCCGCGGGTCACGACCGCAATCTCAAGGGCGCCCGCCCCACGGCCCTGGCGTTGCTCGCCGCGCCGGGTATCTAGCGCTGTTCTTGATCAGCTTTGCACGAGCGACCTCGTCTAGGTCGACACCCAAGACGCTGGCGAGCCGCACAAGGTACAGCAGCACGTCGGCAAGCTCGTCCTTGACGCCCTCGGCTGTCTGGGAATCCGCGAGGATTCGCCGCGATTCCTCTTCTGTGATCCATTGGAAATGCTCCACCAGCTCGCCCACTTCTGCAGTGAGCGCCATCGCCAAGTTCTTCGGCGAATGGAATCGCTGCCATTCACGTTCCGCTGCGAATTCCGCAAGTTCCGCTTCAAGGTTGGAAGCGTCGATCAGTCGTGGCCCGGTCATTGCAACTCCATGCGGCTCCGGAAGAACCGACTTGTTCCTTGGTCCATGAAGTGGACGTAGCAGCCCTTGATGCCTCGGGTGAACAGGACCCGGTAGGTGTTCTTCACCAACTCAAGAAACTGCTCACCGCTCCTCTTTACGACGCTGTCATGCGACTGACTCTTGTCACCCACCCACGCGTTCTTCTCCCAGTCGTAGCGAAGGTCGAGACCGAAGATGATGCCGACGTAGTCGAACTCGAAGCCTTGCGCGGTGTACACGCAGCCGACCTGATCGATCCCTCCTGGGTCTGATGCCCAGAAGTTCGATTTCGGGATCCCCTTGGCCAGTCGCCCACCATCGGGCCGAGCGTTCCAAGGAGCGGTCCAATCGCCAACTTGAATGTCGGGCACCAAGCTCCCGTCGAGTCTGGGCTCCGACCAAGGCCAGCAGAACCCGGCCACCATGCGCCCCGTCCCGCCAGCTGCCTTCTCGCGCACGGTAGCTTCCAACTCTTGGACCGAGTGGAGGATTCGGAACTCGTAGGGGTCACTTTGCTTCCAGAGTACGTTCGCGGTCCGCCGTATGTCGAGCGTGTTGTCGATCCAATTGATGAAGCCGTCCGAGCCGCTGCAGCGGAACTGCGCGTCGAGCTCATACTCAAGAAGCTTCGCGCCGGCGCGCTGCGCGGCTGCCCGAATCAGATCGGAACTGCCGACTTCGCCAGGACGGACAATTTGCCGATCGTCTATGAAGAAGACGCTCAAGCGCGCGATATGAATGAGCTCGTCGACCTGCGGTAGGCCGGACCATTCCCCTCGATTCGTGAACCGATCTCTGCTGCTTTGGCGAATGCGATGGGCTTCGTCCAGGACGATGGCGTCGAGCTGATTGGGTGGAAGCTCGCCACGCTTGTTGACATTAAAATAGCCGAACTGCGCGCCAGCGCGGGTGCCGACGATCCTGCGCATGTTCTCGGTGAACGCCTTCGACCCGGTGAGGTGCATGACCTTCAGCCCTTCTCCTGAGAGACGGCCGAGTAGATGCAGGGCAATGACTGATTTGCCCGTGCCTGGTCCGCCGCGCACGAGCACGACAGTCTTCTTGAGCTTGGACGCCTTGGCTCCTTCGCGTGCCTCAGCAAGCACTTTCGAGAACACCACCTGCTGGCTGTCGAGGAGAACGTAGGCCTTCTGGTCTCGTACAACCCGGGCGGTGTGCTCGAGCAACTTCTTGCTCGGCGCGAACTTGCTCTTGAGCACCTGTTCGAGCACCGGCTCACCTTGTCCTCCCGCGAGAAGGGCGTTCATGTAGGCGACGAGGTGGTCCTGCTGGTCGCCCGAGAAAACCGGGTACTGCTTCAGTACGTCTGCATGACGAGGCGCGTAGATTTCGTTCGCCGGGTCGAAGGACAGGTTGTGCAGGAACGCGCACGACCGAAGTCCGACTTCGCCTCGCACGAAAACTGAGTGCATGTCGCGGAGATACTCCTCGTACTGACCTACCTGACGCGACGGATGGAGAATGTCGCGCTTATTGCCCGCAACCCAGGTCGTGACGCAATCATCGGCGTTGGACTCCTCCACATCGCTCCACTGCTTCAGCTCAACGATGACGGAGTAGGGCTGGCCCCCCGAATCGTTGCCGGTCACCATGCAATCCAGGCGCTTGCTCGAAAGCGGCAACTGGTACTCCAGCAGGATTCCGTGGTCGAGGAACGCTCCCTCCTGCAGCGCGAAGGCCATCCGAAAGAGCGAGTTCTGCCAAGACCCCACTTCCTGCAGCGACGGTTTGTAGTGAAACGCATCTAGAAAGGCTCGCTCCAGTTTGCTGGCGATCCCATTGCGGGTCGCGTCAGTGATGAAGTCTCGCGATGTGCCGGCGTAGAGCTGCATTTGAGTGTTAGCTAGATCAAAGCCAGTGTTCTAGAGTCGGTCAAGCCGCTGCCCTGAACAACTCGAACCGTTCAGCCAGGCGGCCGCGATCAGGGAGGTCGCGTTCGCGAGTGGGAAGGTGCAACGAACTCAGGTGGAACGCCTTGAGCGCCTCAAGCATGGGACCATCGCGCTGACTTCTCAGTCGCTCGGTGACATGGACCCGGTAGTCCGGGTCTATTCCGATCAGATGAGAGTCGAATGCTGCGTGGTGGATCTTGGATAGAGGAATGCCATTCGCGACAACGGGCTGCCCCTAGGCGCTCGTTGGAGTCGTTGATAATGTGAGCGGCGTCGAGCAACAGCGGCTCGGGCAGTCCGGATAGGGCGCAACGACCTCGGTAGGCAGCAATGACAGCGTCGCGGAACGACGCTTGGTGGAGTCGTTGCTTGACCGTCCTCAGCGCATACCGGCGTTCTGCCGCTTCGCTGCTAAGTGAGGTCTCATCGGGTAGGCCGAACGCAACCCGTGCGGTTCTTCCTTCTCGATCCCATCCGGCGATGTACATAGGAATGATCGCTTGGTAGCGCCCCGGCGACGTGCCCAAAAAGTAGATCACCGTGATCGGGTCCCGCCAGGGTCGCGCAGCCAGCGGTTGTCCGCCGCATCAGGGTTGTCTCCCATGAAGGCGTAGTCGACGCTCTGATCGCCTTCGTAGATCTGGCGATGGACCACGCGCTGGTCGTCGTACCAGACCCGGGCGCCTGAGCGGGGGTACACAGTGCGAATCGACAGGAGATGCCGCTTGCGCTGAGGTTTGAAGATGCCGCGCTGCGGATTGATGAGCGGCAGGCGTTCTCCCTGGGAAAGGAAACCAGCCTCGAGCTGCTCGGAGCTTAACGCGTCATGCGTCTCCTGTAACCGCTGGACATGCTGAAAAGCTGCTTGACGCGCCGACGCTTCGTCCATCTGATCCGCGGTCATACGCCAAACTCTCTCGCTGGGGCGCGCGGGACCCAACGATCAATCCCGCGCTGCAGCGCAGTCAGCTGAACCGCCTCTCGCAGCCCGTCGAAGAGCTCGAGCTCCCATCTGCCCCTCGCCGCCGGCCGCCGCAGAAGGTTCTGCGTCTGCTTGTCGAAAGCCTGCGGCATCGTTTCGCGCGTAAGTCGCCAGTCCGTCACGATGGCATCTCGTCGATCCTGAAGCAACGCCGCGGTGGGCAGCCTGTCTGCCTTATCGTTGTTGACGGCTGGATGCGCTGGCAGGAGATTCCAGAGGTCGTTGTTCCCCCAGAGCGCGAACGGAATGACGTGGTCTACGTCAAACTGTCCGTTGCTCAGCTGCCTAGTCGACCAGACACACGTCTTAATTCCCGCCGCCCTATAGATCTCTCGAGCGAGCAACGTGACTCGCTCCGGCGCGGGCTTTGCAAGAAGGAGCGGCAGCACGTCCCCTGAACGAAGACTCTGTCGATGCGCGAGGCGCTCGGTGAGTGCCGCCCATCGGACGATGACCGCGTCGCTTATCCAGTGACCGAGCAGGCACAGCTCGCGCCAGAGTTCTGCTGCCATCACGACGGACTTGGATGCCGGGGCGTACTCGAAGATTCGACCGGACTCGAGGGCTCCGCCAGCGAATGTCACGGGTCCTGAACGGATCGCGTCGGCGATAGAGCGTAGAGCGGCTTTCTGCGAGCGAGTCGCCTCTGGTGGGAGCCGGCCCATCACTGCCGCTGCGTGCCACGCAGCGAGCCCACCATGCTCCCCCTGGCCGGCGAACTCATTCATCAACGCTGCCACAGGTGCTCTGAACGCGAGCGGCTGGTTCGTTCCCGCGCCCTCAGCCTGCGACTGCGGCACAAACGCTCGCTGGCAAAGATCGGCCAGTAGTAGACAAGCCAGCGCCAAGCGATCCGCTCGAGCGGGACTGCAACTCGTCCGTTGTCTCGCCAGATCGCGCAGTGCGGTTGCTGGGTTGCGATCTCAGCCAGCGCACGAAACAGAGCGAACTTGTAGGTCGCGACCTTTCGGTCGCGATTGAGGATCCCTTCGATCTGATCGACTGCTCGCAGGGCGCCCGTCGAACGGAGCTCCAGCAGCAGCGTGTACCAGCGTGTGCCCAAGCGGCGGAGCGCGTCATCGGTGTCCCAGCGCCCAATGAGCTGGAACCCCATCCGCTCAGCGAGCAGTTGGACCTCCTCCGGCGCGTAGGCACGGAACAGCCGCCCGTGCGGGTCACGCTCGTCGGTCCCCACGTCGGACCGCGCGCTTGGCAGGGAAACCAGCAGCCGGCCATGCGGCTTCAAGATCTGCCGCAACGCCAGGACTGCATCAAATAAGTGGGCGTCTTGCAGGTGCATGAGGACTGCACCGCAGAGAACGCCGTCGAACTCGCCACCGAAGGGCGTCCCCAGTGCCGGCAGGGCGCCGGCTGCCAATCGCTCGGCCAGCTCAGGATGGCGGGCGATCGCCGCCGTCCGGAGGCCTTCAGTGGGCTCGACCCCGTAGCCGTCGAAACCTTCAGCGATTAGAGCGGCTAGGTCGCGCCCACTACCGGCGCCGACGTCCAGGACTCTCGCACCGGCGGGGAAGGCAGTCGAAAAGTAGCATGCGACAGGGCTTTCCACTGACTCATAGCGCTCGGCCAGCTCAACGCCAGACCTGGCGTAGTAGTCGAAGGTTTGGACATCCACGGCTGATTGTGCTCGGCGCCCCGTACATCGCGAACTGGCGATGGCTCGGGGTCCCTTGTGCGGGGGTGGATGCTGAGGCGGATCGTTCAGCCGACCTCGCTCGGCGCCGAGCCGGATCGCACTCATCAGCCAGTCTTTAAGCCAGAAGTCAGCAACAGACTGAGGCTGTGTGTAAACACCAGGACTAAGTGGCCAAGACAGGCTGAGCGCGAAGGTCTTGAGGCTGGGATTGCCAATGGGTCGAGGAAGGGACAAGGGCTTACGCCCTCATCCCCCCGACTAGACGTGTCGACCCAAAGCGGTCCTCGCCCGTGACGCTGCCCGAATCTCGTCCCCCAACTGATCGATCTGCAGTGGGCGCTGCAGGACGGCCGCGTGTCCGCTCCGAGCTGCGGCACACTCTGCAGATGGACGAACCGCTCCCACAGCGCCTTGCCGCAGTGTTGGCCGCGGACGCCGTGGGCTTCTCCAAAAGTATGGCCGAGGACGACCAAGGAACGGTCACTGCGCTGGATGATGCGCGCGCGGTCTTCAGAGATCGTGTACTGCACTGCAAGGGACGAGTGGTGGATACCGCGGGAGACTCGGTGCTCTGCGTCTTCGATTCGGCGGCCAACGCAGTTCGGGCCGCACTTCAAATTCAGGAGCATCTTCGCGCTCGAAGTCGATCCGGCCGCCTTCTCGAGTTCCGGATCGGACTTCATTTGGGGGACGTGATATTTAAGGAGGACGGCAGCATCTATGGGGACGGCGTCAATGTGGCTGCCAGGCTCCAATCCCTCGCTCCTGCTGGCCAAGTACTCGTGTCAGAAGCAGTTCGCGGAACGCTGCGTAGCGACATGGCCGCGACACTCGTTGACCTTGGCGTGCACCAAGTCAAGAACATCGGCATGCCGATTCAAGCCTATCTGCTCCCGAGTACAAGGCGAGCCGCGGAGCGCCCGGAGACAAGTGGCACTTTGACGGCAGCTACCGACGCCTTCAGTGTCGCGCGGCCAGTCCAAGGCTTTGGTGGGCGCCCGGCCATCGCCGTCCTCCCGTTCGACAACATGAGCAGTGACCCCGATCAGGCGTTTATCGCCGACGGAATCGCAGAGGACATTCTGACTCGGCTTGCCTTGTGGCGATACATGCCGGTCATCGCAAGGAACTCCTCGTTCGCGTTTCGCGGGCGCGCGAGGGATTTGAAGGAGGTCGGCGCAGCGCTTGGAGCTCGCTACATCCTGGAGGGCAGCGTTCGAAAGTCGGCAAGCCGGATCCGGATTACCGGTCAGTTGATCGATGCCGAAACAGGGCACCACGTCTGGGCGGCGAAGTATGACCGCATGCTGAAGGATCTTTTCGACTTGCAAGACGAGATCAGCGGAGAGATCGTGACCGCGCTCGAAGCTGCTGTCGGCGCCGCCGAGCGTAGCCGGGCGCATCGGCGGCCAGCGCACGATCTGGGTGCGTGGGAGTTGTACCAGAGGGGATGCTCAGAGTTCGCAAGGCTCACAGGAACAGATCTCGCGGAGGCGAAGCGGCTGTGTCTCGCCGCTGCGCAGCGGGACGCGAGCTTCGGGCTGCCCTTAGGCCTGGCTGCATTCAGCAACCACGTGGCGGCGCTCTTTGGTTGGACTGATCCAGCTG